>ERZ1504953.24-NODE-24-length-62769-cov-5.756306_pt1 | contig 62769 bp, 52 predicted proteins | sample MGYA00574592_ERZ1504953 | MGnify/ENA primary metagenome ERZ1504953 (study PRJEB39906, sample SAMEA3182086) | gut metagenome | biome: human; feature: gut; material: Stool; isolation source: human stools | place: Canada | collected 2013-01-21 ...
CAATCATGCCGTCCACCGGAATCCGCTGCCCGGTTTTCACCACCACCAGGTCCCCGGAACGAATTTCATCCAGTGGAACGGCGCGCTCCGCGCCGTCATGCCATACCAGCGCCTCCTGGGGGACCAGCTTCACCAGCCCTTTTACGGCGGCATTCGTTTTCCGATAAGAGCGGCGTTCAAGGTATTTCCCCAGGGAAATCAGGGTGACGATCATGGCCGCAGATTCAAAATACAGCTCCATTCCCTCCACACTGAAACCCTGCCACATCCCCGCAACCAGCAAATACAGCCCATACAGAAAAGCGGAGCCGGAACCGATGGCGATCAGGGAATCCATATTGGGAGACAGCGCCACAAGCTGCCGCACGCCGTTTATCAAATAATGCCGGTTCAGCCACAGGACGGCGCCCGCCAGAATGCCTTGTGTCCACCAATTCATCCACAGGCCCCAACTCCCTCCCGGAACGGGCCAGTGCCACATGGGGCCCATGGACAAATACATCAAAGGAACCAGCAGCAGAATGGACCAAACGAGGCGGGAGCCGCCCGTTTCCTCCTGTTCCAGCCTTTCCTCCCTCTCCGTTCCGGCAAGCGGCTCCTCCTTCCAGTCCGCCAGGCGGAAACCGACTTTCTCCACCACCGGAGCTATCCGCTCCATGGCGGGGGAATCAGGCTTTTCAAACAAGACGGTCATCTTCCCCGTCAGCAAATTCAGCTCTACGCGCTCCACCCCCTCCAATCCTTCCACGGCGCGCTCCACCTTGGCGGCACACCCGGCGCAATGCATACCGGAAACAAGATAGTTCTTTTCTTCCATTGTCATTAAAACGGAATGTTTGATGTTCCGGGTCCAGACAAGACCCCATACTGTTAGCCGAACCTAACACATTTATTCCGTTCCTCAAGCCGCTTTCGTGGCTTCAGCCCCCTCTGATAAAAAATGACAAAAAAACGCCCGCGGCCCCGTACCAGTAACAAACACCTTTACTTTCTTCCATGAACATTCCTCCTCTATTCAACATCCTGGCCAGTGCGGCCTTGTTGTCCACCCCCCTCCACGCCCAGCTTTACACCCTCCATGGTGACGGCGTCAAAAAAACGGAGAGAGTCGTGGAAAAAGCGGATTATTCCGATTATGAACTCGTCTGGCACGACGAATTCGACAAAGACGGCCGTCCGGACCCTGCCAAATGGAATTACGAACACGGTTTCGTCCGCAACAAGGAAGCGCAATGGTACCAGCCGGAAAACGCCTATTGCAAAGACGGCATGCTGATTATTGAAGGCAGGAAGGAAAAACATGCCAACCCCCATTACGATCCGGAGGGAAAAAACTGGCAGACGACACGGAAAGAGGCGGAATACACCTCTGCCTCCCTGACGACGCGCGGCAAATTTTCCTGGCTGTACGGGCGGTTTGAAATCCGGGCCAGATTCAGCCCGCGGGAAGGCATGTGGCCTGCTTTCTGGACCTTGGGCGTCAAGGAAAAGTGGCCCATGTGCGGGGAAATAGACATCATGGAGTACTACCAGTCCACCTATCTGGCCAATCTCTGCTGGGGCTCCCCCAAAAAGGACGTGGCCAAATGGAGTACCACTTACACGCCGCTCAAATGGCTCCAGGAAAAACACGCGGACTGGGCGGACAGCTTCCATGTCTTCCGTATGGACTGGGATGAAAAGGAAGTGCGCCTGTATGCGGACGATATTCTGCTGAACCGGACTCCCCTGGATAATACCGTCAACGCCTCTTACAAGGAAGTCGCCAATCCCTTCCGGCAGCCTCACTTCATCATCCTGAACCTGGCTCTGGGCGCCACCGGCGGAGATCTGGACAAACTGCCGCTGCCCCAGAAATATGAAATAGACTACGTTCGCATTTACCAGAAAAAGGATTCCCCCCATAAAGGAACCATTCCATACCGCGCGGAAAAGTTAACCGCCCTCTTCCGGAAACAGGAAAAAGGTCAGGCATTGCGGCATGAAAAAAGCCCCATCCGGACAAACCGGACGGGGCTCTTCAAAGAACAGAAAGAGGGGCAACTCAGTTTACGCGGCCCAGATAGGAACCGTCTTCCGTCTTTACGGAAATCTTTTCACCGGGCTTGATGAAAAGGGGCACCTGCACCACCAGTCCGGTGGTCATCGTGGCGGATTTGTAAACATTGTTCGCGCTGTCGCCCTTGACGCCTTCAGGAGCTTCCGCCACTTCCATGGTGATGGCGGCGGGGAGTTCTACGGAAACGACCGTTTCATCCGTGAAAAGCAGGATGTAGATATTGCCTTCCATCAGATAATCCTTGACGGGTTCCACGATTTCCGGAGACACGGTGATGTCTTCGTATGTATCCGGATTCATGAAGTGATAACCCATGCCGTCAATGTAGCTGAACTCATATTCCTCACGGGCGAGGTTGACGCCTTCCAGGGATTCATTGGAAGTCAGGCGAAGGTTATACACCTTTTTAGTGGAAATGCTGCGGATGCTCATTTGCACATAGGAAGCCATGCGGGGGGGGCACTTGTGCTCCATGCTGACTACAACGCAAACGTCATTGTTGTAATTGACCGCGTGTCCCTTGCGAAGATTGATTACGGGTACTTTTGCCATGCGGCCCGTACCATACCATGTTTTCCCCTCCCGTCAAGGCGAAAAAGCCGGGCAACCCCTTGAGGCGCTTGGAGAAAACGCTCCTGAACAGGGCAGCGGGGAAGAAAGGAAAAACGGCTGTTCCTACCGGCTGAGGTCCTGCTGGAACAGGACTTTGATGCCGCTGGAATTCAGCACGGTGCGCCCGAAGTTGAGATCCTCCACGTGAAGAGCCACCAGAGACCCCCGCCCCACGCAAGGCAGCAGGGGATAGAGAAAGTTGACGTTCATTTCCGCGACATACAGCGCATCCAGGCATTTTTTGAGGTCTGCGGGGCCATGGCGGAGCACCGCCACCAGCACCCCGGACTCCGTATAGCAAATACCTTTCTCCAGAAAAATTTCCGACGTCCTTTCCGGATCGCTGACAATCAGGCGCGCAATAGTCGCCTCATGGCAGTCCTGCATGCTGAATCCCAGACAGAAAATGCCGTGCATGTCCAGCAGGCCGAGGAGGGCGGTCAGGGCCCCCACCCGGTTCTGGAGCATGATGGAATATTGCTTTATCGTGCTGCCGGGGGCTTTAATGGCTTCTTCCTTCATAACAATAAAGCAAATAAGGGCTGTATTCTATTTGGCGTACGTTTTAAGCACGCGCCTGATGATGGCCAGAGCCTGCTGGATTTCCTCTTCACTGACATTCAGCGGCGGCAGCAGACGGACGGTTTCCGGCCCGGCGGGAACGGAAAGCAACCCTTCCTGCCGCAGGGCCTCCACCACTACGGAGGCGATCGTCTTGCCCTCCGGCGCGGCTACCATTTCCGGGTTCAGGCCAATGCCCAGCAACAGGCCCAGGCCACGCACGCCCTGAACAACAGGCAGGTTCCAGGATTCTATTTCCCTGCGAATTTCCGCGCCCAGGCGCCGCGCCCGCTCCGGGAGCCCCTGGGAAACAACTTCCCGCAGCACGGCCAGGCCTACCGCAGTGCCGAGCGGGTTGCCTCCATACGTGGAGCCATGGGAGCCGGGATCCATGATGGAGGAAAGCTCCGTACCCTGGCCGTCAATGGCGCGGTCGGAAATCCAGAAGCCGCCGATGGGGAAACCGCCGCCCAGAGCCTTGGCCCAGGAAATGCCGTCCGGTTCCACATCCGGAGCTACGGCGCGCCATCCCATGATGTCGCCGCAGCGGCCAAAGCCGCACTGCACTTCATCCATCAGCAGAAGAAGATCGTGCTCTCTGCATAACTGCGCCAGGCCCCGCAGAAATTCCGGAGTCACGCAGTTGACCCCTCCTTCTCCCTGGACGGTTTCCAGCATGAAGGCCACCGTTTCCGGCCTGATGGCTTCGCGGGCCGTTTCCAGATCGTTGAAAGGCAAATGGCGGAATCCCGGCAGCATGGGGTCAAAGCCGATTTTGATTTTATCCTGCCCCGTGGCGGACATGCTGCCCAGCGTCCTCCCGTGGAAGGATTTGTTGAACGTAAGCACCTCATAACGGGGCTTGCCGTCCGGCTGGGGCTTGCGGTGCCCGTAACGGCGCGCTACTTTGATTAAACCGTCATTGGACTCCGCACCGCTGTTGGCAAAAAAGACTTTTCCCGGGCGCTCCACGCATTTGGTCACGATGAATTCCGCCAGATCCGCCTGCTGGGGGATCTGGTACAGGTTGGAGCAGTGCACCAGGGTGGCGGCCTGCTTTTGCAGGGCCTGCGTCACCGCAGGATGGCAGTGCCCGAGCACGCAGGTCGCAATGCCGGCACAGAAGTCCAGATAGCACTTCCCCGTGCTGTCCCACAGTCGGGAGCCTTCTCCGCGGACGGCAGCCATGGGATAACGGCCATAGGAATGGAGTACGTACTGGTTGAGCTTTTCTTCTGTGTTCATAAGTTAAGGTAATATGGGCGTAGTTTGCTCTTCTGGCCCCGTCTGTAAATGATTTTTTTGGGAACCACGTCATGATTGCCGCATTTTACCCCGGAAGACAGTCACATCTTTGTCCGCCGCTCATTCATTTTTCTTTTCTTTTATCATTTTAACGGCAGAATAACCACCGCAACCAGCAATAATCCACTATGGCTCATTTTTTCAACCTCAAAGGCTTTCTGGAAGAATTCAAGGCATTCGCCCTTAAAGGGAACGTTATTGACCTGGCGGTGGCCGTCGTCATCGGCGGCGCATTCAACAAAATCGTCTCCGTCTTCGTCTCCAGCATTATCACCCCCATCATCGGTTACCTTACTTCCGGGGTCAACCTGGCATACCTGGTGCTGAAACTGGGCGATGTGGAATTAAAATACGGTGAATTGCTCCAGGCGACCATTGACTTCCTCATCATCGCCTTCTCCGTCTTTGTAGCCATCAAGCTGATCGGAGCCCTGAGGCGCAAGAGCGAAGAAGCTCCGGCCGCCCCTGCTCCCAAGCCGGATGACGTCGTCCTTCTGGAACAGATCCGGGACATCCTGCAAAAACAGGCGGACGCCAAATAAGTTCTTTTGAACGGTTCATGCCGGTTCCATGCGGGACCGGCATGTTTTTTCCTCTTTACTTGTTCCGCCGCAAACGGGAAAGTGATTGCATGACTTCTCCGCTGCGCCTTTTAGCCTTTGCCCTCTTTCTTGCCCCGTCCCTGCTTCCGGCGGCGGAAAACCAGCGCTTCATTCTGGAACGCCCCTATCCGGTGACGGAAATCCCGGAACCTGACCGCAGCCTTCCCGTCACCAACGTGATTCTGATGATTGGGGACGGAATGGGCATTCATCACCTTTCTGCGGCATGGGCGGCCAACAGAGGCCGCCTGTTTATTGAAAACTGTCCTGTTACGGGCATTTCCAAAACATGGTGCGCGGACAAGCTGGTCACGGACTCCGCCGCTGCGGGCACCGCCATGGCGACGGGAACCAAGACGCTTTACCATCGGGTCGCCGTATGCCCCAGGGGCAACAAGCTGGATTCCCTGGTGGACAAGGCTGCGGACATGGGCAAATCCACCGGCGTCATCGCTACCTGCGAGCTGAATGACGCCACCCCGGCATCTTTCTGCGCCAATAATGAAAAAAGATCGGATGCTTACGGCATCATCGGGGATTACCCCCGTTCCCGCGCCGATTTCATCTTTGGCGGCGGCGGCAAATACTTCACGCAGAGGCCGGACGGCAGGGATATTTTCCAGGAAATGCAGGCGCAGGGCTACCGTGTCTCCCGCTCCTGGGAAAAAGCCGGAGCCTTGCCTTCCGGAAAAACGCTGGTTGTCGCCGCTCCGGGTAATCTTCCCCCTCCCTCCAAACGGGGCGACGTTTTCCGCCAGGCCGCAGTGAAAGCCCTGGATACCCTTTCCCGGAATCCCAACGGATTTTTCCTGATGATTGAAGGGTCCAACATTGACAAGGCGGCCCACAGCAACAATCTGGAAGAAATGATGGAAGAGCTCCTTGATTTTGACCGGACTGCGGGAGCCGTGCTTGACTGGGCCTCCAAACACCCCGGCACCCTGGTCGTCATCACGGCGGACCATAATACGGGCGCGTTCGCTCTCACGGGCGGCAGCCGGGAACAGGGGGAAATAACGGGCCGGTTCGGTTCCGGCAGTCATGACGGCGTGGCTGTTCCGGTGTATGCCTTCGGCGCGGGAAGCGGCGACTTCACCGGCATTTATGAAAATACGGATATCTTCAACAAGATTATGAACGCCCTTAAAAAAGGTGCGGACAAACCCGTGCGTTAGGCGCCCGGTCAAGGCTGCGGCCTGTCCATGCGCCGCGCCACCAGCCCGGCCCCGACGGTAGCCGCACCGCCTATCAGGAACACCGCTTGCGGGCCGCCCGTATTCATCCAGATCACGCCGCCCAGCACGCCGTAAGCGATAGAAGCCACATGATTGATGGCCAGCCCGGTGTAAATGCTTGGCGTAATGTCCTCCGGCTTCTCGCAGATGCGGGCCACGTAGGTGCTCCGGGCCATGCCCAGGGCAAACAGCAGGTTGTCCAGGACAAAGCAGGCGGTCACTACTCCCACGGCCCAATGCAGGGGCAGCAGTTCCGGAGCGAAGGCGTATGCCAGGCACAGGAGGGACAGCGCCACGCTGTCGAAAATCGTCACCTTCCGTTCCCCGTAGCGCTTGATGCTCCAGCCGATAAGGGGTTGAGTGACCAGCCCGATGACGCCGGCCATGAGCAGGGTTTTTCCGATATATCCGGGAGACTGGCCCAGCGTGCTGACCATCAGCCAGAAACCGAAGGTCAGATAAAGCTGCTTGCGGATGCCGTGCAGAATTTCCAATCCATAATAAACGGCATATCTGCGCTTGAAGACGAAACATTGCCTCCATCCGCGCCGCTGCGGGAAGACGGGCGTCTTCACCCGGCTCAGGAACAGGGATGCCAGCAGGCACACGCCCCCCGTGACGAAAAAGTCCACGGCAAAAGATTGATTGAATTTCCACTTGATCCACACGCACAGCGCGCCCAGCAGCGCGGCCGCCGTTCCCAGAGCCTTCATCTGGCCGAGCCGCAGACTGCGGTTTTCCGGCCTCGCCGTATGGATGACAATGGTGTCAATCATGCCCATCAGGATATGCTGACCCAGACTCACCGTCAAAATCCACGCAGACAAAGTCCACAGGCTGGTTCCGGCGCCGCAGAAAGCCAGCGCGTACATGCCGCCGAACATCAGCAGGCACGCCACCCCGGCCATGCGGACCTCATTAAACATGAAAAGCAGGCTGACCGCAAAAAGAGACAGGATGCCGGGCAATTCCCGGGGAAATTCAATCAGCCCGCGCATCTCCACGTCAAGATGCTGGGCATCACGCAGAAAATTGCTGAAAACGAGATCATACACACCGCTTCCGAACTGGCCCAGAAAAAGCGCCAGCAGCACAAATACCATCGTCTTCCTGATGCGGGGGGAAGCGGCTCCATTCATAGCGCGGGAATACTCTCACAGGCGCCCGGACGGAACAACCGCTATTTTCATGTGCCGGTTTTCTCTGCATTTGCAAAAATAACCTCGAAACGGAATTTTCCCGGAAAATGCCGCGTATTTACGTACGCTATGATTTCCAAGTGTACCTTTTCCGCCACGGTTTTCAGCCTGTTTTCCCTTTGCTGGGGCGCCCCATCCGCTCCGGTTCTCGAAGCGCCCCATATCATTCCCCTGCCCGCCGCCATGCGCGTCCAAACCGGAGAAAGCGGGTTTTCCCTGAAAAACGGCGTCAGGCTCCCGGAAAAAAATCCTCTTTCCAGGCAGGCGGAACGGATTTTCCGCGACAACGGGATCAACACGGCCCTGGTTAAAAACAACGCGGACATCATCTTTACGGAAGACGCTTCCCTGGGCAGGGAAGGCTACCGCCTTGCCGTAACGCCGGATTCCATCTCCATTGCTTCCGGTTCCGTGAACGGAGCCCTGTATGCCCTTCAATCCCTCGTTCAAAGCATCGCTGCCGACAAAAACGGAGCTCCGGCCCTGCCCCGGATGGACGTAAAAGACCAGCCCCGCTTTTCATGGCGGGGCCTGATGGTAGACAGCTGCCGCCACATGATGCCCGTGCGGGACATCAAAAAAGTGCTGGACCTGATGGAACGGTACAAATTCAACACCCTGCACTGGCATCTGACGGACGACCAGGGGTGGCGTCTCCCGATCGCCAAGTACCCCAGGCTGACAACCGTGGGAGGCGCCCGGGCTCAATCCCCCGTCATCGGCAACCGCAACAAGGCAGACGGCACGCCCTACTCCGGCCATTACACCGCGGATGAAATCCGGGAAGTGGTGCGGTATGCCAAAAACCGGGGCATTACCGTCATTCCGGAAGTGGAAATGCCGGGCCACGCCTCCGCCGCCATCGCCGCGTATCCGGAACTGGGCAACACGGACATTCCGGGCTATGCGCCCAAGGTGCAGGAAACCTGGGGAGTGCTTCCCTACACCTTCGCTCCCACGGAAAAAACCTTCCGTTTTCTGGAAGACGTCATTGACGAAGTGTGCGCCCTGTTCCCGGACAGTCCCTATATCCACATCGGCGGGGATGAGGCTCCAAAAAACCAGTGGAAGCAGTCCCCCGCAGCGCAGCAGGTCATGAAGGACAACGGCCTGGCCAACGAGCATGAACTCCAGAGCTACTTCATCCGCCGCGTGGAAAAAATAATCAACAGCCGCGGAAAAAGGCTCATCGGCTGGGATGAAATCCAGGAAGGGGGCCTTTCCCCCACCGCTACCATGATGGTTTGGCGCAGCCAAATGCCGCACATCGCCGCACAAACCCTGGCACGGGGCAACGATATTGTGATGACGCCCAACAGCCACCTGTACTTTGACTATGACCAGGGGCCCGGAAAACCCGCTGCCCCCGAATACGAGACGATTAACAATAATCAGCTGACCTGGCAGCATGTTTACGGACTGGAACCGGTTCCTCAGGGAACGCCCCGGGAACGGGAAAAGCAGGTGCTGGGCTGCCAGGCGAACATCTGGACGGAATATATCCCGAACCTGCCGAAATGGGAATACCATGTCTTCCCCCGCGCCCTGGCGCTGGCGGAAGTTGCCTGGACCCCGCAGGAGCTAAAAAATGAGAAAGATTTCCGTAAACGCCTCGATCGCCAGCTTCCCTTCCTGGACGCCCGCGGCGTCAATTACAAAAGACCGGACAATGGAGCCCCCGCACAGCCGGAGGCCGTCATTACGCGGGAACGCCGTTAAGCACGGCAGACGGGGTCCTGCGGCGCCTCCTTCCGGAGGCCGCATTATGGGCTAGCCAACCTTCATGAAAACCATTACATTGACGGCATTATGAATTTGGAACTGCTTCGTCAGGTTTGCGTGACTCCGGGCGCTCCGGGGTTTGAAGACAAAATCCGCGATTTCATCATCCAGGAAGTGGCCCCGCTGGTGGACGCCGTGCGCGTGGACAACATGGGCAGCGTGATTGCCATCGTGGAAGGCAAAAACACGGAAAAAACCATGATGGCCGCCGCCCACATGGATGAAATCGGGTTCATGGTCCGTCACATCGACGACAAGGGGTTCATCAAATTCCTGCCACTGGGCGGCTTTGACGCCAAGACGCTGACGGCCCAGCGCGTCATCGTCCACGGTAAAAAAGACCTCATCGGCGTCATGGGCGTGAAACCCATCCACGTCATGTCCCCGGCGGAACGCACCAAGCTGCCGGAAGTGACCGACTTCTTCATTGACCTGGGCATGAGCAAGGAGGAAGTGGAAAAATACGTTTCCGTAGGCGACTCCGTTACCCGTGAACGGGATTTGGTGGAAATGGGGGATTGCGTGAACGTCAAATCTCTGGACAACCGCGCCGGATGCTACGTGCTGATTGAAGCCCTCCGCGCCATCAAGGCTTCCAGGAAGAAACCCTCCTGCAACTTCGTGGCCGCCTTTACCGTTCAGGAGGAAGTGGGCCTGAGGGGCGCGCAGGCCGGCACGCTGGACATCCAACCGGATTTCTCCATTGCCCTGGACGTCACCATCGCCTGTGACATTCCCGGAACTCCGGCGCACGACCAGGTTTCCCACCTGGGCGCAGGCGCCGCCATCAAGCTGTATGACGGTTCCGTCATTGCAGACCGCCGCATGGTCAAGTTCATGAAGGCCATGGCAGACGCCAACAAAATTAAATGGCAGACGGAAATGCTGCCGGCGGGAGGCACGGATGCCGGAGCCATGCAGAAATTCGTTCCGGGCGGTTCCATTGCCGGGGCCATTTCCGTTCCCACCCGCAATGTGCACCAGGTTATTGAAATGGCTCACAAAGACGACCTGGACGCTTCCGTAGCGCTTCTGACCGCCTGCGCCATGAACGTGGACAAATGGGACTGGTCCTGGAACTCCGTCAACGAATGCCCGGCGGAAAAACCCGCCAAGGCCGCAAAAACGGCAGCCAAGCCCGCCAAAGCCGCTGCCAAGAATAAAAAGGCCAAATAACAGGTCTGGCCATTCATTCATCACTACCCGGCAGGCCGCACCGGAAACGGAGGCGGCCTGCCTGTTTTCAGCCTCCTTCAAATGTTCCGGCAAACTCCGGACACCGTCCTCTCCCATTCGGCCAGGCATACCGCAGGTTCCTGCGTCACCCCCCCGGAGGCTTTTTCAGACGGCCCTTCCATAAAAAAATCCTCCGGCATCTCGCAATGCCGGAGGAGAGACAATCCTGAAAAAGAAAGTTACTTGGCGGCGGGGGCGGACGCTTCCTTCTGGGCGGGAGCGGGGGCCGGAACTGCTTCTACCTCCACATCTTCCTCCACTTCCACATCTTCTTCCGGACCGGCAGCGCCGGTCTGCTTCATGGCGTCCTTCAGGGCCTGGCTTCCGTAAAAGTCGGCCTGCTGCAAACGCTGCATGTCAGTCATCATGCCCATGAAAATGGGCAGAAGCTCGGCCTGGCGTGCCTGCATGGCGGCATCCATTTCAGCCTGAACCTTCTGGGCGCTCTTGGAAAGGGCTTCCCCCTTTTCATTGATTTTTGCCATCTTTTCCGCAGCCGCGTCTGCAGTGGCCTTGTCCTTCACCGTGCTGAGCGTGGCGGACATTTCCTTCATCAACGCCAGCATCTGATCAGCGGCTTCCTTCGCTTCCTTGGAAACTTCAGCGGCCGGCGCAACGGGCGCGGCAGGAGTTTCAGCGGCGGGTGCCGGAGCCGGGGCATCCTGGGCGGAAGCCATACCTGCAAATGCCAGGGCACATGCCGAACTAATTGTTACAATGCTCTTCATAACGTTTCCGTTGTACAGGCTCGCCATGCACGCGTCAATGAATCATTGTGTAACGGCTCCCCGTGATGCCGCAGAAAGAGGAATTTGCGTTTTTTCCTCCCTTGAAGGATTTTTTCAGTTGCATCTTTTTAGAATTATTATAAATTTATTTCCGATGACTAAGACCATAGAAAACCTGAAAGCTGCCATTACGGGCGAAAGCACCGCCTCCGCCACTTACGCGGCCTATGCCGCCAAAGCCGCCCAGGAAGGGCAGCCCCTTATTCAGAAATTGTTTGAAGCCGCCTCCAAGGCGGAATCCGTCCACGCCGCCAACCACAACAAGGTTCTGGAAAAGCTGGGAGCAACAATGGAGCCCATCGATATCCAGATCCATGTAGGAACCACCGCCGAAAACCTGAAAGCCGCCATTGCCGGGGAAACCCATGAATTTGAAAGCATGTATCCGGAATTCATCGCTGTGGCGGAAGAAGAAGGGCAGAAAGCCGCCGTCCGTTCCTTCACGTGGGCCACGGAAGCGGAAAAAGAACATGCCGATTTTTATTCCGTCGCCCTGAAGGCCCTGGAAAGCGGAGATACCAGTTCCCTGCCCAGGCAATACTGGATATGCCTGGTTTGCGGAGACACGTTCAAATCTCTGGAAGGCGTGGATGCGTGCCCCCTCTGCGGCACCAAGGCTGAAAAATTCCTCGTCATCGGATAAATTCCGTTTGAGCACCGGAGGCCGTCCTCGGCACCCAGGAACCGCCCGGAACATTCCGGGCGGTTTTCTGTTTTTGCCGCAGCAGTCCATGGAAGAAAACCCTTCCCTTTTTACGGAGGCGGCCCACATCGGAAAAAGCTTCTCCAACATTCTGCTTGCGATTCATTTTAAAACTCTTATAATTTTTCTTCGCTTTAAGCAGGAAGCATTCTTTATCCCTCCTTTGCGATGATCCCTCCCCATGCATCCGCCGGTTCCGCAGAACGGTATCCGTCCGCATACGGCCTGTCGGCCGCTGTCTGCCAGGCTCTGCGCGCCGCGTTCATTCCCCGCCGCATGCGCTGCCTGTGGGCAGCCGGGCTTGCGGCGGCGCTGGCGGCCAATCCCTATGTGCTCAACGATGGCCAAAGCCTGCTGATGAGCAGCATGGGCATCGCCTGCTCCGCATCCCTGCTCTGCGGCACCATTCTTCTCTGCCTGAAATACCGCTTCACCGCCTATGTCCTTCTTCCCGCCATCATTCTGTTCAATGCGGGCCTGTACATGATGCAGATGCGGTACGGATTGGTCCTGAACCTTTCCGTGCTTTCCAGCATGGCGGAGACCAATTTCCAGGAAGCCTGCGCCTTCTGCACCCCCGCTTCCATTGCAGGAACCCTGCTTCTGGCCGGGTTTATCTACCTGGCCATCTACTGGAGCCGCCGTTCCCTGCGCCAAAAAGCCACGTGGGGCGCACTGGCATGCATTTGGGGCCTGTACGCGGCCCTTCTGCTGCTGAGCATTCCGGCAGCCTCCTACAGCTCGGAACCCCTTTATCTTTACTACACGTCTGACAAGGCAAAAGGCTGGCCTCTCGTGGATATTGCAATGACGTGCAAACTGGCGGACGAATACATCACCCAGGATGCGGGGCGTTTCAACACATTGCGGAACCTTCCGTCCTGCGCGGAGCCCCTTTCCCAGTGCGAAGCCCCAGACGACCTGGCCGTGGTTTTCCACATGGGGGAGAGTGTCCGGGGGGACCATCTTCCCCTGAACGGTTACCATCGGAACACAATGCCCCGGCTTTCCAGAGAGCCCAACGTCGTTTCCTTCCCCCATGCCACTTCCTTCGGCATCGTGACCAGAATTTCCGCCATCGGCATGTTTACGGATGCGGAACTGTGCCGCCGCACTCCCGGTCACTCCTCCTTCATTGACCTGTTCAACAAACACGGATTCCGCACCGTCCGTATCATGGACCTGAGCGGAGATTCCATTCATGATTATTCCCTGGGCATCCTGACACGGAACTGCCGTGAACGGAGACAGACGCCGCTCCAGCACCAGACGCCCGGAATGATGCAGGAACGAACTTCCCTGGTCATGGAGGAATCCCTGAAAAACTTCGGCCGCAACAGGCAGCTTTATATCATTTACAATAACGGGAGCCATATGGCGTTCAGCTATCCCGCGCAGGCGGAACGTTTTACCCCGGCATCCTGCAATATGGACGACCCCAAGGCCCGTCTGGAAGAAACCGTCAATGCCTATGACAATTCCATCGTCGACCTGGATGCCTCCATTCACCGCATGATTGCACTGTTGAAGAACAGGCCCGCCATTTATTTTTACTGCTCCGACCACGGCGTAGCGCTGGGAGAGGAAGGAAAAATGTTCCAGGGCCATATCCTGCCGCCTGTTTACCGGCCTGCCATGTTCATCTGGTATTCGGACGCTTTCGCCTCACGCTATCCGGACATGGTGCGCGCCCTGAAAGCCAACCGGCTGAAAGCCGTCTCCCACGACCACATCTTCCATACCCTTCTTTCCCTGGCTTCCATCCGGTCGGAAATCGTCAGGAACGACCTGAATCTGGCTTCTCCGGACGCGCGGGAAACTCCGGCCCCCCTCCAGCCGGAAACGCTGGCGGAATGGCTGCCCATTCCCGCACCGCCGCAGCCGTAACAAGAGGAAGCCTCCACGCGCTCCGCGAGAAACAACAGGATGCGGCGGCTCCTACCGCACCCGGACTTGCAGAGGATGGCCGATGCACTCCCGGACACGGCGAGCCTCCGCTTCCCAGCCGGCAGCGGACCGAATGGGAGAAGCCTTGTCCCAAACCGCCCCCATGTACCATTCAAAGGGTTCTCCGTTCGCGACCTTCCTGAGCAAGTAGGTACAGCCTTCCGCATCCACCGCACGGCCTTCCGGAACCCAGGGCACGATTACGGCGGTTCCCAGGCATCCGTCATCCTTCCGGGGCCTGCTCCATGCGGTCATCAGGCCGCCGGACTCCCGGTCCTCCATAACTGCTTCATAATCATTTCTGCGCTTTCCGGTATCCATTCCCACACCGGCCTTCACCGTTTCAGCCCCCCGGACGTTCAAGACGCTGCGGACTTTGGAGAAACGGTTTCCCGCATCCAGCGTCACCCTCCGCGTCTCCGCCACACGCACGCCGCCGCCAATGTCCCACGGTGCATAAACCACCTCAAAAGCGGTCTGGACCGGGCCATTGTACAATGTCCGGGCGCTGGCCCAGTTTCCGGACACATGCGGTTTTCCATCCCTGAACACGGCAATGCCGCCGCAGCCCCGCCCCGGACCTACATTGTACATATCCAGTCCCCGACCGTGATCCCGGTGGTAATCCCCCCGTTTGTAAAATTCATTGATAACGGGAGCGCCTGCGCGCTTGCTCCATACATCCGTCCCACTGGAAACCAGGCCCTCTCCCTCAGGGGCAGGCCTGGCGACGGCCGGACCGTAAATCCGGTGCGCCGTAAGATCATTTTCCCACGCGAAATCATCCAGCCTCTCCGGTACCGGACGGCTGAAACAGACATCCGCGGAAGACGCTTCGCTCAGGCAGGAATTCTCCAGAATCCAGAAATCACGGATCGTCCCGGGACGGAAATTGCTCTGGAACAAAAGGGTATCCGTCGTTCCGTCACCATCCGTATCCGCCAGCTGATGCGGAATAACACGTCCGTGACGGACGTCAAAAACGCGAAGGCCGGCGGCATCACCGGAACCTTCGGACGGCCATGGAACCGACACGGTTTCAGCAGGGCGGAACCTGCCCAGGGGATTCGTAACGGTCACGGTCTTTTTCCGCGGATGATCCCGGCCAATGACATATTTACGCAACTCACTCCCGGCCATCAGGTAGGCCCCTGCGCCGTACACCTCCGTATCTTTCCCGGAATAATGGCCCGGCTTGTCCGCAATAGGCTGCACCCAGCCCAGCGCGCCCTCCTTGCTGACCGCATCACAGGCGGCCTTCCAGGCTTTACGGATGGAGGGAAGGTATTCATCCGCATCCAGATATCCCTGGTTCACTCCCCACAGCATCCCGTACATGATAAAGAGGGTGCCGCTCATCTCTTTCAAGGGAGGTTCGTCCGGATCCAGCAGGCTCGCATGCCAGGAACCGTCGGGCGACTGGCATTTTTTCAGGGCTGCCGCCAGACGTTTAAGCAAGTCTTCATAAAAGGGGCGGGAAGGCCAATCCGCAGGCATGTCCTGCAAAATAAGAGGCAATCCGGCAATCACTCAGCCATTGCCCCGGCTCCAGAACATCTTTTTTCCATTCGCCGCCGGAACGGTAAAATAGCGGGAATCCCGGAAAAACAGGCCCTCCTCCCGGTCAAAAAGATAGTCGCAGGTAAGCTTGTATTCCCTATCCATAAACTCCAGATAACGGCGGTCTCCGGTATAGGCCGCCAGTTTTACGAACACGGGAGGGGACATAAACAGGGCGTCCGACCAGCTCCAGCGGTCCTGGCAGCCCGGAGTCAGGAATTGGAGGGAAGCGGAGGAAGGCCGGTTCATCACCTTGTCCAGCACGGCGCGGATCTTTGACGCTGCGGAGGGATTGCCGTCTTCCATCGCCATCTCCATCCAGGCATGCCCCACGGCATGGTCGTCCGCATGATAATGCCGGTTCAGGATGTTCCATTCCTGCTCTTCCCCCGCTTTTCTCAGCAACGGCAGCCCCGGACCTTCCGGAACGGACAGGCCATACTGCGCCAGGCCGGAATAAAAGGCTCCGTAAGTCCAATGCAGCGGAGAACGTCTTTTAGGATGCTTCGCCTGCCATTCCGCCACCAGCTGAAGGTTGTCCCGGATGGTCTTTTCATTCCAGTCCGCGGAAGCTCCGGAAACAGGAGTTCCTGCGGAAAACACAGCAAGAACCGGCAACAGAAAATATTTCTTCCATCCATTTTTTGAAAAGGCAAAGAAACGCATGTCATATCATACGGGAAAAGAAGGCTGGAATTTTCTTGTAACAAGAATTTTTCTTTTTCCGCGCTCCTCCAGACCGGGAAAGGGACGCAAGGGCATATATGGTGCCATGACGGAAAAGAAAGCTGTGTTATCAATCATTTTTCTACCGTTATATACCATATATAGCATATGAATAATTATTTAACACATTATTTATACATTTTTCTTGCGGGAGGTCTCTTTCTGTGGTTCATTGCGTTCCAGCGCAGGTAACGGAAGACGGTGAAAATCCGTCGCGGACGCGCCGCTGTAACCGGTAGACGATGGACCGGACACTGGCTGCCCAGGCAGCCGGGAAGTCCCCATCACATGTCGCACCGGAAGCCAGAAGACGACCTGATGCTGCCGTATTCCCATCCCGCGGACAGGATGAACATACGCACAGGTCTTCGGCATGCCCCCCCTTTCCGGGAATGCGCGCATGTGGTCGGCCCCTGCCTATGGTTTTTCCAGGCTTTTGCCCAAGCTCGCGGATGAGCGGTCACCACCCTTTCCAAGCGAGACACCCACCATGGCAACAAGCATCATCAAACGTTCCGGGAAAAAGGAACAATACCAGGGCTATAAGATTGAAGAGGCCATTAGAAAAGCCTTCCACAGTTCCGGGACTTCCTACAACCGTTCCATCTATGAAGAGGTGGAAGCCAAGCTGAGCCATCAGGACAGCGCGCATGTGGAAGAGATTCAGGACATGATTGAACGCGCCCTGTTCCGCTCCGGATATTTTGACACGGCCAAGGCCTTCATCACCTACCGTTTCCTGCACAAAATGCAGCGCGAACAGCTTGGCGGCCTTTATTCCGGCAATACCTATGTGGACTGCAAGCAGACGGTAGAGGAATATATCGGGCAAAGCGACTGGCGCATTGCCGCCAACTCCAATACCACGTATTCCAATGCGGGGCTCATCAACAACACGGCGGGCAAGGTAATCGCCAACTATTGGCTGGACCAGGTTTACTCCGCACGGGAAGGAGCCGCGCACCGGGAAGGGGATTACCACATCCATGACCTGGATTGCCTGACCGGATACTGCGCCGGATGGAGCCTCCGCAACCTGCTCAATGAAGGATTCAACGGCGTGCGCAGCCGCGTGAACAGCAGACCGCCCCGCCACTTCCGGGAAGCCCTGGGCCAGATGGCGAACTTTCTGGGCATTCTGCAAAGCGAATGGGCCGGCGCCCAGGCCTTCAGCTCCTTTGACACCTTCCTGGCGCCCTACGTTTTCAAGGACCAGACGGACTTCCCCCGCATCAAGAAAGACATCCGCAGTTTCGTTTACAACCTGAACGTACCCTCGCGCTGGGGACAGTCTCCCTTTACCAATGTCACGATCGACTGGACTGTGCCGCGCGACCTGCGGGACCAGGCCCCCTTCAGCGGAGGGGAACACCTCTTTGAAGGAATAGAAGACGCGAACCTGCTCGCCCTGGCGAGGGAACGCGGGGCAAACAAGCTGACGGAACTGACCTACAAGCATTTCCAGAAGGAAATGAACCTGATCAACAAGGCCTTTTACGAAGTTCTCACGGAAGGGGACAGCACCGGACAGCCCTTCACCTTCCCCATCCCCACCGTCAACATCACGGAAGATTTTGACTGGGAAGGGGAAAACGTGCCTCTCCTGTTTGAAAACGCCGCCAAAATCGGTTCCTCTTACTTCCAGAACTTCATCGGCAGCCAGTACACCGTCAATGAACACGGGGAACGCGTGCCTGACGAACGGGCCTACAAGCCGGATGCCGTGCGTTCCATGTGCTGCCGCCTCCAGCTGGACCTGCGGGAACTGCTCAAACGCGGCGGCGGTCTCTTCGGCTCCGCGGAAATGACCGGCTCCATCGGCGTGGTGACCATCAACCTGGCCCGGCTGGGCTACCTGTTCAAGCAAAACCGGGAGGCCCTGTTCGCCAGGCTGGGAGAACTGCTGGACCTGGCCAAATCCTGCCTGGAAAAGAAAAGGGCCTTCGTTCAGGAAATGTATGACCGCGGCCTGTACCCCTACACCAAACGCTACCTGCCCACCTTCCGCAACCATTTCTCCACCATCGGCGTCAACGGCATGAACGAGCTGTTGCGCAATTTCTCCAACGATACGATGGACATTACCTCTGAAGAAGGCAGGGCCTTTGCTGAAGAGATCCTGGAATTCATCCGCTTGCGCATGCAGGAGTACCAGGAGGAAACCGGCAACCTGTACAACCTGGAAGCCACGCCCGCGGAAGGCACCACGCACCGCTTCGCCCGCGAAGACCAGAAACGCTATCCTGACATCATCCAGGCCGGCCCCGTGGGGCAGCGTTATTACACGAACAGCTCCCAGCTTCCCGTGGACCACACAAGCGACCTGTTCCGGGCGCTCCAGCTTCAGGATGAACTTCAATGCTGCTACACGGGAGGAACCGTCTTCCACATGTACATGAACGAAGCCATCAGCTCCCCGGAAGCCTGCCGGGACATTGTCCGCAAAGTGCTGACCCGCTTCCGCATGCCGTACCTCACCGTCACCCCGCTCTTCTCCGTTTGCGAGAAGCACGGCTATCTGCGCGGGGAGCACGAATACTGCCCCTTCTGCGATGAGGAGCTGCTCCACATCCACAGGCATGAATAAAATCCCTTTTCCAATAGGCTCCCGACTTCAAACCCAACCATTAATACGACAATGACCAAACAGGAAATATTAAGCAAATACGCACAGGACCGGACCCGCTGCACCGTTTACACGCGCGTCATGGGCTATCACCGCCCTGTAGAAACTTTCAACGCCGGCAAACAGGGCGAGTTCCATGACCGCGTCCACTTCGTGGAACCGGGCCGCCCCTGCTCCTGCTCCGCCCAAACGGAACAGCCGCGATAATTCTCCCAACAACATATGCGAAGTCGATGGGAACGGGTCGGGGCATAGCAGACATCACGCCGCTCACCTTGCTGGATTTTCCAAATAAGGTGGCCTGCATCTTCTGGCTGAGAGGCTGTAATTTGTTTTGTCAGTACTGTTACAACGTCTCCCTGGTCAGGGGAACGGATTCTCCTGCCGGAGACCGGACGGACTATCTTGATTTTCTCAGAGATCGGGTGGGATTTCTGGATGGGGTGGTTCTGTCCGGAGGCGAGTGCACGCTGTGTCCCGACCTTATCCCTATCTGCCGCAATATACGGCAGCTTGGCTTCGCAGTCAAAATAGACACCAACGGCACCCGGCCCGGCGTGGTGAAAACGCTGGTGGAGGAAGGGCTTTGCGATTATATTGCCCTGGATTACAAAGCGCCGGAAAAACTGTTCGGCTCCATTACCGGGCGTCCGGATTTATTCCCCTGCTTCACTCAAACGCTGGATTATCTGATCAACAGAAATTTCCCGTTTGAGGTTCGAACGACAATCCACTCTGGCCTTCTCGGGGAAAAGGAAATCAACCAGATCAGCGGGGATTTGACGTCGCGCGGCTATAGAGGAACCTACTACCTTCAGAATTTTTTTAATACAGAGGAAACACTCGGCCAAATCGGCGCCCCCGAACGGATGATTGACTTATCTCTGCTAAACACGCATATCCCCATAGGGTTGCGCAATTTTCCCATCACGGAGAAAGCTCCCGGCTCCAGCTCCGGGAAACGGCAGCCGTCCCCTCTGACATGATTTTTTTAAATAAAAGTTTCTATTTGTAAAATCGGGAAGTACCCTTCCGCCCGCCAACCATATTACCAGCTATTATTCATGAGTGAAACCCAAAACAAGCTGCTCAAGGCAGCTATCAGCCTGGCCGCCGCAGGAGTCGTCTTCTTCCTGCCTTTCGCTTCATGGGGAATCCAATTAAGCCCTATTGAAATCCGCGTCATCGCCATGTTCGTCATGGCGGCGCTCTTCTGGATTTTGGAACCCATCCCTATCTGGACCACCTCCGTGATGGTCATTACCCTGTCCCTGCTGTGCGTCTCCAACGGCTCTCTCTCATTTTTGATGCCGGAGCGCTATGACAAGGCGGCGGTATCCTCCATTCTGGATGACGCCATAGGCAAAGGGATCAATCCGGAGGTAGTCGGCAAATTGAAGGAAAATGTCGAAAACCGGTTAAATAAGAAAACCAAGCTGGACGCGGAAGAAGTGAGGATGACCCTGGGGTTCCAGCTCATGGACGCTTATGAAAAAATAGATCTGAACGCACAGGAACTGTCCCGTGAAGGAAAAACGGAAGAAGCCGCCGGGCAGGAATCCATAGCCGCCCAGCTCAAGACCGCGGCCGGGCGCCTGTACAGCAAGGAAATAACCTCGCGCATCCAGGGGCTGCAATTTGTCAACACCATGCAGCAAAAATCCACGATGGCCACCTTCGCGGATCCCATCATCATGCTTTTCCTGGGCGGCTTTTTCCTGGCTGCGGCCGCAACCAAATACAGGCTGGACATGAACCTGGCCAAAGTACTTTTAAAACCCTTCGGCACCAATCCCAAATTCGTACTTCTGGGGCTGATGTCCGTAACGGCTCTTTTCTCCATGTTTATGAGCAATACGGCTACGGCCGCCATGATGCTCGCCATCCTGACGCCGGTGCTGGCCCTGTTCACTCCGGAAGACAAAGGCCGCGCCGCCTTTGCCCTGGCCATCCCCATCGCCGCCAACCTCGGCGGTATCGGAACGCCTATCGGCACGCCCCCCAACGCAATTGCGCTGAAGGCATTGCAGGGTATGGGGCTGGACGTCTCCTTCGGCAAATGGCTCATGTTCGGCATTCCTTTCGTCATCGTCATGATCCTGATTGCGTGGCTTCTCCTGCTGTGGCTGTTCCCCATCTCTCAAAAGAAACTGGAACTGCAGGTGGGTGGTAAATTCCTGAGAACCCCCAAGGCCATTATCGTTTACGTCACCTTTGCCGTTACCGTCCTGCTGTGGGTAACGGGCAAGGGCGTGCACGGGCTGGACTCCAATACCATCGCCATGATTCCCATCGCCGTCTTTGCCATTACGGAAACCATCACCAGGGAAGACTTGAAGAAAATGGGCTGGGACGTGCTCTGGCTGGTAGCCGGCGGCTTTGCCCTGGGGCTGGCCCTGCAAGACACCGGACTGGCAAAAAACCTGATTGGCTCCATTCCCTTTGCCGAATGGTCCCCCTTCCCGCTCATGGTGGGCACGGGAATCATCTGCCTGTTCATGGCTACCTTCATGAGCCATACGGCTACAGCCTCCCTGCTCATTCCAATTATCGCGGTCGTCGGCGTCAACATGGGTGACAATCTGGCTCCCATGGGGGGCGTTACCGCCCTGCTGGTATCCGTGGCTTTCGCCTCCTCTCTGGGCATGAGCCTTCCCATCAGTACTCCCCCTAACGCCCTGGCTTATGCCACCGGCCTGGTCAGCTCCAGGGGGATGGCCATTTCCGGCGTCATTCTGGGTATCCTGGGCATGATTTTGACCTATGTCATGATGATGATTCTTGCCCAATGCCATGCTTTTTAAGTAAGGTAATGTTCCATGCCGGGACATGTTGCCCCGGCATGGCCAACATCAACGGGAAAAGCGCCATATGATCATTGAACAGGAAGAATTCCAGAAAAAATTAAAACGCATTAATCTGGCGTATTTTTCCGATCCGGACCGCATTATCACCATCAGCAAGGGAAACGCCGTCGTCCGCCAGGGGGAACAGAATAAAAGGCTTTACCTGATTTTATCCGGCAGCGTGGTTTCCTCCCGCCATGTCGTTAAAGAAGACCCGGAAACAGCTTCCACTTCCCACAAAATCTACAAGGCGTTCCGGGCCGGCCCCGGAGACTATTTGGGAGTGCAAAGTTTCTTTTCCGGATGGTTCCGCAGCTCCTCCGATCTCATTGCGGAAACTGATTTGGAACTGGCCTATATCGACACCACCACCCCCGCCGTGGATGTGGAACGCTACGGCACGCTCCTGGAGCAGTTTGTTCCCGCCATTGTCCATGAACTGGCGGCGCGCAATACCCGCGTCTTTGACCGCACTGCGGAAAAGGAAGAAGCGCTGCGGATGCTCCACCGTTCTGAAATGGCCGCCACCCTGGGGCAATTATCCGCCGGAATAGCCCATGAGCTCAACAATTCCCTGGGAGTCCTGTCCCGTAAAACAGACTTTGTTTTGGAAACCCTGGACAACATGTTCCGCCAGGAAAACGCCTTCCGGTATACCCTGTACAACAAAGGATTGGAAGGGACTTCCTCCGCATCCACTTCCGAACAGCGCAGGCTGGCGCGCCAGTTTGAAAAAAATTACGGGCTTTCCCAGGACGTGGCCAAGGCCCTGGCCCTGATTCCGGACATACAGAATCAGCCGGAGCTGCTGGACAAACCATTCCTCAGCCAGCTGGAACAAAACCTCCCTTATTGGGAATTGGGTCACGACCTGCATGACATGAAACTGGCTGTCAGGCACGCTACAGCCATTGTCCGTTCCGTTCGCCTGCTGGGGGGAGGCAACACCAGACGGGAAGAAGGAGTAAACGTGGCGGATTCCCTTACGGAAGCTGTTGCTCTGGTCAAGTCCAGTCTGCGCGGCGTTGATTTTGAAATGGTCCTGCCTCCCAGAGACTCCGTGCCAGGCATCTTCGCGGATATGACGGAGCTCGTTCAAATTTGGATCAACCTGCTTCAGAACGCCTGCGACGCGCTGAAAATAGAAAATACCCCCAACCCTTCCATCCATGTAGAATGCCGGGTGGAAAAAATCAGCAGCAAGGACCAGACATCCCATACCACCCGCGAAATTCTGGTCTCCGTCACAGATAACGGCCCCGGCGTTCCAAAGGACCTGCATGAAAAAATTTTCCGTCCCAACTTCACTACCAAAAAGAAGGGGCTTTCCTTCGGCCTGGGGCTGGGGCTCACCATCGTCCGGCGCATTGTGGACAGCTACGGCGGCCGCATCCGCCTGGAGAGCGTGCCGGGCCATACCGTTTTTACGATAATCATACCAACCATCAACAATCATGGAAAAAATTAACATCATTTGCGTGGACGACCAGCCGGAAGTCCTTGACAGCGTTTTGCGAGACCTTCGTCCGCTGAATTCCTGCTTCCGCCTGGAAGGGGTGGAATCCGCATCCGAATGCCGCGAACTGTTGGAAGAATTCGACCAGGACGGAGAACTGACGGGACTGGTTATCTCCGACCACGTCATGCCGGGAGGTTCAGGAGTAGAGTTGCTTGGAGGCATCGCCAAAGACGACCGTTTCGCCGGGACGCGCAAAATCCTGCTGACCGGCCAGGCCACCCACGCGGACACTATCCAGGCCGTCAATGACGCGCACATTGACAACTATCTGGAAAAGCCCTGGGATCCCGCCGTTCTCCTTACGACCGCCCGCAAACTGCTGACCAGGTTCATTATGGAAAAGGGCATCGACCATACGCCTTATATGTCCTGCCTGGATCAGGCCACTCTGCTGGATTACCTGCGGAGAAACTGACGCGCCGGAAGAAATATGCCGCGCCCTCCGCTTTCTCAACGCACGCATTCTCATCCGTGACGGGCATTCCCCTGCTCTGCGCCAAGGAAGGGAACAAAACCGCTAACCGTCTTTATGTTTGATATCCTGCTCCAACACAACACCCTGGTTCTCTTCGGAATCATCTTTTTCGGCATCGCTCTCGGCAGCATTAAAATATACGGACTGAACCTGGGCCTTTCCGGCGTTCTTTTCGTGGCGCTGGCCGCCGGCCACTACCGCCTGGCCATTCCCGACGGCGTAGGGCAGCTGGGTCTGGCGCTCTTTGTATACTGCGTGGGCCTCAGCGCGGGCAACCGCTTCTTCTCCGCCATCGCCAAACAGGGCAGCAAACTGGCCATCATGTCTGCGGTGATTGTAGGAGTGTCAGCGTTATTCACCTGCCTCTTCGGCATCTGGTTCAAAGTTCCCGCGGGAATCTCTTCCGGCATCTTTGCCGGCGCATGCACTAGCACCCCGGCGCTGGCGGCCGCCACGGAAAGCCTGCCGGGAGCCTCCGGAAGCGGCGTCAGCATCGGTTACGGCATCGCTTATCCGTTCGGCGTGGTGGGCGTGGTCCTTTTCGTCCAGCTCCTGCCGCGCCTGCTGCGCTTTGACCTCAACAAGGAGGCCAAAGCCATGCATTCCAGGCAGGAAGTCAGCATCATTTCCCGCCTTGTCCGCGTCACACAGCCCAACCTGATAGGCCAGAACATTGCGGACTGCAAGCTGCTGGACGGTCTGCACTGCATGGTCACCCGCGTGGTTCGCAACGACAGGCTGATGCCCCTGACGCCGGAAGACACGTTCCGGGAAGGAACGGAAGTCCTCATTGTGGGCAACAGCGACACCATGCCTCACGACATCGCCTTTCTGGGGGAGGTATGCGACAATCCCTACCCCATGGACTCCCAGAAGGAGCGCCGCAAACTGATTCTGACAAACAAGAACTATGCCGGGCACAAGCTCCGCGACCTGAAAACCCTGCGCACGGACGGCGTCATTATCTCCCGCATTTCCCGCCTGGGCTTCACCTTCGTCCCCACGGGGGAAACCACGCTGGAACGCAACGACGTGCTGACTGTGGTCGGTTCTCCGGAAAACCTTACCAAATACGGGGACAAAATCGGCCACCGCAGCCAGGACATGAACCAGACGGACCTGCTCTCCCTGGGCTTCGGCCTCTCCCTAGGCATCATTCTGGGCCTGGTCAACTTCAGCCTCGGCAACGGCGCGGGCATCTCCCTGGGCATTGCGGGAGGCCCCCTTATCGTCGCCCTGCTGCTCGGCCACTTCGGACGTCTGGGCCCCATCGTCGGCTATATCCCACGCCCCACCCGCCTTCTTTTGCAGGATCTGGGGCTGGTCTTCTTCCTGGCTGACGCCGGCATCAAGGGCGGAGCGGACCTGGTGGATACGGTAGCCACCCACGGCGCGGCCGTCTTCATCATGGGCGTCATCGTCACCTGCTCCGGCATGTTCGCCGGTTACTTCGTGGGCATGAAAGCCTTCAAGATGAACATTCTGGAATGCCTGGGCGGCATCTGCGGCGGCATGACCTCCACCCCGGCCCTGGGAGCCATCGCCAGCAAGACGGACTCCCAGGCCCCCGTGGTCAGCTACGCCACCGCCTATCCCGTGGCCCTTATCCTGATGACTATCGTCGCCAAGGTCATCATCCAGACCATCGGCGGCGTGGTGGGAATTTGACAATGGCAGAGATCTTCTGACCTGAAAACTATTATCTCTGTTTTACCGCTTCAGCACGGGGTTCCATTCTTTTTCCGAATGGAACCCCGTTTTCATCATCTTGCGGGAGGGATGGACAAAAAATCATCCCGGATTCGGCTCCGAAAATCCAATGTCTCTCAGAGCCAATGACCCCAATTTTCCATTTGAAAAAATCCTTTTGCCATCAATATCATTTTGATATAAAAGCGAAATATGAAATGTATTTTTTATATTCAAAAAAATCATATTTTATTGACATTTTTTCAATTTATGTTGCCATGCATTTAAGTCTGTCTTTCATACCTTATGAAAAACATCCTCTGGCTTTTCCTCTTCAGCATGCTCATGTCTATAGAGAGCTTTGGCACGCTGGCTTCATCTGAAGCAGACATACAAACACTGCTTTCTTCAGGGCGGTCCTCCTTCATTGCCGGTAAAATCCGGGAAGTCCTGCGCAGCCGGCTTGATCCCGGCCCGCTTACCTCCGACAAAATACGAAAACTGATTCAATCCCCTCAAGTGGCGGCATTGTGCTGCCTGCACCAGTTTTTCAATACTGCCGAAGGAGGGAAACCTTTCACTCAGGAGGAACTCAAGGATCAGGTCTTCAGGAAATGGCTTTCCAGCCACCCGGAAGTATTCAACATGCTCGCCCAATCTGGTCCAGCCGGCAAAAGTACTCTTTCCGTTTTTTACCAAATCTGGAATACCAGCGATCAGAATTTCAATCCCGTTGAACTCAGCATGGCATTGGGAGCCGGCCTTGTCGCAGACATCTTTTCTCCTGAAGAATGCATCGCCAAATTTAACTTCTACCGGGATTCTCATCACCACGCCAAATGCTATCCACAGGCAGAAACCTTGCAACCCTGGGAATGGGCCATCGTATTCCGGGGAAAAGAAGGTCTTGAAGATCTGGCATGGGCACAGCAATTTATCGCAGGGAAAAAAATCAGGCCGGAGAAAGCCGGAAGCAGATTTCCCGGATTCATTCCCTACCGTAAAAAGAATGACAAAGGCGTCAGCGTCCATGCCGGAAGCGCTTTTTACGACCACAAGCCCATCACGCTGAAACTTTACACGGAATACGGAGGAGTATGCGGCGCCGTCTCCAAAGGCGCGGCTGGATTCCTGCGTTCCAAAGGAGTTCCCGCTTACCCGATTGGACAGCCGGGACACTGCGCTTTCGTATGGAAACACCCCAATGGCCACTGGCAAATCGGCAACAATCTCGGCGGCTGGAATTGGGCCAGCGGCGGCGCTCAGATTCCCTGGCAAGGCCCTGTTCAACTGGTGACGGCTTACGATTCATTCATTCATCATCCTCATGCGGAAGAATCGGCTTTAACGTATTATCTGTCCTTCTGCACACAAAAACAGGAACATGTGGAGTTGCTCTTGCGGGAAGCGCGTCAATTTAATCCCTTCAATTATCCTGCGTGGCAGCGTTATCTGGATATCAAGGCCAAAAACGCCAGCGACCGGAGAAAACTCGCCTTGCTCAGGGAACTGGCTCAAGCGATGCCCAACGAACACAATCTCATTTGGCACGCGGCGAAAAGCGTGCTGAATATCCGGGAAAACAGGGTGAATCCCTATGAACTCTATGCCTGCGCGCTCGGCCCCGACTGCACGCCCCATGCGGAAGAACTTTTTACCCGCCTGGTCTGGAACAGGTTAATGAGGGATTGTCCTGAAATCAAAGGCGTCGCCGAATACAAGCCGGGCTTTACCGGAAAACATCTGTCCCTATGGACCCAAAAGGGAAAATACGTCGTATGACTGGACTTCCCCCCAAAAAGAGTACCAGTTTAGAAGTTAGGTTTGGTGATTGTTAATGTTGAGGGTTGAAGTTGTCCAGCATAAAGACTGGGAGGGATGTTGCCACAGGAACCGTGAGGACGCTCTTCGTTGTATTCTCGACGCCATTGCTCCAGTCTTGTTTGCAGATGTTGCATGTTTTCAAAGATTTCACGATCCAGCAGTTCTCTGCCGAGGCTGGCGTTGAGGCTTTCCACATAGCCGTTTTGCCACGGTGAGCCGGGCTGGGTGTAGATGGGTTCTATTCCCTGCTCCAGAAGCCATGAACGAAGTTTTCCGTTCTTGAATTCGGGGCCGTTGTCGCTTCTGATGTAACGAGGCTTGAGTCTTGTGGTTTCCATGAGTCTTGCCAGGGTTTCCCGGACTTGGCTGCTCCGGTAGCTGCGTGCCGAGTCAAGCAGCAGGCATTCATGGCTGTATTCGTCGCAGATAACAAGGATTCGAGCTCTTCTTCCTTCCCGTGTTCTGTCCTGTTTGAAGTCGTAGCTCCAGATTTCGTCAAGGCTTGATGCCTGTTTTCTCTGACTATCCGGGGCGGGCATTTTGGCTCTCCTGTTTGCTTTTCTTTTGGCGTAGGATTGCAGGTTGTTTTCTCGTCTGACTCGTTCCACTCGTTTGTGGTTGATGGGGGGAACGTGTCTGGTTCTGAGATACGAGGTGATTTTACGGATTCCCCATGTCGGTTTTGCTTCACTGGCTTCAAGGATTGCCTGTTCTGCCTTGTCCGGTTGTTTCTTTTCCGCCTTCCTATAATGGCTTCGGCATACCGACAAGGTTTGGCAGGCTTTGCGTTGAGAGCAGATTTGATGTTTCACCAGATGCCCCACTCCGGCTATTCGCTGAGAGGGGCTTACCATTTTTTTGAGTTCACTTCTTTCAATATCGAGATGTCCAAAGCCTGGTCGGCTATGATTTGTTTGAGTCGCCTGTTTTCTTCTTCAAGCTGTTTCATTCTCAAGGCTTCCTTCAGCTCCATTCCTTCGTATTTGTTGCGCCACCGGTAGTAGGTTTGCTCCGTGATGTTGCGTTCCCGGCAGATGTTCCGTATCGTTTTGTTTCCCTGTTTTTCCTCTCCGAGGATTCTCAGGATTTCTTCCACGCTGTATTTTTTCTTCATTCTTGTTGGTCAGGTTAGCAAGCCTAACTTTCTTTGTGGATCTTTTTCCGGGGGACTGATCAGGACACCTAAAATGAAGAAATATTCGGTCAAAGTGATGCAAAGAGCCATTGAAGCGCTGACGGAAAGGGATAAGACGCAAAAATACTATGTGGAAGCCTATCAAACCCTGTTAAGCATCTGGGGGGATGGGAAGTTAAACAGAGAGGGAAAAGAATTTATTAAAAAGAATTTCATTCTGACGAAAAAGACCGACGAAATGAACTCCAACACCCTGAAAAAAAATTGACATGAGAAAGAAATCAATAGTAAGACTCCTCACATACGTTATAGCAGTAGCCATTTGCTCGTTCACCTCTCTGCCCGTCCAAGCGAAAGACTGTGACTATGAGGTAAAATATTTTCCTTACATAACCCCCAATGGAGCCTCGACAGCAACATTGGAGATACTGGGAAAGACATTGGATGGAATTGCAGCAAAAGCATTAGAAAAAGTAATCTATGACGCTATCGGAAATGCTAGCGGAATACTCAAGCTATCTGAAGCCATGAAAACTGATAAGGCATTCCGGAATGTGCATATCATTTACCTCTACCGATTCACTCATCAAAAGAAACTAATTGGATCATGGCAAATCTCCCAAAAGAATAATATCATGCGGAACGGAGTGGACTTCCACCAGTCAAAAGATATTCCTAGTGTTATTAATGAAGGGAAACGACAAATTGAAAGACAATTAGAAAAACAATTAAAGGAAGATTGTAAAAATCATCAATAAATCAATAGAAAATAAAACAATGAAATACATATCAAGTATACTCGTCATTGTGCTCTTCTGCATCCAAGGAATAGCTAGTCTAACTATAGCACAAGAAAAAACCGTCCAATCCAGCGAGCAACAACAAGAAGCTCCCTCTGACGTCCAAACCGAGGAGATGAATATCCCTGTTATTACAAATCCTGTTGTTTTTAACGAAAAAGACCTAGACAAACTTCTGGAAAAGCAGCGAGAATATGTAGAGAAGCATTATCCCGATTACCGCATCAGAGGGAAGGGCGAGGAACATGATGTCATGGATGGTCATCGATATTCATTTTTTAATTTGGAAAATGAAGATGAGGAATGGGTCCTGACCATCCGTTTCGATATTGAGGAAGCGTACCAGGCCTACATGAAAAAACATCAAAAGGAAATAGAACGGGAAGCAGCCCGGCTCATCAGGGAGGGCCTCATCAAGATTGAATGATCGGCCTTTTCCTGTAACGAAGAGGAAACACGAACCAGCATTGGAACGTTCACGACCTTTTTTGTTTTCCCAGGGAAAAAGCCATAACAGAATTCCATATGAATCATCCTCTGAAATTCATCGCAACCACGGGCATTGTTCTGTTTTTCCTCATGCTGAAAACAGGAAGTCTCGCGGCAGCGCGGGAAGAACATCCCCGGCAGCCGGACGCACAGCAGCAGGAAGAAGAAAAAGATATCCCTGTCATCACCAACCCTGCTGTGTTTAATGAGAAGGATTTGGACAAGCTCCTGGAAAAACAGCGGGAATACATAAAAAAACATTATCCGGATTACAAAATCGTCATAGAGGGGCAAGAGCAGGATTATTTTGACAGCCGTCACTATTCGGAGTTTGATTTACAAAACGAAGATGAGGAATGGGTCCTGACCATCCGTTTCGATATTGAGGAAGCGTACCAGGCCTACATGAAAAAACATCAAAAGGAAATAGAACGGGAAGCGGCCCGGCTCATCAGGGAGGGCCTCATCAAGATTGAATGATCACCTTTTCCTGTAGAAAAAGAGAAGAACATCGGCAAACCGGCATTGGAATGCGCCTGTCTTCTGCCGCATTGGCTGTATACCCTCACCTCTAAGAGAACTCCTAACTCATCATATCAGTAAGGCGGCTATGGCTCCCACGCCAAACGCCGATTTCATGATGAAGCCGGAGCATCAGGGTTTGTTTCCGCCACCTCCAAGCAGACGGACTGGAAGGCCTTTTTCCAGCGGATGCGGATGCCGGCGTCCATCAGGAAATCGCCGCCCAGCACCTGTTCGTGAACGTTCGTGAGAGAGCCGTCTTCATTCATGTTGATTTCCCGCACCAGGTACCTGGCGGCAGGATTCAGGCCTTTCAGGCGCAGGGGCGGAGGGGAATCCGCCAGCCATTTATCCATCAGCCAGGCGAAAACGACAGCCCGTTTTCCGCATACATACATCAGGGAGGCCACCCGGCTTTCATACGGGGAGGAAAGCCGGTACAAGTCACCGAACTGGACTACGGGGCGGATGCGCTTGTATTCCGTCAAAGCACGTTTGGCAAAGGCCATGTCCTCCTCCGTCATGTCGCATGGCTGAAGTTCAAAGCCAAGCCGTCCGGACATAGCCACGTCAAACCGGAATTTGAGCGGAGCGGAGCGGCCCGTCTGATGGTTGGGGGAGGCTGTCACATGGGCGGCCATGGAAATAGCCGGGAACAGGTGGCCTATGCCCCACTGCATGAACACGCGTTCATAAGCGTCCGTGTTGTCGGACGTCCAGAATTCATGATGCCTCCGCATGGTTCCATAGTCGGCGCGGCCTCCGCCGGAAGAACAGGCCTGGAATGTCACATCCGGGAATTCCGATGCCAGCGTATCAAGAACGTGTTCATAGCCCCGCACATAGTCAATGGGCAGATTCCCCTGGCGGCAGGCGTCCAGCCAGGGAGAGCCGGGGTCGGAAATTTTGCGGTTGCAATCCCATTTGACGTAGGAAATGCCCGGATGTTCTCCAAGCAGCTTCCGCATGGCGTCAAGAATGTACCTGCATACATGAGGATTGCTCAGGTCCAGCAAATACTGGCTGCGTTCCTGCCTGTTTTCCCGATGCGGGAGACCGATGACCCACTCCGGATGGTTCTGATAAAGCTCCGAATGAGGGTTCACCATTTCCGGCTCCACCCAGATGCCGAAGCGTATCCCCAGTTCTTCCGCATGGCGGATAAGGCCTTTCAGCCCATGGGGCAATTTAGCGCGGTTCACCTGCCAGTCCCCCAATCCCGCGCGGGCGTCATTGCGGGGGAACCGGTTGCCGAACCAGCCGTCATCCAGCACGAAAAGCTCTATCCCCAAGTCCGCCGCACGTTTTATCATGCCGTGCAGCACTTTTTCCGTAAAGGTAAAATACACCCCCTCCCAGGAATTCAGCAAGGTTGGCCTCTCTGTTCCTCCGCCGCGCAGGCCGTAGCGGCGCGCCCAGCGGTGGATGCGCCGGGATGCCTCTCCCTTGCCGTTTTTACTGTGCGTCAGAATGAGGGGCGGCGTTTCAAACACGCCGCCGCCGTCCAGCAGATAGGGCGCGGGAGCCGTATCCAGTCCCGCTCCGGCAAAAAGGTAATGATACGGGCTGTGCCGGAACCATATCCGGTAATTGCCGGGCCATGCCAGCGCCCCCAGAATCACTTCCCCGGAATCCTCCCGCGCCGGACCGTCCAGAGAGATGATGAATCCGGGGCTTCCCTCCTGGGCGGTGCGGGTGCCGGTTCCGGATACCAGGGCAAGTTCATGCCCCCGGGCCACTTCTTCCTCACTCATCAGGGACTCGCCGCCCCAGGTGCCGCGGAAGCTGGTGACGAAGTACCGTTCTGTGCGCAAACCCAGTTGTGCGGACGCAGCGCGGTGCAGGCGGATGCCTTCTTTCCCTTCGTTCCGAACAACCGCCCACTGCAAAAAGGTGTCCGATTCCCTGTGAGAGCGCACGTGGATTTCCACCCGCACAGGGTAGGAAGGGTCCTTCCCATAGAAGACGGCTTCTTCCCGGTCGTCATCCAGTTCCAGCACTTCCCAACCCTGGCATTCCAGGCTCAGGGAAAGGGCCCCGTCCGCCTGGGTCACGCAAATGCAGTACTCGCCGGACGCATTGGGAAGCCCTGTTACGGAATCCGCCAGGGAGGAATACAGGAGAGGAGCATCCGCGGCGTTTTCCAGGGCATCCTCCGGCTGATGCAGCCTCGGGCCGTAATAGGCGCGGCGCACACGGCCCTGTTCATCTTTGCACAGGGTCATCTGGGAGGAACGGGTCAGCAAATGAACGGAATCCGGAATCATGATCGACAAACGCGGAAAGGGCCAGTTACTTATGCAGGCAGGCAAAAACGCTCCTGCCTTATCCACATTAAGGGCCTCCGCGGACGGAGAAGTCAATGGCAAAATGACAGGAGCTGCCGAACGGCTTCCCTACTCCTTCCACAGAAGGGAAGAGGGGCGGAATTTCATGGTTTTCGATTCATGCACCAGCAGCCTGCCGCCGTTTTCCGGATGGCGTACGATGCGGGCGCGGCGGCGCTTGACGCGGAAAGTGCCAAAACCCCGGAATTTCACCAGCGACCGCCTCCGGACCGACCGCGCAATCGTCTCCAGCACCGCGTTCAACGCGTGTTCCGCCTGCCGGGAAGTAACGTCCTTCCCCAGCTCACGCTGGAGCTCCCTGATAAATTGTGTTTTATTCATAGGCCTCCCAGCATGACCTGCCCCATTTCTCCGGTAAAGAGGCAACGGCGCGCGCTCATTCCTGCCACCATACCCATACAAATGCCCCCTTCCGTTCCGGTCTGCGAGTTTCCTCCTTGCCCCCGCGGACCAGCCCCATTAAGGTTCCGGGGAAATGCCTCCCCCAGCCGCTGATGCCCCGTGCCCGGAACAAGCGTTCAACGCAACCGCGCTGAAGTGGCACACCTGCGCCTGGCTTCTGCTGCCTGTCCTGGTGTTCCTGACCGGGTGGATGCACTGGTACGCCGCTCTCCCTCTCACGCTCCTGACGGCTGCGGGACTGGCGCCCCGAAAACGCAAGGAACCGCAAACAAGGGATTCTCTTCCCGCCTTCCCCCTGTTCACCCGCTCTTCATTTCTCGCCCTGGCGGCGTTTGCCGCCCTGACGGCGCTTTCCGGCTGGGGGGAGTGGGTCAACCAACACCCTGACCATATCGTCAGAAATGCCTGTCTGCGTGAATTGGTCGCCAGCCCGTGGCCCGTCATCTTTCCGGACGGGAACGTGCTGATTTACAACACGGGGTTTTGGCTGGTCCCAGCTCTGGCTGGGAAACTGGCGGGGCTGGACGCCGCGCGCGTGCTTGTCGTTCTGTGGGGGTCCTGGGGCCTGTTCCTTTCCTGGCTGTGGCTCTGCGTTTTCTCCGGACGCCGCTCCCTACTGCTCGCCCTGCTGATGGCGGCATTCGGCTCTCTGCTGAATCTCCAGTGCTGGCTGGGGCTGGATCTGTTCCGCCTGCATTATTTTGGTACAGCGGAACAAATCATGTGCAGCGCAAACGCATCCATTCCTGTTCTGCTCTTTTTCATCTTCCTGGCTTCAGGACGCATGCCCCTATACTGGATGCCTATTCTGTTCGCAGCCACGGCCTTTTATTCCCCCCTCGCAGCCCTTGGAGGGCTGCCCCTGGCGGCCTGCCAGTGGCACCGCCAATGGAAAGGCGTCCTCCCTCTCCGGGATGTCCTGCTCCACCCCTCCTTTTCAGCCGCCGTTCTGCTGGGAGCGTGTTTTCTTCTTTATTATGGGGCGGTAAACGCGCCATCCTCCCACATGGGCATGCGGTCTTTCTATACGCATCGGGGGGATTTCCTGCTTATGGCGACCTCATTCCTGCTGTATGCTCTGTTCTGCTGGCGGGATTTCCGCAAGAATCCCCTCTTCATCTGTACGCTGGCAACCGGCCTGATTCTGCCTTTCTTTTACGTGAACGGAGACGTCAATGATCTGCTTTGCAAAGGAAGCGTTCCGGTCATGGCCTGCCTGCTTGCCTTTCTGGCTTCCTCCTGGACGCGGCATCCCGGTCTCCGCGTCTGGATATGGCTTTTGCTGGCGTTCGGACTGGCGCCCCGGTTCAACATTCCCTATTATTGCTGTTCTTCCAGCGCCCTCCAGGCGTTTCTGGCGCCTCCGGCTTCGGAAACAGAGCCTTCTTCCTTCGCCAGCCGGGAGTGGAAACAGCTTTTCTATGCGCCCCAGGCGCGCCGTCAGGATGAATGGGGCCGCACTATGCACCACCCCGGACACCGGTGGTATCCCTACTATTCCGGCACGCCGCGCCCATGGCTGCGCTTCATTTACCGTTTTTAGAAGAGTAATACCTCATGATGCCGGATGAGGGCGGCAAAATCGGGCAGCTTGCCCGTGTGCAGGTATTAAATTTGACCTCCGATGTCCCTAAACTTTTCAATGAAAGCGACGATTTTTTGAAAGACGCTCTGTTTCTTCGTCAGATATTGAGGATTTAATGGACTCATCTTCGGCAGAATAGCATTGAGGTCAGCGCCGTTCTCGCTGGCGTACTTCCGTTTCAAAGATGTTTGAATATATCGCTTTGCAGCTTCCTCGTTCAGTTTCTCTTCCGTAATCAGAGCAGCAGCTTCCTTTTTCTGTTTCTCTTGGGCATAAGTAAAGAAAGCGGCAATAATATCAGTCTTATCTCGAATCGGTTCCAAATCCGTTTCATTGATAAAATCAACAATGAGGCTCTCTTTTGCCCTGTTCCCGATGCTCGCTCTGATAACACGGCGCACCTCATCTACCAAGGCAGGTTTGTCCTTCGTTTTCCTGTTGTGTTCGAAAATCAGTCCGAGAATATAGTCGAGATCTATTTCCTGAGATTTAAGCAGATCAATTTCAAAAACCACATCATCCCAGTCTATTTTTGAATCTTCCGGAGCTTTACCGTTCCTCTCATGTCTGAACCAGTCTCGGATATCATTGTATATCGAACGATAATCCTGTACGGTTCGCTCTTTCAGTACATCAATGCCCTGCATGGCTGCAATATCTTCATCAGTCAAGAAGTTGGCATTCTTAAACGCTTCAAGAGCCGCACGATTCTCTTTGTCTATTTTTTGCAGGGCTTTGAGCTGCGTAAACTCATCGTAGTTTTGTAAAATATTTTCTATCCGTAGATATTCTCCGAACAGCTTAACAAAGGATTTTTTATCTGCTTCCGTCACTATCCCATCGGGGGCAGGGAATTTTTCTTTCAGTTCCATGACAACTTCCACATACCCTTTTCTCGCCTCGCCGGTGGCAATATCTTTAAATCCTTCAAGATATTCCTTGTAGCTCTTTTCAAGCACTACGTTCCTTGTGTTCTTATCTCCGAACAAAGTGATCGCATCTATTGTAGATTGTTCCAAATCCCTGAATGTGACGATATTGCCGAAAGTTTTGGTTGCGTCATAGATGCGATTGGTACGTGAAAACGCCTGCATCAGACCGTGATAACGCAGATTCTTGTCTACAAACAGCGTGTTCAAAGCAGGAGCATCAAAACCGGTAAGGAACATACCGACCACAATGAGCAAGTCAACCTCCTGGTTTTTTACTCTTTTGGCCAAATCGCGATAATAGTTTTGGAACTCTTTACTATCCACTCCGAAGTTCGTTTTAAACATCACGTTGTAATCGCCAATCGCTTTTGCCAAAAACTCTTTGGCGCTGCTGTCCATTGCCGAAGGGTCAAAATTTTCATCTTTGATATCGCCCTTAGCGCTTTGTTCTTCATTTGGGGCGAAAGAAAATATGGTGGCAATTCTCAGGGGCCTGTCACTTTCTTTCTGCAGATTGTTCAATTCCTGATAATACAGTTTGGCAGCCTCAACGCTGTTTACTGCGAACATGGCATTAAAGCCCTTGTTATTCCCTTGCGTTCTATGTGTTTTTATCCTGAAATTCCGCAAGATGTATTGGGAAATCCCTTTGATTCGGTCCGGATGAAGCAAAAGCTTTTGATTTTCTGCCGCATTCAACTTGATTTCATCTTTTTCAGTTTCCAAATTCTTAAACCGTGGACGAACATCGTTGTAGTCCACTTTGAACTTCAAAACCTTTTCATCACGTATGGCGTCTGTGATGACATACGAATGCAGCTCACGGCCGAACACACTGGCCGTAGTCTCCGCCCCCAAAGCATTCTCAGGAAAGATAGGGGTCCCCGTAAAGCCAAATTGGTAATATCTCTTGAATCTCTTTTTCAGATTCTTCTGCGCTTCTCCGAATTGGGAACGGTGGCACTCATCGAAGATAAATACAACCTGCCTTTGATAGACAGGCAAGTCGCTTTCGCTCTTCATGAGGTTGTTCAGCTTTTGAATGGTCGTGACAATGATTTTGTTGTCATCCTTCTCTATATTCCGCTTCAGTCCCGCCGTGCTCTCTGACCCATTGACGCTATCGGGCGAGAAACGTTGATATTCTTTCATCGTCTGATAATCCAAATCCTTGCGGTCAACAACAAAGAACACCTTGTCGATAAAATCAAGTTGGGTGGCAAGCTGCGCGGCCTTAAAACTCGTCAGAGTTTTGCCAGACCCCGTGGTGTGCCAGATGTATCCGCCTCCCTCCGGATTGCTCCATTTCTTAGCCTGGTAAGAGCTCTTTATCTTCCACAAGATGCGTTCCGTTGCCGCAATCTGGTAGGGTCGCATAATGAGCAGCGTGTTACTGACATCGAACACCGAATATGTGAAAAGAACCTGCAACAGCGTATTTTTCTGGAAAAATGTCGCCGTAAAATCCTTTAAGTCTTTAATCAGCGTATTGTCCGACTTCGCCCAGTTCATCGTAAAGTCAAAACTGTTTTTATCACGCTTTACGGTATTGGCAAAATAACGGGTGTCCGTACCGTTGGAGATGACGAAAACCTGTAAGTATTTATAGAGTGAACTTTCGCTGTTGAAGCTCTCTTTTCTATAGCGATGCACCTGATTAAAAGCCTCGCGGATAGCCACACCACGCTTTTTCAGCTCTACCTGCACCATAGGCAGCCCATTTACCAGTATCGTGACATCGTAACGGTTTGTCTGTGCCCCAAACTGCTCAAACTGATTAATTACCTGTACTTTGTTGCGGGCAATATTTGTTTTATCTACCAAATAGATATTTTGGATATGCCCATCGTCAAACACAAAGTCATAGATGTAATTATCATGTATTTTTTTTGTTTTTTCAGAAAAACTATCGCTCTTCTTGTCTAAATATTCCTCCAGGAAGCGTCCCCATTCAGAATCGGTGAAAACGATATTATTGAGTGCCTGCAACTGGTTTCTCGCATTGCAGAGCAGGGCGTCAGGCGTAACAAGGCTGGGAACATATTCGTAACCTTGTGATATCAAATCTTCTATAAATTCGCGTTCCAAAGCAGCCTCTGTCTGATAACCTGCGGGCGGCTCGTTTACTATTGAACTCTTGGTGTAGCTGTCGAGAACGATAAAGTTCTGTAATTCTGCTATGGTGCTGTATTGTGTCATTGCAGATCCTCTTTCCAGTACTTGTTATCAATTAAATGCTTTAATAAAAATCCCACAGTTTGCTTTTCTGCTTCTGTCGGTTCCGTCACAGCTTCATTGGATAATGTAGAGTGGCTTGTGAACTGAATAATCCTGTTATAGTAAATTTGCCTGTCATCAGGCAACAAATCAGACCATTGAGGATACCCTAAAAAGTTTGCCGTTTTTTCGTAAAGGTTGCGCAGTAGCGTGAAATGGTATTTCTGAACAGTGCCTGAATCAAGCGCCTTTTCGATAGTCTGCTTTAGGAAAAGATGATAGGAAAAACTTTTGTTTGAATCTCCTTTCTTTTCTTCAAGTTTAAAAGTCCCATCTTCATATTTACTTAGCATATAGCCTTCCTTAGCATTTAATTCATTATAAATTACATTATAGAACAAAGGATTATGCGTCGTAATGATAAATTTTAATTTATTTAAATTATAGTCACTACTTTTTATAATTTCTGCTATATTGACAGCCAATTCTATTAAATGATTTTCATCCAGCGAACTTACTGGATCATCAATGAATATATATTCCAAATCATCAAACTTATTTGTCGAGCGGTTTTCCGGCTCTGGAACATTCAGTACTTCGACTACCTCTTTCAGCAGGCTGTAAAACACGCACCAAATAAAACAACTTTCTTCGCCTCTCGATATCTTGATATTATCAATTTGCTCTTCGTTGCCACCTTCTATAGAAAAGGAAACCTCATTATAACCTTCATTGAAACATGGAGTCAGTTTATCATTGGTATAATGCTGGAAATCTGTTATGATATTATTGGTTTGTCCTTCAACTTTAAGCACCCAGTCAGTAAAGGCATTAGGACGTATCAACAGCTTCCTGTTTGTATCCCCGTCCAGATCATTATCCCAATAGAACAAATCTTCAGTAAAAGCATTATAATACAATACTTTTACGCCAGTATCCCCGTCTTGCGCTTCTTCTTCCTCATGCTTGGGCGACACCAATTCTTTGAATGCGCGAGACAGCCGCGTCTTTCCTGTGCCGTTAAAGGCATAGATAAGCTGGACCTTCTTTGGACTGTTTTTTAGCTCCTGAGCTATTTCTGTCAATGTTTTTTCCATATTCAGTCGGTTGCTTTATTATCGGGAAATGATAATAACTGATTACGGTAATATTCATACTGTTTTCTACGCAGTTCTATTTCCTTTGGCAAGCCTTCACTGATGGAGGTTGTCAGCATATCGAACTTGTCGAGAATGGAGACAATGCGGCGTTGTTCTTCAATAGAAGGAACAGGTATTTTAATTTTAGCCAAATCACTGGTATTGACACGTCTAACTTTTGTTCCTGTGATAAAACCTCTTTTCTGCTTTTGAAATTGCTCTGTCTGAAAATAATAAGCAACATATTTCGGTTCTAAACTATGAGTGTAAAAGCAGGCATCACTGCTAATGGCAATATCTTCATCACCTAACCATGCAACAGCCTTACATACATCTTCATCATTTTCGCTTGTGGTTGCAATAATCAAGTCCCCATGTTTCGCTTTGCGTGCTTTCTTCGCAAATTCTTGTGAAACAAAGGTTTTTGTTCTATTTGCGTATGTACCATAGTGAGTGTAGATCTGACCATAATGGATACAGCCAACCCCTGTTTGAGTGAAATCTTTCTTCTGCAATCCGCTTCCTCTCGTAAATATACCTACTTCTCCTAATGGCATAACTACTATATTATTTAACGAATTACCCACCGTCGCACAATTTAACACATTAAAAGAAAATAGCTTATTGCGATAATGCTCATACTGTTTCTTTCTCGCTGTAAGCTCCGCTGTAAGCTCCGCTGTAAGCTCCGCTGTAAGCTCCGTGAAATTGTCCAGAATACGGACAATTTCACTCTGCACCTCAAGAGGTGGCACAGGAAGCGTAATATCCAACAGCTTATCTGGCGTTACCTCAATAACTTTTGTTCCGTGAGCCAATTTTGTTTTCTGCTTATAGAACATTGTGGAATGCAGATAATACACCAAATACTTAGGATTGATGGTGTGATGAATAATCGCTGTGTGTCCACTGATTGCAACAGCTTCATCGCCAAGCCAAGCAACGCACTTGCAAACATCATCTATATTTTCGCTTGTAACTGCCATAACAACATCGTTTTTGACAGCAAATTTCTGTTTCTTTGCTTTTTCTTTGCTTATAAAACTGATGGTCTTATCAATAAACAGACCATACTGCGTATAAATTTGACCATAGTGAATACAAGGAACGCCGTCCTCAACATAATCCTTTTTCTGAAAATTACCACCTCTTGATACCGTTGCAATATCTCCAAGTCTCTTTTCTTCAACTCCATTTGGGCAGAGTTCTTGAATAAGCTCATCTAGTCTACTCATTTTATGTCACCTCCCTTTATCGCTGGCTCATTATTCATCCTCCAACTCCTTAATAATCGCGTCAATATCCGCACGCAGCGCATCTATTCTCTTCACCGTTTGCTTTACCTCGGCATTCAGCCTGGCAATATCAATCACCTCGCGCGTATCTTTCGCCTCTATATATGAACTCACAGAGAGGTTATAGCCATTCTCCGCAATGTTGCTGTTATCTACTAATGCCGCAACATATTCCACCGGTGCCTTTCTGTCGAATATATCGACTATTCTTTCTATGTGCTCATCTGTCAGGACATTGTTATTGGTCTGTTTTTTAAAGAAATCTTCCCCGCTGGCGTCAATAAACTGCGTCTTCGTATCAGCCTTGTGCCTGGACAGCACGAGGATATTCACGGAGATGCCCGTTCCATAGAAGAGATTGGGAGGCAACGCAATGACCGTTTCCACAAAGTTGCCGTCCACAAGATATTTCCTTATCTTCTGTTCCGCGCCGCCACGGTAGAAGATGCCGGGGAAGCAGACAATGGCGGCCCTCCCTCTGGCGGAAAGATAGCTGAGGGCGTGAAGCACAAAGGCAAAATCAGCTTTTGACTTTGGCGCTAACACTCCTGCCGCGGCAAAGCGGTCGTCATTGATCAGCGTTGGGTCGTCGCTTCCCACCCAATTGACGGAGTATGGCGGATTTGAGACGATGGCGTCAAATGGTTTTTCATCGCCATATTGAGGATTGAGCAGCGTATTGCCCAGCGCTATGTCGAACTTGTCATAATTGATATTATGCAAGAACATATTCATCCGCGCCAGGTTGTAAGTGGTGTGGTTGATTTCCTGCCCGAAAAAGCCATCTTCAATAAGATGCGCATCAAACTGTTTCTTCGCCTGAAGCAGCAACGAACCCGAACCACAAGCCGGATCATAAATCTTGTTGACGGAAGTCAATCCCGACATAGCTAATCGCGCTATCAGCTTTGATACATTTTGAGGCGTAAAGAACTCTCCGCCGGATTTGCCGGCATTGGCGGCGTAATTGGAAATCAGGAACTCGTAAGCATCTCCGAAAAGATCTATCTCATTATCTTCAAAATTACCGAAATCAAGGCTTTCCACACCTTTGATGACGGCCGCCAAACGCCTGTTTTTCTCCTCCACGGTGTTGCCCAAACGGTTGCTTGTGGTGTCAAAATCGGCAAATAGTCCCTTTATGTCGTGCTCGGACGGATACCCATTGGCAGAACTCTCTATCGCATCGAAAATAGCTGCCAAGTCCGTGTTCAGATTAGGATTGTTGTTGGCATTCTTTGCTATATTCACAAAGAGCTGAGTAGGATAGATGAAATACCCTTTTGTCCTGGTGGCGTCATCTTTTATCACAGGGGTGATAACGTCATCCGACATATTCGCATAGTTGACGCTCTCGTCACCGCCTTCAATGAAGTTGGTGAAGTTCTCACTGATAAACCGATAAAAAAGAGCTCCTAAGACAAACTGCTTAAAATCCCAGCCGTCAACGGCGCCACGCACTTCGTTGGCGATTTTCCAAATAGTAGATTGCAATTCATCTCTTTGCTTTATACTGGTCATATTAATTAAATTATTCTTAATTCAGATTACAAAGTTAAAATATCAACACGTCAGGACTTGATAAACCAACAAAAACCATAAGCTGCCATTCCCGGCGCTACGTGTCAAAAATCACTTTTCAACGGATAACCGTTTGAAACCGTTCCGCTTCATCATTCCGCTTTTGCCGCCGTCATTATTTGGCTTCGCGGATACCTTGCCATTAAGCATTTCAATTCAGCTTCTTCCGGTTTACATGATTATTCCAGGCTTCTTCAATAATTCCGGCAAGAGGCTTTCCATACTTGTCCACTTCACTTTTGGTGAACAGGCTCTTGATCAATTCTCCGGAAACAGGGTCAATGATAAACACGGCGGGAGGGCCAAGAACCACATACGGCGCACGGGGGGAATCCACACACCCCACGATTTTTGCGGCTTCTTCCGGAACCATCTTGAATTTAAACGTTCCCGGGGAATTGCCCGGCACCTGTTTAGTGTCCACCAGCCAGAATATAAATTTCTTCCCGGCGGCATTTTTGAAATTTGTTTTTTTAATATATTCCCTGGTAAAAATATTACACCGGGAACACCATGAAGAACCGGTCAGGTAAATCACCAGCGGCAGCTTTTTCTTCATAGCTTCATTACGGAGTTTGTCAAAAACGGGGCTGCCCGATTTATTGACTTCAGGTATCCTGTTTTTATTGGCAAACCCGAAAATGGGAGGACGCTGTTGAGCTATGCCGGCCTGAGGGGCAAACAGCCCTGAAACCACAGCGGAACAACATAAAAAAAGGAAAGGCCTCATACGTGTTCCTACTATAGATACTATCCCGGGATAGTCAAACAGCAAGCGTTTCCCGGTTTCCGGGAAAAAAGAAATGCCCTTTACATGAACCATAGCAGGGCTATTCACTTGCCAAGTCCGAATGAAGCTGTAAGAATCCGCGCCATGAGAAAGCTCCTGATCCGCTCCTGTCTGATTGCCGGGCTGACCTGGACCTATTCCTGCGCCTCCAACAAGGAAACGGCGCCTCAGGCCCCCGCCCCGGTTCCAGCCGTTCAGCCGGAACAAACCGCCCCGGCGGACCATCCCGCACCCTGGGCTCCCGCTCCGGCGCAACAGGAGATTCTTCCAGAGGATGAGAATGAAGAGTCCGCTCCGGGACCAGCTGTCTTGCCGGGCGATTTCCGCCCCGGACTGCGCACCCCCCGGCTGCCGGAAACCCTGCTGTACGATCTGGACGGCAAGCTGATTACCCCTTCCGCCCCATAATCTTTTCCCACCACCATGACTGCGACCATTCCCAAAGGCTTCCACCCCGAACCTTTTTCCTACCACCAGGAGCTTGAACTGGATATTGACGCCCTTTCCAATGCGGGCGACGGCATCGGACGCGTGGACGGATGGGTGGTTTTCGTCCCCTTCGCCCTGCCGGGAGACCGTGTCAAAGCCCGCGTCTGGCGTAATGACAAAAACTACTCCTCCGCCGATCTGGTGGAAATAATTAACCCCAGCCAGGACCGCGTGGAACCGGGATGTCGCCTGTTCGGCACCTGCGGAGGATGCCAGTACCAGCACCTTTCCTATGACCGCCAGCTTCTCTGGAAAACCCGGCAGGTAGCGGATCTGCTCCGCCTGCAGGCAGGGCTGGAACTGCCTGTTAATCCGGCCATAGCCTCTCCCCGCCAATATCATTACCGCTCCAAGATTACGCCCCACTTTGACAAACCGAAGGAAGGAGGCAAGCCGGCCATCGGTTTTCTGAAAGCTGGCTCCAGAAGGGATGTGGTGGACGTGCCGCAATGCCCGATTGCCATGGAGTGCATCAATGAAGCCCTGCCCCTGGCCCGCAAAAGCGTTTACCAGGCCGCGGCCCGGTTCAAGCGAGGAGCCACCATTCTGCTCCGGGCTTCGGAAGGAACCGTCATCACCAATAACAACGCCGTGGCGTGCGAACGGGTGGGCGATTTGGAGTTCCATTTTCTGGCGGGGGACTTTTTTCAGAATAATCCTTTCATTCTTCCGCTTTTTACGGATTACGTGGCCCAACAGGCGAGTATGGACGGGGAGGAATTCCTGGTGGACGCTTACTGCGGTTCCGGCCTGTTCGCCCTGAGCCTGGCGAAGAAATTTAAAAAAGTGCTGGGCGTGGAAGTCAGTGAGACTTCCGCGGACTGGGCGCGCAGCAACGCGCGCAGCAACGGAATCGAACACGCGGAATTCCTGGCGGCGGACGCCGGGGCCATTTTCGCCCGGGTGGATTTCCCCGCGGAAAAAACCGCCGTGGTGATCGACCCGCCCCGGAAAGGGTGCAGCATGGAATTCCTGACCCAGTTGTTCGCCTTCGGCCCCGGAAAAGTCGTTTACGTTTCCTGCAACCCAGCCACCCAGATACGGGATTTGGCGGAATTCGACAAGGCCGGGTATTCCGCCACCGCCGTCCAGCCCTTTGACCTGTTCCCCCAGACCAAGCATCTGGAATGCGTGGTCACCCTGAAAAAAAATACCTGATTTTTTCCATGCCCAAGCTTTACATCAAAACTTACGGCTGCCAAATGAACGAACGGGACTCCGAACAGGTGGCCCGCATGTTCGTGCAGAAGGGCTACACCATGACGGACCGCGAGGATGAGGCGGACGTCATCCTGTTCAATTCCTGCTCCATCCGGGAACAGGCGGAACAAAAGGCGCTGGGGAAAATGGGGCTTCTGGCCAAGCAGCAGCGGCACCGTCCGCATGTAGTGTACGGCATGATGGGCTGCATGGCCCAAAGTAAAAAAGAGGAGCTGTTCAAGGAACTGCCGCGCCTGGACCTCGTGGTCGGCACCCAGAAATACCACCGCGTGTTTGAACACGTGGACGGCATTCTGCGCGCGCGCCAGGAACGCCGCATGGACGAGTTGCAAACCGCCTTTTCCGGCACGCATGTGTGCGATGTGGCGGAAGAGGCGGACTCCCAGAACCGCATCCGGGACCACCTGAATCCCGGAGCGCGCTCCACGGCGTATGTCTCCATCATGCAGGGGTGCGAAATGAAGTGCGCCTACTGCATCGTCCCCTACACCCGCGGCGCAGAACGCAGCCGCCCCATCCGGGACGTGGTGGATGAAGTAAAGATGCTGGCGGACGCCGGCGTGAAGGAAGTCACGCTGCTGGGCCAGATCGTCAACCGGTACGGCAGGCGGATGGAAACGGCAGACGGCAAGGGCGGCTTCGTCCAGCTGCTGGAAGCCGTGCATGAGGTGGAAGGCATCCGGCGCATCCGCTTCGTCTCCCCGCATCCCATCGGTTTCCGCCAGGATCTGGTGCAGGCGTTCACCTATCTTCCCAAGTTGTGCAGCCATATTCATTTCCCGATGCAGAGCGGCAGCGACCGCATCCTGAAAATGATGCGCAGGCCGTACAGGAATGAAACCTATCTGGACCTTTGCTCCCGGATGAAGCAGGCACGCCCGGATTTATCCATCACCACGGATATCATCGTGGGCTTCCCGGGAGAAACGGAGGAGGATTACCTGCTGACCAGGCAGGCCGTGGAACAGGTCCAGTTTGACAACGCGTTCATTTTCCGCTATTCCCCGCGCCGCGGCACGCCCGCCGCCGTTATGGAGAATCAGATTCCGGAGGAAGTGAAGGAAGCGCGCAACCAGGACCTTCTGGCCGTAGTCAATGAAATAGCCATCCGGAAAAACCGGGATCTGGTAGGCACCGTGCAGGAAGTTCTTCTGGAAGGGTCGTCTAAAACGAATGCGGCGCGCCTCTCCGGCCGAACCTCCCAGAACAAGCCCGTCATGGTGGATGCCGCCCCTGACCTGGCGGGAGAGATCCTTCCCATCCGCATTGAGGAAAGCACGGGATTCACCCTGTACGGCGTTCCATGCCCCTCCAGGGGATGATTCGCACGCCCTTTTCCTCCATCCGCAGATAGAGGGTTCCGGTTTCCCGGAGACGGTACACGGCTGTTCCCTCCGGCACGGGGCATTCATGCTCCGTCGCGAAAATGACTGCGCGGGCGCCTGTGGCCCTGATCCACGCAGCGCTGTCCACCGGGTCGCGCGGATGATGCCCGATGAGCAATACATCCGCCCGCGGCGTTTTTTCCGCGCGCGCCAGGGAGGAAAACCCGGCATTCCCTATCATCAGGAACCGCCGCCCGCGGCATTCCCATGACAACACCCAGCTCCGGTCCTGACGAATTCCCGTGCGCAACGGTACAGGAAAATCTTCCAGCACAAGTTCATTGCCCGGCCGTAACCTCCATTGCCGGACGGGACATTCACCGGACTCCGCGCCCCAGTTCCGGATTCCGGGATATTCCTTCTCCAGTTCTTTCTCCCCGGCCCGTTCCGCCTTGCCGTTCCCGCAGCACAGCATACCGCAGGGCCGGATACTGTGCGCCTTCAGCACGGGAAGGAGGGTGTACCGCACCGCATCTTCCGCTCCGCTTCCCACAACCAGTGCGGGATTGGAAATGACTGCGGACCAGGCGTCCTTCTGCAGGGGAACGATCACCGCTTCATTTTCCCCGGAAGGCGGTGCGGAAGAAAGATAACTGTACGGCAGGGAAGCCACTCCCCCGGCTACGGCCAGCATGGCGGACGCCAGCCAGGAAGCGGCCGTATTACAAACATGCAGCATCCACGGGCACCACGCGAACATCAGCCCGGACAGGGAAACGCCCATCAGGGGAAAGACAAGTACGCTCAGGCACAAATTGGTCAAGGGAGCATACAGGTTCCAGGTTCCGAAGTGCCATGCCGTCAGGGGAATGGAGGCCAGCCACGCCCCCACGGAGACAATCAGCGCGCCGCGGCCTGCTTTTTCCAGCCGCACCAGGAATCTTTCCCGCGCATGGTAAATCCGGGGAGGAATGAACGGGTCCGGCGACCACAGGGGCTTTTCCCGGCTGAGCCATCCCGCCAGGCAGGCAATGGCGGCAAAAACGCAGAAAGAAAGCTGGAACCCCGGCTGGAAAACCTGGAGCGGATTCATCAAGCAGAGAAGGATGAAAGCGAGCGCCAGAATATTGGCCGGATGCCCCTTTCTGCGCAGCACGAACGCCAGAAGCCAGACTGACGCCATGATGAACGCCCGCAGGGCGGAAGCGGACATCCCGGTCACGAACACGTACACCGCCAGCAACAGGATGCAGGACAGCCGGGCCGCACGGGGACGCACATGCAGGAGCCTCAGCATACCCAGAACCAGCATGGCGGCCACGCCCACATGCATGCCGCTGACGGCGAATACATGCATGCAGCCGCTTTCCAGAAACTTCGCCATCGTTTCCGGCCTCGCGTCCGTCTTGTCCCCAAGCACGGCGGAAACCATCACCTGCCGGGCCTCATCATCCGGAGGGGCGCCCTCCCTGAGCAGGGAGGCGGCCCTTTCCCGGAGCCGCAGGGAAAAAGCCCGGAAACGGCTGCGCCAGTCTCCCGGCCCGTTCCGGCAGTACTCATCCAGCCGGATTCCGGCGATGATGCCGTGCAGGTAACCCCACCGCTCCCGGTCAAAGATGCCGGGACCACACGGCGCCTGAAGCGGATACGCCTCTCCTTTAATCCGGTAGCGTTCCCCCGCCTCCAGAGGGCAGGCCCCGTCACGGGAGGAAACCGCGTACAGCCACCGGGAACCATCCGGACGAAACAATACGGATTTTCCGGAAACAGCCTCAATGGAGCCTTCCATCACCATGGCTCTCCCCGCTTCCACGGGAACGCCTGCGTATTCCCGTTCATATGCGAAAAGATAAATGGCAGCCCACATCGCCAGGGCAGCGGCAAGCAACCCCATGGAGGGCGCATGTAAAAAACACGGCAACGCCGCCAGGCAGAAACATGGAAGCCAGAACCAAAGGGAAACATCCATGGCCGCGCAAGCGCACAGCAGGGACAAAGCCGGAATCAGCAAGGGAGCAGATGCCGTCATCCGTTCCGGCCACGGACGAAGAACACGCCGAACCTCTTCCATGCAGGGGGAACCTTACGGCAGAGCGTCTTCGCCGTCCGGCTCCAGCGGGAGGACGGAAGGCAGCGGAAGAACAACGTTGGCAGGCAGAGGGGCCTTGCGCTGGAGCACTCTGGGAGCCAGGGCCTCGCCCGTCTCATAAGCTCCGCGGAACATTTCCAGCTTGGCGTCCAGATTGTCGATGTAATGCAGGGCCACCGCCTCCGGCGTCTTGGGAAACACGGGGGAGCCGAAGGCAAGTTCCCCGTGATGGGACGCAATCAGGTGCAGCAGGTGCATGCGCACGTCCGGTGAAGGAGGGTCCAGCGTTTTCCAGGAATCCGCCTCCGGAAGGGACATGATGCGCTTCCACAAATTGTTGACCAGTTCAATGCCCAGCGGAATATGGCCCAGCAGTTCTCCGGCCTCCGAATAGGGCATCGTAAAATCCTCCTTCGGGTAGCAGTTTTCCCACAACTTCCCGCAGTCGTGGAACAGGCACCCGGCCAGCAAAAGGTCACGGTTCAGCCCCGGATTCGCCTGGCAGACGGCAGAGGCCGTGCGCATCATCCCCGCCACGTGTTCCACCAGTCCGCCGCGGCGGGCGTGATGGTAGGTGCGGGCGGCGGCGGCGCGCTGGAGGCGTTCCCCGAACTGCTCAATGAATTCAATGCACAGGGCGCGTATGCGCGGATCATTCATGCCCTTGATGAGCACGCAAATTTCCTTCAGATCAGCTTCCTGCTTTTTCTTCAAGGTTCCGGAACCGGCCAGAAAGCTTTCCTTTTCCTGTTCGTCCAGCAACCGCACGTCCAGGTCGGAAACCTCCATGCCGAACCCTCCCTTGGCCCATTGGCCGCGCAGGCTCACGAAACTGCGGAGGGGCAGGGAAGCAAGCGTCCGGAACCAGGGTTTATCCTCCCACACCTTCAATCCCATGGTCCCTTCCGCATCGGCAAAAGACACATCCAGATACGGTTTGTTGCCCTTGGTCATCTTCTGCGCGCACTGGGCGATCTGGGCAAAAACTTCCGCTTCAACCTGGCCTTCCGCGGCCAGCTTGCCCAACTCCATGAGGCTGACTTGTTCCATGCGTGCCATCTTGCCCCTCTTCCCTCCATCCGTCAAGAAAACGCCGGAGGATTACGATAATAAAAAAAGGAAACCGTTTATTTTTCCAATACTCCCAGCTCGGCAACGGCAACATGGCTGCCTTCCACCACCCGCTTGCCTACAAAACGCAGATAACGCGCTTTGACAGGCGCTTTCAGGTCAATCCGCTGCGGAACGGGATTGGCGCGGATATTAGAAAACTCCCCCTCCGCAGCGGGAGCCCCCCATGTGTTCCCATCCATGCTCAAATAGACGGCATAGCGGTCAACCGTTCCCGTTGCGGAATCCCTGCGCGGCGTATAGATAACGGCGGCAACGTTAACCGGACGCCCCATGTCGATCTCCAGCGCCTGCGGGGGCGCCAGCTCTCCCTGGGCGGCATGCGTATGCCAGAGGGTGGAAGAATCTCCGTCTATAGCCAGTTCCGGAGCGGCGGCGCTTCTTTCCCCGGCTACCACTTTCCAGTCCCGCGTGGGGACAGGAATAATCTGAGTGGTTACGGAAGATTTTCTGCCGCGATATTCGGCCGCCGCTTTCACCGTCCCCCCGGCAGGGAGAAAGAAAGGATTCCTGTACATGGCGGACTGCGGACCGGGTTCCGTTCCATCCGTGGTGTACCTGATCACTACGTTCTCCGCGGAAGCCAGGGTCACCCGTCCATTGCGGTCATAATTCACCGCCGGAGCATTCAGGATGACGGGATACTTCCATAAAGAAACCTCGCACAGGGCCGGAACGGCCCGGGATTGTTCCAGCACCACGCGCACTCCATCCGCCGTCACGGGCCTTCCTTTCAGAAGAACTCTGGCCCCTATGCTGGCTCCCTCCGTCCACTTGCTCCACTGGCCGTTCTCACGCACCTCCACACGGAATTTGCGCACCCTCTGCCCCAGTTGGATGGGCTCTGCCAGCCGGATGACGTCAAACGCCGCGGGCTCCGGCAATTTCAATACCACGCAGGGATGCTTATCTTCCGGAGCGGCCACCCAATACGTCGTCCGTTTCCGGTCCAGAACCTGTTCCGCACCGTGCCCCTTCCAGGAAGAGGAGGACTCAGCCTGTGCCCCGGAGGCGAAGTTGCGGGAATACAACTCATCCAGCAGCACACGGAAGCCCGCCAGAGACTTTTTATCCTCTTCATGAATGCGGCCGCGGCGGTCCGGCGGCACATTCAAATTCAAATTGGCCCCTCTGCCTACGCTGTCAAAATACAACTTCAGCAGATTTTCCGGCGTCCGGACGCGGGAATTTTCATGCTCATGCCAGAACCAGCCCGGACGAATGGAAACATCCACCTCCGCAGGAATCCAGTACTTGCCGTCCATGGTGCCTTCCGTGCCCAGCCGGTAGCGCACGGTGCCGGGCGCGGGTTCCGTCCCGGCTTGCAGCGGAACAGGGGTGTATGTGGCCCAGCAGGGATAACCCGCATAGCCGCTTTCATTGCCTACCCAGCGGACATCCGGCCCTACGTCGGAAAAGATGACGGCTCCGGACTGCCGTTTCTTTAACTCATCCCAAGTTGCCTTCCAGTCGTAATACGCGCTCCGGTCGATAGAACGCTTTTCCCGCGCTCCTCCGTAATACCCGTCCCCTCCGTTCGCTCCGTCAAACCAAGCCAGGAAAATGGGACCGTATCCTGTCGCCAGCTCTTTCAACTGCTGACGGTACATCCGGATATAATCCGGCGTTCCGTAAGAGGCGGCATTGCGGTCCCACGGAGACAGATAAACACCGAACCTGACGCCATACTTTCCGCACGCGCGGGACACCTCCTTCACCACATCGCCCTTCCCCTGCTTCCACGGAGAAGCCGCTACACTATGGAGGGTCGTCTTTGTGGGCCACAGGCAAAAACCGTCATGATGCTTGCAGGTCAGCACCACCCCTTTGAACCCGGCGTCCGCCAGCGTCCTGACAAGATCATCCGCATTGAAATCGGAAGGATGAAACAGCTCCGGCTTTTCGTCTCCATAGCCCCACTCTTTTCCAGTAAAGGTATTAATCGTAAAATGGACAAAGGCATACATCTCCATGTCATGCCATTCAAGCTGCTCCGCGGAAGGAACAGGCTTTAACGGCGTTAAACAGCCCTCCGGCCCGGCTCCTGCAAAACAGGCCGTGCACAGGGCCCCTCCCAATACGGCCGCCTTAATCAACTGGTTTAAATTCATTACCAACAATCACTATCGTTTTAACTCCTCGTACGTTCCTGGCGGTCTTATTCTTTCCGATCAAGTCATGCAGGCCTTTTAGTCTCTCTTCCTCTCCGCGGCATTGATAAACTTCCTTTCCATTCCGAACTTACCGCCATGCCATACATCGGATGCCACCTCTCCTCCGCAAAAGGCTATGAAGCCATGGGTCGGGTTGCCCTCTCCATCGGCGCCAATACTTTTCAGTTCTTTACCCGCAATCCGCGGGGGAGCAAAGCCAAAGCTATTGACGAACAGGATATTGCCCGTTTTCTGGAATTAGCGCGGAATAACGGATTCGGCACGCTGCTGGCACACGCCCCCTACACGCTGAACCCCTGTTCCGCAGACCCCAGTGTCGCCCGTTTTGCGGCCCAGGTACTGAAAGAGGATCTGGAACTCATGGAACATCTGCCGGGGAATCTTTATAACTTCCATCCCGGCTGCCACGTAGGGCAGGGAGTGGAAAAAGGCATTGAACTGGTGGCGGATCAATTAAACGACGTGCTTTCGCCGGAACAGAAGACCATTGTTTTGCTGGAAACCATGTCCGGCAAGGGAAGCGAAGTCGGCCGGACCTTTGAAGAACTGGCCGCCATCATGGAGCGGGTGGACCTGAAGGACAAACTTGGCGTATGCCTGGATACCTGCCATGTCTATTCCGCCGGATATGATATCGTCAACAGGCTGGATTCCGTACTGGAACATTTTGATGCCGTGCTGGGCCTGGAACGCCTGCGCGCCATCCACCTGAATGACAGCATGACGCCCTTCTCCTCCTTCAAGGACCGCCATGAAACCATCGGCAAGGGTTCCCTGGGAGAACAGGCCTTCATCAACATCATCAACCATCCCGTTCTGCGGGAATTGCCCTTTTTCCTGGAAACGCCCAGGGACGACGCCGGGCACGGCGAAGAAATAACGTGGCTGAAGGAACATTACCGCAACTGAACCGCCGCCAAGGGGTTTCCGTACTGATTGAACTCCGGTCTTTCTCCCGGAGAAAAAGCTTGCATCCGCTCCGGATACGGGATACACAAACCTTGTGAATTAGTTTAAACTAATTCCAATATCTGGGTTCCAAGGAAAAAACCATCCGATTTTTATGAAAGAAATGCGCATCGCGAAAATAACAGGGCGTGAAATTCTGGATTCACGCGGCAACCCCACCATTGAGGCGGACGTTTATCTGGAAGGAGGCGCCGTAGGCACGGCGGGCGTCCCCAGCGGAGCTTCCACCGGGGAACATGAAGCCTGGGAACTCAGGGACGGCGACACAACCCGCTACCAGGGCAAGGGAGTCACCAAGGCCGTAGACAACATCCGTAACGTCATTGCTCCGGCCCTGATCGGTCTGGAAGCCACGGAACAAACCACGGCGGATGCCCTCATGAATTCCCTGGACGGCACGTTCAACAAGGCCAAACTGGGGGCCAACGCCATTCTGGGTGTTTCCCTGGCGCTTGCCAAAGCGGCGGCGGCCCAGCTGCACCAGCCCCTGTACCGCTACCTGGGCGGCCCGAACGCCAAGGTCCTTCCCGTTCCGATGATGAACATCATCAACGGAGGCGCCCACTCCGACGCGCCTATTGATTTCCAGGAATTCATGATCGTCCCGTCCGGCGCTCCCACCTTCCGGGAAGCCCTGCGTTATGGCGCGGAAGTTTTCCATGCGCTGAAATCCGTTCTTCATGACCGCGGCCTTTCCACCGCCGTGGGCGACGAAGGTGGCTTCGCCCCCAGGCTGAACTCTGCGGAAGACGCCCTGGATTGCATCGCCCAGGCGGTGGACAAGGCCGGTTACCGGTTCGGGGAGGACATTTCCATTGCTCTGGACGTGGCTTCCTCCGAATTTTATGAACCGGAATCCGGGCTGTATATTTTCAAGAAATCCGACGGCAGCCGCAGAACCGCCGCAGAGCTGACGGACTACTATGTGGAACTGAAGAAAAAATATCCCATCGTCTCCATCGAAGACGGCTGTGCGGAAAACGACTGGGACGGATGGAAAATCCTGACGGAAAAACTTGGCAAAAGCACTCAGCTTGTCGGAGACGACCTCTTTGTCACCAACGTGGAATTCCTCAGAAAAGGCATCCATCTGGGCGTGGGGAACTCCATCCTGGTGAAGGTCAATCAAATCGGCTCGCTGACGGAAACGCTGGATGCCGTGGAGCTGGCCATGGGCAACCGCTATACCGCCGTTATTTCCCACCGTTCCGGAGAAACGGAGGACGCCACCATCGCGGACATTGCCGTAGGAACCAACGCCGGACAAATCAAAACCGGCTCTTTGAGCCGTTCCGACCGTATGGCCAAATATAACCGCCTTCTCCGGATTGAAGAAGAACTGGGAGAATCCGCCCGCTACGGCAACGGATTCGGCCTGTTCTGACCTTTTTGCTGGAACTGGTATCAAGCAACGCCAAACCCCGGCCGCCGCGAGGCGGTGCGGGGATTTTTCATTCTCCGGAGGAAACTGCATCCTTTTCTTTGAAACAAAATATGCCATGCTGGCCCTTCGGAGTCCTCCCCTGCCGATAAGTTTTCCGCTCTGCGTCATGCCTGCCCGCTTCTTCCTTCCCGCACGCCTTCCGCTATGCGCGGGGTTGTTGTACCTGGCGCTGCCTCTCCTCCTTTTTCTGCTGGGATGGGTGCATCCGGCTTTTTCCGTACCGCTTTGCGCCGCACTGGCATGCGGGCTGTACGCCTGCGCTCGGCATCTTCCGGCACAAAGGTTTCCGCTAAGCGGGCGCGGATTGGCCGTGCTGGGCCTCCTCTCCTTCTTCTGCCTGATGCTGGTGCTGTTGTGCGGATTCACGGGCCACTGCCAGCAACACGCGGATTTTATCATCCGCAATGCCGTTTACGAACATCTTGCAGCAAATTCCTGGCCCCTCGTCACGGAGGACGGACATCATTTCATCTACTACCTGGGCCATTGGCTGCCTCCGGCGCTGGCGGCTTCTTTCTGCCCGGAATCATGGGCTCCCTGGCTGCTGGCCCTGTGGACCTTTCTTGGGCTGGAACTGGCGCTGCTGGCGGCAACCGTCCGCTGGGGAATCCGGAAGACGGCCCGCTGGGCGCTGATCCTCCTCTGCCTCGGCTCTCCGGCAGCGGTGCCGGACTGCCTGGGAATTCCCCTCTCCTCCCTGTTTGCGGAATACAATGCCCAGATGGTCCTGTTTATCGGCATGCCCGTCCAACTCTTCAACACATTCAATCACGCCGTTCCGGCGCTATTGTGCGCCGTATTCGTCCTGACGCGCTCCCTGCCTCCCTCCGGGTATTATCTCGCGGGAACGCTTCTGCTGCCGTCTTCCCCGCTGGGCGCCCTTCTGCTCCTTCCGTATATGGCGTATGAAACCCTGTTCCGCCGCCCGTCGGCACGGAAACCGCTTTCCCGTCTCCGTTCCCTTCTGGGCCAGCCGGTTTTCTGGCTCGCGGCCCTGTACACGGCCGTCATGGCCGTCTTTTACTCCCATTTGGACGGAGGAGGACAATTTTCCTGCCTGTTTGACGCAAAATATGCGGAAATCTACCATTACGGGCAGCAGCGGCTTCTGCTCCATCCCGGTTCCGCCAAATACGCCAGCTTCCTTCTGGCCCTGGCCCTGGGGATCCTGCTGCCGGGGGCGCTCCTCTTCCCAAAATGCCGGAAAAACCCGTTGTACTACATCACGCTGGGCATGATGGCAGGCAGTCTCTTTTTCCGCACGGGCATCATGAACAATGAACTTCTCTTTAAAGCTCCGGCCGTCCTCTATCCCTTCCTTTCCCTGCTCTTTCTCCGGGCCCTCCGCCGGGGAGGCGTGAAATACCGGACCCTCCTGATTCTTTATCTCGTTTTTTCCGCCCTCCCGAACCTGCAATGCATCATGGAAAAAGCGGGAACATTCTCCACCCGGGCGAGCATCATGCGGAAACATTGGCAAACGGCCGGCGGCACGCCTGACTGCCCGGGCACCCTCATCCGCCGCCAGTTCATGAAAAAGGACGGCCATCCCCTTCCCTCCTGGCTATTCAAAACCGGAATAAAACCACAATCACGGCAACAATAATCAATCCAGGCTGATGCCGAATATATCCGAAAGGGAACCGGCATCCACATCCAGTACGTCTTCTCCTCCGGGAACGGGTTCCGGAGCTTTCGGAATCAAAACGGAGGAATCCATTCCGCGCAGGGTGAACAACAACTCCGGCTGCTTATCCAGCATCACGCCGAAAGCGTACAGGACTGCGGCCGCATGCTTGCACAAATCCGCCCAATCCGGACAGGAACAGGAAAAACGCCACTCTTCCGGCGCGGGAAACAGGCCGCCTTCCGGAGCGCACAGGATTTCCAGCAGCTCGGGAGACAAATTCCCTTTCAGCAGATCAATCCAGGAACCAATCTGCCCGGCGCATCGTGCGCGCAGCCGGGCAAGCACCTCTTCATCCGGGGGGGAGGCCTGGATGCAAACCTCATACAAATGTTCACCCATCACCAGAGCATCGATGCGGCCGGGAACCGTTTTAAGGTCCAGAACACAGCCATAGCGCAGGTAGGTCCGGCCGGGGGCCAGCCGCATCCCGTACACCTCGCACGCGGACAGGCTCTTCATCCATTCCTTCCCCCAGAACCTTTTCGCCAGGGTACGCCCGGAAACCGTTACGGGGCGCAGTTCCATCCCCTCCGCAGCCAGTTTCGCCGCCTTTTCCTCCGCGCGTTTCCGCAAATCTTCCCGTTTCAGAGGCATTTCGTCATCCATACGCACGGCATCGTAATAACATATCCGCCCCCATCCGCCACAGGGAAAAGACAGCCATGCTCCGTTTCTCTCTTTTCCGGCTCCACTCCGGTTTTCCAGGCATGCGGATTTTTCCCAGTTCCGCGGAATCTGCCTCCATTACCCATTTCAGGCTTTCAAAACGGAAGCTCCTGGGGCACAACATGTGGGTCATGTGGAAAGGCAGATTTTCTAAACCCACCGCTGATCTGGTTCAACGCTACGGCGAATCCGTCTCCTACGACTGGAGGCTTTTCCGCCAGGACATTGCCGGATCCATCGCCCATGCGCGGGCCCAGCTCAAGGCTGGCCTGCTTTCGCAGGAAGAATTCAACGCCATTGAATCCGGCCTGAAAGACATCCTGAAAGACATTGAAGCAGGCAACTTCTCGTGGAGCCGGGAACTGGAGGACGTGCACATGAACATTGAAAGCGAACTCACCCGGCGCATCGGCGCTCCGGGCGCCAAGCTGCATACCGCACGCTCCCGCAATGACCAGGTAGCTACGGACACGCGGCTTTACTGCCGGGCGGAAATCGATGAAATTCTGGGAAAAGTGCGCCATCTGCAGCGCGCGCTGGTCATGAAGGCGAAGGAATACGCAGATGCCATGATGCCGGGCTATACTCACCTGCAGCGCGCCCAGCCCGTCACCATGGGCCATCACCTGCTGGCTTACGTGGAAATGCTGGACCGGGATGCGGACCGCCTCAAGGACTGCCGCAGGCGCCTGAACGTCTCCCCGCTCGGTTCCGGAGCCATCGCCGGTTCCACCATCTGCCTGGACCGCCACGGAATTGCCGTGGAACTGGGTTTTGACGCAGTTACAGAAAACTCCATGGATGCAATTGCCGACCGGGATTACATCATGGAAATACTTTTTGACCTGGCCGTAGTCGGAGCCCATCTCTCCCGCATGAGCGAGGACGTCATCCTGTGGTGCACGGCGGAATTCGGCTTCGCTTCCCTGTCCGACGCCCATACGACAGGTTCATCCCTGATGCCCCAGAAAAAAAATCCGGATGTCGCGGAACTCACCCGCGGAAAAACGGGGCGGCTGTACGGTAACCTCACCGCCGTCATGGTGGCCGTCAAAGGGCTTCCCCTGACTTACAACCGCGACCTCCAGGAAGACAAGGAACCCCTGTTCGATTCCATTGATACGGTTAAACTGGCCTTGGACGTCAATGCGGAAATGATAGCCGCCATGACGGTGAACACGGCCAGGGCCAGGGAAGCGGCGTCCGATCCCATGCTGCTGGCCACGGACCTGGCGGATTATCTGGTGCGCCGCGGGGTCCCCTTCCGGAAGGCCCATGAGCTGGTCGGGAAGGCAGTCGCCATGAGCATCTCCACGGGTACGCCGCTCAACAAGCTGAGCGATGAACAATTCGCCTCCATTTCAAATGCATATGGAACAGACGCGCGCGACGTATTTGAATTGACAAAAGCCTTCGCCCAGCGTACCAACCCGGGGGCTCCCAATTCCGACAACACCCGCCGCCGCATCGCCTACTGGGAAGGCATCCTTTCCAAGTAACGCCGCCTGCGGAGGCGGACGGGAACGAAGAGAGCCTGCCGTCCGTCTCCGCGGGGCGCCTCCGGGTGCAGGAAGGGGACGCTTCAACCCCGCCGGCGGCGGCCACAACCGCAGCCGGCCAACCATCCCGGCAGCCATGTTCAAACCTGCTCTTCTCTCCTCTCTCAAAACTTATACCAAACAAACCTTTCTGGCGGACCTTTTTGCGGGACTGACCGTCGGTGTAGTAGCCATTCCGCTGGCCATGGCCTTTGCCATCGCATGCGGACTCTCCCCAACCCAGGGCCTCATCACCGCCATTGTGGCCGGGTTCCTCATCTCCCTGTTCAGCGGAAGCAAATATCAAATAGGCGGCCCCACCGGAGCCTTCGTGATCATCATCATGGGCGTCCTGGAGCAATACCACGCATCCGGCCTGCTGGTCTGCACATTGATGGCGGGCCTCTTCCTCATCATCTTTGGGTTCTGCCGCATGGGGGCGCTCATCCGCTTTATTCCATTCCCTGTCACCACAGGGTTCACCTCCGGCATCGCCGTGGTAATCTTTTCCACGCAAATTAAAGACATCTTCGGCCTCACCATCACGGAAAAAATTCCCGGAGAGTTCATTGAAAAATGGGCGTGTTACTTCCATTACTTCCACACCATCAACTGGGCGGCGCTGGGGCTGGCCGCCGGCACCGTAATCATTACCCTGCTGAGCCGCCGCTTCTGGCCCAGAATACCGGCCATGCTGGTGGGCATGCTGGGCATGACGGCCGTTTCCGTGGCGTTTTCGTTGCCTGTGACAACCATCGGGCAAGCCTTCGGCAGCCTCCCGAATACGCTCCCCCTGCCCTCCCTGCCCAGCATTGACTGGAGCACCCTGGGGGCGCTGACGGCCCCTGCTTTCACCATCGCGCTGCTGGCGGCGATCGAATCCCTGTTAAGCGCCTCCGTAGCGGACGGCATGACCGGAGGGCGCCACAAGCCCAACATGGAGCTGATTGCACAAGGTATCGGCAACATCGGATCCGCCCTGTTTGGCGGCATTCCGGCCACCGGAGCCATTGCCCGCACCGCCACTAACATCAAGGCTGGAGCTAAAAGCCCGGTTTCCGGTATGATTCACGCCCTGACCCTGCTGGCCATTCTGATGGCCTTTGCCCACTATGCCCAGCAGATTCCCCTGGCTGTCCTGGCGGGCATTCTGACGGTAGTGTGCTACAACATGAGTGAAATACACACGTTCAGCCGTCTGCTGAAAGGGCCCAGGCAGGATGCGGCGGTGCTGGTAATCACCTTCCTGCTGACCGTGTTTGTGGACCTCGTTGTAGCCGTGGAAGTAGGCGTGGTGCTGGCCGCCCTGCTCTTCATGGGCCGCATGGCCCAAATCAGCGATGTTTCCGCCATCAAAAACGAACTGCTGGAAAATGATGAGGAAGATGATGGAAACCGCTCTGCCGCCAAGCTGGACATCCCGGAAGGCGTGGAAGTTTTCGACGTGAAAGGTCCCTTCTTCTTCGGTGCCGTGGAGCAATTCAAGGACCAGGTTCTGGAAACGCTGGAACATGATACCAAGGTGGTTATCCTGCGCATGCGCCTGGTTCCCGCGCTGGACGCCACCGGCCTGAACGTCCTTTCCGACTTCTGCCACCAGTGCCGGGAACACGGTTCCACTCTGCTGGTTTGCGGCGTGCAGCCCCAGCCTCTGGACGTCATCCGCCACGCGCCCTTTTACCGGGAGCTGAAACGCTACAATATCTGCGAGAATATTGACGCCGCCCTGAACCGGGCCCGCAAAATCATCAACGGCCCTGCGCCCAAACACCTGTAACAGCGGCCGTTCCCCCGTGCGGTCAGGGAGCAAGACCTCACTCTGCCTTATTCACGGCCTTCCGGTACGGGTGAGGCTGCTCCTGCTGCAAACAGCCAGAAATAACAACCTCGGGGAAAATGAGGGAAGGCCCCTTGCATTCCCTCATCCGGCTCATCTCCGGGAATCAGGCGGCACAATACGGCCTGTTAACTCTTATTGGGCCTTCCGGCAAAACAGGATGCCCGAGCATGGATCAACGGGCCCCGCAAGCCCGTTCCCGGTAAAGTGAAATAGCCTCGCATGCTCACGAAAAGCAGAAACGCGCTGCACTCCGAACCGGCTCCGTCAGCCGGGAAAGCGGAACCTGTTGAATTGCGCAGCTGAATACTCCAATACGGCACGGATAAGTTCCGTTAACAATCCGCCGCCTGCTCCTCATAGCGGGAAAGAAGGAAGTCCAGGTCTTCCAGCAGAGACTGGCAGGAACGGTCCCAGCGCTTCCTTCCCCGGAGAGCCATCACGCATTCCTTCCTGCCTGTGAAGCAATACCTGGTAATGCCATGCCCCCGCAATTCCTCCACTTGCTTTTTCAGCTCGCAGGCAAAAAACAGCCAGAACGGCACGCTGCGGGCAATCTCCGCGACGCAGACCGTCATGGGCGGCATCTCCTCCCTAAGCTCCCTTGCAAGGTGTTCCAGGCCCACTTCTGTGAGCATGCGGCGCAGACGCGCATACAGCTCGGACACCTTCATGACGGACAAATCGCACTCATGCTCCAGATAATAACGCACGGAAGCCAGCAGGTCTTCCTTGAACGGAAGGGTTGTTCCGGCACGCCGGGCAGCGTGCTCCAAAGCATCCGCCAGCCATTGTTCCCCGTACTCGGTAATCAGGCAATCACCAAGCTTGAGCAACGGTCTGTTGTTTCGGAAGCCGATCATGGAACAGGAAATTTAAAGAATGGGAAGCTTGCGCTGCAGGGGATCAATAAGCGTCTGGTGGCGCATCTGCGTAATCTCCTGGATAAACTCCTCCACATTGGAAAACTGGCGGTACACGGACACATAGCGGATATAAGCCACGGGATCTATGGCATACAATTTTTCAATCACCTTCTTGCCAATCTCGCTGGAAGGGACTTCGCGCAAATGGTCGCGGTGCAATTCGGAAATGATCTCTTCCACGGCGCGGTCCAGGCGATCCATGCTGACGGGCCTTTTTTCACACGCCTTTACCAGGCCGCGTAAAATCTTTTCACGATTCAGGGCTTCTCTCAGATTATCCCTTTTGACTACGCGCAACTCCGTGCGTTCAATCTGCTCATAGGTCGTATAACGGTAATCGCACCTCAAACACACGCGGCGGCGGCGAATGGTCGTCCCGTCTTTGGACATACGGGAGTCGATGACCTTATCTTCCAAATGACCGCACTGAACGCATCTCATGGCGCGACCATACTACTACATAACGCATCCATAAAGTAAAAAGTACGCCAAATATAGTACAGTAGACTTGATGATCAATGCTTCCCAAGCAGAACTTCCTGTGAATAAACCGGGGTGAAAATGCCGCAGGTCATGCCCCTGTTCGGTTTCCAGACCGCTCCGCTCCTGTGAATAAGAAAAAAGCCCATGGCCCTTCCGGGAGGAAAAAACGTATTTTTTTAACCTCCTCCCTCCACTAAAAAATACGGCAAGCATTCCGGACCGTACCAGGTCTATTGATTACGGATTCACCATGCCGCCTTGATTAACGACACTGCCCGCAACAGGTCTGGAGCCATTCAGATTCAGCACAGCGCCCTGCTTGACGAAGACTTTGCCCAAATTCACGGCCTTCCCCTCCATACCCTTCAAAGTCATCTCCACCTTTCCGGACAACGTCCAGGAACATTTCAGGGCAGAGGGCAGCACCTGTTCCAATACGACGCGGGCTGCTTCCGCCGTTTCTCCGCCGCCTTCCGCTTGGGTTACATGCACCTCCGCCTGGCCGGACAAACGGACAGGCATGGCTTTTTCCTGAACCGGCGAGGGCTTAATCTCCACGGCAGAACCACCCGGAATATTCCAGGACTGCCGGCCCGCCAGCTGTACATTCGTCCTCAACTGCAAATTTTTCCCCTCCGCCAGGCGAATACCTCCCGGCCCGATTACCAAACGGTCTCCGGAACTTCCCTTGCTCCGGACGATAACAGTCTTGACGACCGGATCCTCCACACGGATACCAAACAACTTCACCCCCCCTGACACCAGGCTGGGTTTTACGGAAGAAGCTACATTCCACACGCATACGTTCTTCCCCGGCATTTTCCGGTTCATCCACGCGTCCGGAGAACCCAGGGGAAGATCGTAACGACCGCTTCGCACGGAGCCGGTATCCTTCCCGGCCAGCCGGGCGGCTTCATAAGCAAAACGGGCTCCTATGCTGATCTGAGACTGGCCGCTGTAATGCACTCCCATTTGATCTCCTGCGGTCAGTTTGGGAAGATCTCGGGTAGGGGCATAGCCCAGGGATGGACGGGATTCCGCCAGATCCTTCATCACCTGGCGGGTTGTCTTTCCCTGAACTTCCGTATCGCGTCCTTCCAGGCCGCCGGTAAGGTTACCCGTTTCCGGATCAGATTCATTCTTTCCGGCCCAATTGGCATTTTCTCCAAGGACGGCTTTCTGCGCAGCCAGTGCGGACGTATCCCCGTACGGTTTCAGATCTGCCGCCAGATTGCCCAGAAGTTCCAGAAAGCGGGAAGCGCTCTCCGGAACGGAAGTTCCGGCATTGCTTTCCCCCTGCAAATACAAAAGCCCGGCAAACTCCACTTTGGAATACTTGGACCTGTCCACACCCGCACAGGCATTCTTGACGGCCTGCACCAGCGTCCTGTAAGCCTGGCCGTTTTTCCGCCAATGGGAATTGTCGCCGCCGTCCCGGGAAGCTTTCACGACCGCAACGTCCGCATCCTTGAACCATCCATTCTTCTCCAGAGTAAAGGCAAACCCGTATTCCGGCCCCATGCATAAATTGCCGTTATAACGCGGCATAGCAGGCCTTACCTGCTCCCAGGATGTGGAAGCGCCGGGAAACACGCCTTCCCTTTGCCCAAAATTTTCATGCCAGTACAGAGTCTCCTTCGGTTCATACTTTTTTAACAGCTCCGGAGAAGCAGGGCTGCCCTTCACCGCCCCCAGAGAATTGGATTGGCCCGTCAGCAAAAAAATCTTCAATTCTTTTGCAGAACACACGGAAAAAAAGCACAGGAAAAATAAAAAGGATAGAAAACGAATCATTTGAATTGCATTTGCCTAGGGACGACTATAGCTGCCGGAATTTTCTTTTTCAACCGTCAACTATTACCCATAGGAACATGAACAGGGAGATGTAGGAAAAGACCAGCAGTCTTAAAACCCCATTCAAAATTTTCCGAGAAATAATCAGGAAAAATAAAAACCGGAAGAATTATTTTCTCCCGGATTTCTTCAAACAATTTTCTGAATAATAATGACGCAGAGGCGCATGGGCAGTTTCTTTGCTTCCCTTTCCCGCCTCTATCAGGCTTCCTGCCTTCTGCGCCTCCGCATGACCAGCCCCGCCAAACCCAGCAGGCTCCGGGAAGCCGTCGCCGGTTCCGGAACCAAATACGCAGACATGGCAGCCTCATGAAGTATAGCAACCATTTTTTCCCTACGGACAACTCCTTAACTAAGAGAATGTAGGGGGGGGGAGAACGGGACCGAGCAAGAAAAGAACAGGC
>ERZ1504953.75-NODE-75-length-37290-cov-8.678663_pt1 | contig 37290 bp, 39 predicted proteins | sample MGYA00574592_ERZ1504953 | MGnify/ENA primary metagenome ERZ1504953 (study PRJEB39906, sample SAMEA3182086) | gut metagenome | biome: human; feature: gut; material: Stool; isolation source: human stools | place: Canada | collected 2013-01-21 ...
GCGAACGGGACTCTGCCGTAACTTTGTTCGGGACGGGTGATTATTGTGCGCTTACGTTCTACGAAACCAACAAACCGACGCTCTAAACTTTGTGAAATTTTTTCATGAAAAAAGCCCCCTTTTGTGAGGAAAATCCTCGTACAAAAGGGGGCTGCATCCGATTTTATCGCCAGAAAACAGAAAAAGAGGGGTTCAAATCACGTTGAACGCCTCTCAGACGGCTCTGACATCCATGCTCAAAACCGGTAAAATCGGGGTGTGAAAAACCCCGGAAAGGCTTGATGCCATGCGGTGAAAACCGCATGGCATCTAAACCTGTTTGTTAACTTGGTGCGCGAGGCGGGACTTGAACCCGCACGCCCGTAGTGAGCACTAGAACCTGAATCTAGCGAGTCTGCCAATTCCACCACTCGCGCAAACAACGTAGTTGATTATAACCGATGTTCTTGTGTTTGTCAACACTTTTTTTCGATTTCTTTCAACTTTTTTGAGAGACTGGTGCGAGCGATGGGACTTGAACCCACACGTCCTTACGAACACAGGCACCTCAAGCCTGCCTGTCTGCCGATTCCAGCACGCTCGCAGATGTTCGCCTCTCAAAGGTACTTGCTCATTATACCAGACAACCTATATTTGTCAAGCCCCAAAATTACACCTGCGCAAGTACCTGCCCGATGGGCCCGTCGATGACCAGATCGGCGCCGATATCCGCGCCCACGGTGCCCTTGTTGATGACCACCAGCTTATGACCCCGGTAGTAGCGCACCAGTCCCGCCGCCGGATACACCACCAGCGACGTACCGCCGATGATCAGCATGTCCGCGTTGTGGATGTACCGCAGGGCCTTGTCCATCACGTCCTCGTCCAGCCCCTCCTCATACAGCACCACGTCCGGCTTGATGTCGCCGCCGCAGGTGCATTTGGGCACGCCGGTACTGTGCAGGATGGCGTCCAGCCCGTAGAACTTATGGCACCGCTCGCAGTAGTTCCGCAGCACGCTGCCGTGAAGCTCCAGCACCTCGCGGCTGCCCGCCTTCTGGTGCAGGCCGTCGATGTTCTGGGTGATGACGGCTTTCAGCTTGCCCTCCTGCTCCCACTGGGCCAGCTTCCGGTGAGCGGCGTTGGGCCGGGCGTCGGGTGCCAGCATCTTCGCCCGGTAGAACTCATAGAACTCCGCCTTGTGGGCCATGTAAAAGCTGTGGCTCAGCATGGTCTCCGGCGGATAGCGGAACTTCTGGTGATACAGCCCGTCCACGCTGCGGAAATCCGGGATGCCGCTCTCCGTCGACACGCCCGCTCCGCCGAAAAACACAATGTTATGGCTGCCGTCCACCAGCTCCTTCAATTTACGGATCTGCTCGTCCATTGTACACTCCTCCTTACTCAACATAGGAATTTTCCACTTTGATAATGGCCCGGTAGCGGCCCTCCATCCCCTCCACCAGACGGCAGACCTGCTGGGCCACCTGCGGCCGGGTCAGCTGCTCGTCAAAGGGGATCACCACATCGAAGATCAGGTTGGTGTGGGTCGCGCCGGGAACCATGCGGAAATCATGGATGGTGATACGGGGATCGATGGTCTTGACCAGCGCTGTCACCTGCTCCCGGAGCGCCGTCACCACTGGGTCGCCCACCACCACGGGATCCATGTGGATCACCGCCTCGCAGCGGAGCTTCCGGGCCAGCTCCATCTCGATATTGTCGATGGCGTCGTGCATCTCCAGCAGTTCCCCGTCCGCCGGGACTTCGGCGTGCAGGGAGATAATGCGCCGCCCCGGGCCGTAGTCATGCACCACCAGATCGTGGACGCCCACCACCTGCGGATGCGCCGTCACCAGCTCCTCAATCTGGCGCACCAGCGCCGGGTCAGGGGCCTGCCCCAGCAAGGGACTGATGGTGTCCCGGGCCGCCTGCACCGCCGACCACAGGATGAACAGCGCCACCACAAGCCCCACCCAGCCGTCCAGCGGCACACTGATGAACCGGCTGGCGACAGTGGCCAGCAGTACGGCGGCAGTGGCCGCCGTGTCGCTGAGGCTGTCCGCCGCCGTGGCGGCCATGGCGGCGGAATCGATCTTCTTCCCCACCGCCCTGTTGTAGCGGTACATATACAGCTTCACGGCGATGGAGGCCAGCAGGATACCGCAGGCCAGCCACGAGAACGTCACCGCCTCCGGATGGAGGATCTTGTCCACGGAGGACTTGGCCAGCTCCGCGCCCATCACCAGGATCAGGCCCGCCACCACCAGACCGGAGATATACTCCATCCGTCCGTGGCCGAAGGGATGACCTGCGTCGGGCTTCTTCCCCGCCAGCCGGAAGCCCAGCAGCGTCACCACCGAGGAGCCGGCGTCCGACAGGTTGTTGAAGGCGTCCGCCGTGATGGCGATGGAGCCGCTGATGCTGCCTGCCGCCAGCTTTCCGGCGAACAGCAGCAGATTCAGCCCAACGCCCACAAAGCCGCACAGAGCGCCCCAGGCACGGCGCACCGCGCCGTCCTCCACCCGCTCCCGGTTAGGGATGCACCATTTTGCCAGCAGTAAGATCATACACATTTCTCCTTATGGGGATACACATATCGTTTTGTCAGGCCGTAGATCAGCGGGATCATGTACAGCAGCACGGCGTAAGGAATGGCCCGCTGATCCACCCCCAGCATCACCAATGGGATGCTGCACGCAATGTTCCACGGGATCAGCGCCGACAAGACGATGCCGCTGTTTTCCATGTCCACCGCCTGCTCATTGGGGTCGGTATAGCAGCGGTGCAGCAGCTGATTGCCCATGACGATCACCACCGACTGGTTGCAGAAGATCATACCCGCGCCCAGACTCACCGCTGCCGAAGCGGCAAAGCGGCCCCGGCGCCGGGCCAGCTTTTCCACCAGTCCCACCGCGCCGTTCAGCACGCCGATACCGTCCAGCAGACCTGCCAGCAGCCCCGTGGTAAACACCAGCGCCGCCGGCTTCGCCATGGAGACGATACCGCCGCCGGAGAGGATATCCTTCAGCTGTCCCGTGGCGGGATAGTAGCCTACCACCGCCGTTTTCAGCATGTCCCACACCGTCATGCCCTGCACGAACACGCTGACCAGTCCCGCCGCCGCCACACTGAGGGCAATGCTGATGAGCACCGGCACCTTCACCAGCGGCAGCACCAGCATCACCGCCGCCGGCAGCAGCGCCCACAGGGAGATGACGGCGCTGTCCCGCAGGGCTTGCAGCAGGCTCTCGTCCACCGCCGTGATGGGGTGGCGGACGGACAGCACAGCGTAGACGATCACCGTCAGCACCACCGGCAGCGCGCCGGTGCGCAGCATGTTCCGCAGGTTGTCATAGAGCTTCGTCCCCGTCTCCGCCGCCACCAGCGCGGCAGAGGAGGACGCGGGAGAGCACCGGTCGCCGAAATACGCGCCGGACAGGATCGCGCCTGCCGCCACCGCCTCGCTGACGCCGCCGGAGCGGGCCAGAGCCATCAGCACGATCCCCGCCGTGCCGATAACGCCGAAGGACGTGCCCAGCGCGTAGGCGATCAGCGCCGTCAGCAGAAAGGCCACCAGCACGAACAGCTTGGGAGAGATGGCTTGTACGCCGTAGTAGATGAAAAACACAATGGTGCCGCCGCTGCGCCACAGGGTGGTGATGGCTCCGATGAACACAAAGATTCGCAGTACGATCAGCACCTTGCGGCCCTCTGACCAGGCCATGCCCCACATGGTTTGCAGGCTGTGGCCCTGCTTGCGGCCGTGGAGCGTGAACAGCGCCAGACCCAGCAGCAGCGCCCACAGGAACGACCAGCCCATGACAAGGCAGACCGCCATCGCCGCCAGAAATAGGGCGAAGCAGACAACCACGCCGCCCATCACTCCGCGCCCCGGATGGTCAGCTTCATCTGGCAGCACAGCCGATCCAGATCCTCGTCCGTCCCGGCGGGCAGCCGCAGCTTGCCGCCGCAGCGGCGGCAGATGAGATCCACCGCGTCACGGTGCACCTGAATGCCGTACTCCGCGCTGCCGCAGGTGCAGCGGATGCCGCCACGGGCAGCGATGTCCTTCAGCTCCGACAGTACCTCGTACATGATGACATTATCGGTAAAAGCTTCCTTTTCCTCACACTTTTCCTTTTCCGCCCGGATGGCCAGATCCTCCATGGCGCTCTGCACTTGCCGGGTGTCTCCGGCGTAGCAGCACAGCTGCTTCGTCTCCGGGCAGGCCAGACCCACGCCCCGGCCCGTCAGAATAGCCGAAACGTCTACCTCCGCCTGATGGGTGCCGCCGCACAGGCCGCAGGGCACCCACAGCCGGAATTTCACGCCGTCGGTCTGGATCTCCAGCTCGCTTTCGCCGCACTCACAGCCAATGCGGGCCGCCGCGGCCTGCAAAGCGAAAACGCTGCGCGTGCCCAGCACCGCCTTGCCGCATTTGGGGCAGATATAGCCAAAACTGCGTACCTCTTCCATATATTCCACCTCATTATCCGTATTATCTTCGTTATGATACCCTGTATTATACGACATGTCTCCAGCCATTTCCAGTCCCTCCGGCGGATTTTCGTTTTTTTCGCCGCAAACCATTGACAGCGGCCAGAGGGGCGGACTATTATAACAGCTATCAAGAAATCGTCAAGGTTTTTCCGCGAGACGCGGAAAAAACAGCCTTTTACCGTCTTTTTTCGACAAAACTCGTCACCTGCGCCGCACCTCGCCACGCCGCAACATACAGTCCCCCGGAAGCCTCGCAGGTCGAAGATGTGGTGGTTTCGCCAAAACTCCACACTCATCCGGCGCCGAAAACCCGGTGTCTGTTCTTCCTATTTTGTCGAATTCAGTCAACAAGAATTTGTTTGAAATCGACAAGAATACCTTGAAAACGATGTTGATTTCTGGTAATTTGATATGCAGCAAGGCGATAATCCGGATAATATCACGAAACGCGCCAGGCAAAATTTATGAGAGAGGGCATGAGCAACAATGGAAATGATCACCAAGATCCTGCTGGCGGACAGCAGCGAAGAATTCCGACTACTACTACGACACACGCTGGAGGATACCGGTGAGTTTCAGATCGTGGGCGACACCGGCGACGGCGAGGCGGCGTGGGAGCTGATCCAGCAGACCCAGCCCGATATCGTGGTCATGGACGTGATCCTGCCGGGGCTGGATGGTGTGAGCCTGTTGCAGCGGATGCCGAAAAACGTAAAAACCATCGTGCTGTCGGCCTTTTGCAGCCAGAATATGGTGCAGGAGGTCATGCGTCTGGGCGCATGGTACTTCATTCCCAAGCCTGCCCACATGGATTCGCTGCTGGAGCGGATCCGCGAGGCTGCCGTGCCGGAAAACGGCGCGCTGGCGCTGCCCACACTGGAGGCGGACGTCACCGCCATCATCCACGAGGTGGGCGTTCCCGCCCACATCAAGGGCTATCAGTATGTTCGCGAGGCCATTATCATCGCGGTGCAGGACATGGACGTGATCAACGCCGTGACCAAGGTGCTGTACCCGGAGGTAGCCAAGCGGTTCCATACCACGCCCTCCCGCGTGGAGCGTGCCATCCGCCACGCCATCGAGGTGGCATGGGACCGGGGCGATCTGGAAACGCTGCAGGGTTATTTCGGCTACACCGTCAACAGCGCCAAGGGCAAGCCCACCAACTCCGAGTTCATTGCCATGATCGCGGATCGCATCCGCCTTCGCAAGAAGAATCAGGATCCCCTGAAATAAGCAAAAAAGAGTGAGAAGCTTCGGCTTCTCACTCTTTTTTGCTTATTTCATCATCGGTGTCAGCCGCCAGTCGCTGCCTGGGACAGCCTGCGCCAGATCGGTGTAGGCCAGCGTGTAGAGGTCGGTGTATCCCGCCTCACGGCGGAACAGCGCTTCCGCCCCACTGCCCAACGCCGCCACGTCCGCCGCCTTGGTCAGCACCGGAGCGCCCGCCTTCCTCATCTGCCGCAGCAGAGCGCGGCCGGTCTCGTTGGCCGCCAGCACACGGGCGTAGGGTACGGTCTCCGGCGCTTTCGACAGTCCCAGCCACGCCGAGAGCACCATCCGCCGCAGCCGCGCCGCCGTGTAGCGCTTGGTTTTCACCGCTGCCAGCAGCTCCTCCACCGTGGCGCAGCGCCGCACCGCGTCATATACCCGGTGGTACAGGCCCTCTCCTCCGCCGTCATAGGCGGCGAATTTTTCTTCCGTCATCTGCCGCAGCCGGGCCAGAATGGCCCGCTCCACCAGCGCTCCGTCCGCGATCCGTCCCGCTGCCAGCTCCCGCAGCAGCACCTCCGCCGCACCGGGCGGCAGAAACGCCAGCGCTTCCCCTCCCCCACCCTGCCGCAGCAGCTGCCGGATGTGGGAGGCCGAGGCGTACCCCTCTGCCGCGCCGCCGTCGTGGGACGCGCCGACGCGGCTCACCACTATCGGCGTCATATCAACCTCAAATTGCCGGCAGGCTTTCAGATATTCCACCGCCAGCGTGTCGTTGGGCTGGCGCAGCACCGCCGCGCCGTCCCCCAGCCGTGCCTGCACCGCCTGCTGCCGCGCGGCGGCGTAGGTGATCCCCGCCGCCAGCTCTGAGCGGATATCCGCCTGCAAATCAGGCGACAGCAGCGTGTCCGCCGCCGCTTGCAGCAGCGCCGCGTCGCCGCACTCGCTGCCGAAGCCGATGTGGGTGCAGCCCGCCATCTTCAGCAGCTGCACGCCGCCCCGGGCAAAGGTCTCCGCCGTAGCCATGGCCCACGCCGTGGGCAGCTCCAGCACCAGATCCGCGCCGCAGCTGACCGCCATCTCCCCACGGGAGAGCTTATTCACCAGCGCCGGCTCGCCCCGCTGGACGAAGTTGCCGCTCATGGCGCAGACAATGGCGTCCGCGCCCCGCTGCCGCAGCCGGGAGAGCAGATAGGCATGTCCCAAATGAAAGGGATTGAACTCGCACACAATGCCGGTCACCTGCATCCGCGTCACCTCCTTTTTCTCCCATTTTACCCTACACGGACCGCAAATGCAACTTGACATTTGCCCCACCCCCTATTTACAATAGGAGCAACATAACGAAACGAGGTCTTTCCCATGAACATCGCCCTTTTCTACGCCATGCCGTCGGAGATCGACAGCCTCATTCAAGGGGCCGCGCCCATGGAGACGGTGCACGGCGTTTCCTTCTACCGCATCCGCCCCAACGTCATCGCCTGCTGCGGCGGCGTGGGCAAGGTCAACGCCGCCATGGCCGCTGCGGTGCTGATCGACCGCTATCACCCCGACCTGATCCTCAACGCCGGTGTGGCGGGCTGCTTCGAGGAGGTGCCCATCGGCACGCTGGTGCTGGCGGAGAAATTCGTCCAGCACGACGTGGACACCACCGGCGTAGGTGACCCCATCGGGCTGGTGTCCACTGTGAACAGGGTGGACTTCCCCACCGCCGATTTTGAAAGAGCCAGGGCCGCCATGGACAAGACCGGCTATCCCTACCGCACCGGCACGGTGGCCACCGGCGACTGGTTCGGCATCCCCGGTCAGCGGGCCGACTGGGTGCGTGACACCTTCCATCCCCTGCTGTGCGAGATGGAGGGCGGCGCGGCGGCGCAGGTGTGCTATCGCTGCGGCGTGCCCTTTATGGCGCTGAAATCCGTGTCCGACTGCCTGACCAGCAGGCACGACTACAACTTTAATTTCCCCACCGCCATGCGTGACCTGAACGCCGCCGTCATGGCGCTGGTGGATCATCTGGAGGACTGAACCATGGAACGTATCGCAAGCTTTACCGTCAACCACGACGTGCTGACGCCGGGGCTGTATCTCAGCCGCCGGGACGGCAGCGTCACCACCTTTGATCTGCGCTTCAAGAAGCCCAACACCGGCGATCTGCTGACCAACGCCCAGATGCACTCGGTGGAGCACATCATCGCCACCGCCCTGCGGAATAGCCCGCAGAAGGACGCCGTCATCTACTTCGGCCCCATGGGCTGCCAGACGGGCTTTTACTTCCTGTTCGACAGTCAGCGGCTCACCGACGCCCAGGCCATCGACCTGCTGCGGCAGGTGTTCGCCCAAGGCGCGGTGTGGAACGCCGCCATGCCCGGCAAGTCCTCCCGCGAGTGCGGCAACTACAACAATCTGGACGTGGCGCTGGCCCGGGAATGCTGCGCCTTCTACGCCGGCATCATCGACGGCTGGACGGTGGAAAAGCTGGTCTATCCGGAATAAGGGAAGGCCTGATTATTGGTTTTTCCAACTCATTATCTATCATTGTACATTATCATAAATCTTGACGGTACCCACTCAGCCGGAGCCTGCAAACAATTTTGCGCATAAATCTTGACGGGACCAAACAGAAAGTCAAGAATCATAAAAAGAGTCGCCAGAACCGACATTTACCGGAACTGGCGACTTCTTTAAGTTTGATTTACGACAGTTGTCTTTTGCAAAAAGCCATGTTACATTGCTTATCAGCAGGAACTGCTTGCCATGCATGAACCTGCGACTTCTGCGTCTTTTTCCGTGAAATCAATTACTTCAATCTCAAACTTTACATAATCTTTCATGCTTCAACCTCCTTTGAATTTTTCGTATATTCTATACTGTGACTAAGCACAATATAAACGTAATGGTATCCTATAAAACATGATGCTGAGCAAGGCTTTTTCTATATTCGGAACACAATTTAAGCGAACCAGTTTCGGCGTAATTAATTCCTGGACACATAGAGCAATTCTGAGCAAAGTGGCAACTATCGCATGTATTGCAACTAGTCGATTGGACTGCTTTCAACTTTCTTAAGCGTTCTAATGCTGGTTTAAATCCTTCTTTTAAGGGGTCTGTAAAAATTTCTGTATAGCTTAGACAACCAGTCATTCTGCCATCATAGCATATGGCAAACCTACCATTACCCCAGTTACAGTCAGCAATCTTTCCTGTTCGTTTTTGAGGGGCATAAATGTAAGATTGGTCTCCTTCGATAAGCAAAGCAAGTTCTTTTATCTCCTTTGCAGCCATTCGCCAGTCAGAAGTGCATGTATTACATCCTCTTATTGGTGAAATATATTTTCCCAGTGTAATTGTTGCATCATTTTTGTCTGCCATCTTCTTGATTTCATGATAATAACCTCGCAAGGGTTTTAATGCTGGAACTTTAAGTGAAAGCGGTAAATGATTGTCTTTTATTAATTGAATGGAATTTGACACTTTATCATAACCATTTTTGCAGTGTGTGATTTTATGATAAGTATCATTATTGCAACCATACAAGGTAATAGATATTCCCTCGGGAGGACGGCGTTTCATAAAATTAATGATTCTAGTATCAAAGAGCAGGCCATTTGTAATAACCATAATGCGAACACCTTGATCATACAATTTACAATATATTTCTTCAAAGTCTTCTCTTAAAAGCGGCTCTCCACCGGACAAATATGCTTCACCCATACCAGCTTTGGCAGCGTCTTCTAATAATGTATTCCACTCGGCCGTAGACAAGTCCCGACCGCCTATCTCATGTATTACATAGCACATCTCGCAGGCGAGGTTACAGCACCCTGTTAATTCTATATTTCCAATGTATGGAACGTTATTCTTTCGAGACTCAGCTATGATTGAATTCATAAAATCTCTATAAGTAGTACTCATAAGTTCTCTTAGCCTCAAATTACATATTGTTATTACAAAAATCAATGTACTCAATTATCTCATCATAAGCATCGCCCACAGGTATACTATATGTTTTACAAAATATCTGAATAGCATCATCCAAATCACGACAAGATTCCAAAGTTCTCCAAATAAATGCACCCGTATCATTCAATTTCAGTACTTTCTTCGCATCGTGAAGTTCGCCAATCTGAACTAAATAAGAGATATTGCCAACAGATTTCAATTTGTATTTTTTCAAATATTTATTTTTCCATTTTTCTATCATAATCGGGTTCCTCATGCTATTTGTGAATTCAAATACGCTTTTCTAACTACTCATATATTATACCACCATATGCCATATTTTGCAATGTCTCTCATTAAAAATAACGCAGGCTTATTGTAGTCCTACAGTTTTTCCCCAAAAATCCCGGATTTCCTGTTGACAACGGCTTTTCCCGCTGTTATACTAGTAAGGCCGCTTTGAATGGGTCAAAAGTTTCGGCTTCGGCTGAACGCCCCCGACAGCGAGTCCGTAATAAAGGAAAGGCAGGTGCAACAAGTAATGCAGGCTATTATCGTGACCGGTGGTAAGCAGTACGCCGTCTCTGAGGGCGACACTCTGTTTATCGAAAAGCTGGACGCCGAGGCTGGCGCTTCCGTGGTGTTTGACCAGGTGCTGGCGATCGTGGACGGCGAGAACACCAAGTTCGGCACTCCCGTGGTGGAGGGCGCGAAGGTGGACGCCACCATCGTGAAGAACGGCAAGGGCAAGAAGATCCGTATCTTCAAGTACACCCCCAAGAAGGGTTACCGCAAACGTCAGGGTCATCGTCAGCCCTACACCAAGGTCGAGATCGGCAAGATCAGCTTCTAAGGTGACAGCATGACGAGCGTCATTTTCCACACCGTGGAAGACCGCATCATCGGATTTGATGCACAGGGCCACAGCGGTTACGGCGAACAGGGCGAGGATATCGTCTGCGCCGCCGTCACCAGCGCCGTAAGGCTGGTGGAAGCCACCGTCAACGACGTGATGGGGCTGTGCGCCTCCGTGAAGGTCAACCAGGAGACCGCCGCCATTTCCCTCCGGCTGCCCGGAGGACTGGCTCCCACAGCGGAATCCACCTGTCAGAATCTTATGACAGGCCTGATGGTCTATCTGGCCCAGCTTCACGACGAATATCCGGAACACATCGAGGTGCTGGAAGCGTAAGCTCCCGCCCTTGTATCTTACAGAAAGGATGGTACTGCGAAATGTTGCACATTGGTCTGCAGTTCTTCGCCCATAAAAAAGGTATGGGCTCCACCAAGAACGGCCGCGACTCCGAGTCCAAGCGCCTTGGCCCCAAGCGCGCTGACGGTCAGTTCGTTCTGGCTGGCAACATCCTTGTTCGCCAGCGCGGCACCCACATTCACCCCGGCACCAACGTGGGCAAGGGTACCGACGACACCCTGTTCGCCAAGGCTGACGGTGTTGTCCGCTTTGAGCGTCTGGGCAAGGATCGTAAGCAGGTTTCTGTTTACCCCGCCGAGTAATTTGTCTTATAAAACCGCGTCTGTCGCTTGACAGGCGCGGTTTTCTTATTGCCCGTAAGGCAAAATTCACAATTCACCCCTTGTAATTCCGGTTTCTTTCGTATACAATAAAGCTGTCTTATTCCAACCGCTGCCCGGACACTCCACTTCTTGCCCGGCGGCGGCAACTTAAAGGAGGAAGATCCGCTGTGACTGGCGGTGCGGCAGTGTGGAGACCTGTCGTAAGGCGGCGCGCCGGAAGGCGGCTGCGAGGCGGCTTTTTGCGGAGGCAGAGCGGCTACAGTCAATATGAATATGGCAAAGGTCATACTGAAGGATCTGAAGAAGGTCTACCCCAACACCGAGAAGAAGAAAAAGGTCAAGAAGGGCGAGGAGCCGGAGAAGAAGCACAATCTCCAGATCACCGAGGAGGGCGTCGTGGCCGTCCAGCAGTTCAGTCTGGAGATCGCCGACAAGGAGTTTATCGTGTTGGTCGGCCCCTCCGGCTGCGGCAAGTCCACCACCCTGCGGATGATCGCCGGTCTGGAGGACATTACCTCCGGCGAGCTGTGGATCGGCGATAGGCTGATGAACGACGTGGAGCCCAAGGATCGTGATATCGCCATGGTGTTCCAGAACTACGCCCTGTACCCCCACATGACCGTGTATGAAAACATGGCCTTCTCCCTGAAGCTGAAAAAGGTGCCCAAGGATGAGATCGACCGCAAGGTGCGTCAGGCGGCGGAAATTCTGGACATTACCCAATATCTGGATCGCAAGCCCAAGGCGCTGTCCGGCGGCCAGCGGCAGCGTGTGGCCATCGGCCGCGCCATTGTCCGCGACCCGGCGGTGTTCCTGATGGACGAGCCGCTGTCCAATCTGGACGCCAAGCTGCGCAACCAGATGCGCGCCGAGATCATCAAGCTGCGCCAGCGGATCGACACCACCTTTGTGTACGTCACCCACGACCAGACCGAGGCCATGACGCTGGGCGACCGCATCGTCATCATGAAGGACGGCTTTATCCAGCAGATCGGCACCCCCCAGGAGGTGTTCGACCATCCCGCCAACCTGTTCGTGGCCGGGTTCATCGGCACCCCCCAGATGAACCTGTTCGACGCGCGGCTGGTGAAGAATAACGGCAAATACGCCGTGAGCATTGACGGCGTGACCGTGGAGCTGTCCGACGAGAAGCAGCAGCGGCTGAGTGCCAAGGACGTGCCGGAGCAGGACGTGGTGCTGGGTGTGCGCCCGGATCATATCATGCTGTGCGCCGACGGCGTAAAGGGCAAGGTGGATGTCAGCGAGCTGATGGGCTCCTCCGTACACCTGCACATCACCGCTGGCGACAAGGACGTGGTGGTCATCGTGCCCACCAACGGCAATGCCGCCCACTTCCCCATGGGCAGCGAGGTCAACATGATCTTCGGCGGCAACGTAGCCCACGTGTTCAGCAAGGAGACGGAAAAGAATCTGGAGTGGTAACACTTCGCAATATAAAAATGACCGCCTTTGGGCGGTCATTTTTTTGCCGGTGCAGGGGTCAGAATACCTCCGGACGGTTGGTATAGGCCAGATCCGCCGTGGCGGTTTTCAGCTCCTCCATGCTGCGGATATCCCGCTTCCGCAGGTCGGTCTGGGTCTGGGGCGGCAGGGCGTAAAAGTAGGTATACGCCTGAGGATCGTTGTTGAGAAGATCGGTAAGATCGGCTGCATATTTCATAAAAAACACCTCCGCCGCTAGTGTGCGCGGCGGAGGTGTCGTTTATGCGGTCAGCGCTGGTACTCGAACTCCAGATCGTACATGCTGACGATGTGGCCGTCCTGAATGCCCATCTGCTCCAGCTGGTCGAACAGACCGCTCTGGCGCAGCATTTTGTCGAAATACATGCGGCTTTCGTAGTCGGAGAAATTGATGTTGGCCATAAGCCTTTGCAGCCACGGCCCCTCCACCAGCCACGTGTCGTCCTCCCGCTCGATGTGCAGCGGCTCGGAGGTGTCGATCTGGGGCGGCCGGGGCACATACTCCGGCTCGTAGACCGTGACGGGCGGCAGCTCGCTGAGCCGCTGGGCGATGTGCCGCACCAGCTCCCGGGTACCCTGATGGGTGGCGGCGGACATGGCGAAGAACTCATAGCCCAGCTCCTCCACGTGGGCACGGAAGGCGTCCAGCTGCTCGTTGTCCATCAGAAGATCAGTCTTGTTGGCCACGGCGATCTGAGGACGGGTGGCCAGCTCAGGGCTGTACTCCTTCAGTTCGGCGTTGATGGCATCGAAATCCGCGATGGGGTCGCGGCCCTCACTGCCGGAAACGTCCACCAGATGCACCAGCAGACGGCAGCGGTCGATGTGCCGCAGGAAATCGTGACCCAGACCGGCGCCCTCACTGGCGCCCTCGATGATGCCGGGGATGTCAGCCATCACGAAGCTGACGCCCTCGTCCACGTACACCACGCCCAGATTGGGATACAGGGTGGTGAAGTGGTAGTTGGCGATCTTGGGGTGGGCTTTGGTGACCACGCTCAGCAGCGTGGACTTGCCCACGTTGGGGAATCCCACCAGTCCCACGTCCGCCAGCAGCTTCAGCTCCAGCACCACGTCGTGGCTCTCTCCGGGCAGACCCGCCTTGGCGAAGCGGGGCACCTGACGGGTGGGGGTGGCGAAATGCTGGTTGCCCCAGCCGCCCCGGCCTCCCTTGCACAGCACATAGGGCTGGTCATCGGACATGTCCTTGATGATCTCGCCGGTCTCGGCGTCCCGTACCAGCGTGCCCCGGGGGACACGGATGGTGAGGCTCTGGCCGTCCTTGCCGGACTTCCGGCCGCCCTGACCGTCCACGCCGTTGGCGGCCACATATTTGCGCTTGTAGCGGAAGTCCATCAGAGTGGACATGTTGTCGTCCACCTTCAGGATGATGGAGCCGCCGTCGCCGCCGTCACCGCCGTCCGGGCCGCCGGCGGCAATGTATTTTTCCCGGTGAAAGGCCACTGCACCGTTGCCGCCGTTGCCGGCGCGGCAGGTGATGCGGGCCTTGTCGATAAATCCATTTGCCATTGTGTTACCTCGTTCTATCTGAAAAATGTGCCTATTGTACCTAGTATATCCTATTTTAGCGGAAAATAGCGGTTACGTCAAGTGGCGGCACGCCGCGCTCCCCCCCACGTGTCATTCCGAGCCAGTGCTCACACTGGCGTGGGAATCCGCAGCTTCCTTTGTAGAGTTGTGTCCGCGCATCCCCCCTTGCACAGCAAAAAGCGGACGACCGCTGTCATCCGCTTTCTCGTCTTGTAACATCTCCACGGTACAAATATTATAGGGAGGAATAGGGCGATGGCTGCACGGAAATCGCGCAGCCATCAAAAGGGATTTGAGGATAGAAAGGAAAAGTAATATGTGGAGAATTACTGTCTATAAAATACACGATATTGCAAGATATGTAAAGCGACATTTTTTCATCTTTCCATGAAGAAATGTCATATTTGACGGTTGCATTTGCAGCAGTCTCATGGTAAAATTTATGCTATTGTAAAGCAGGCAATACGGAAAGGAGAACGCCCATGGACGCAAAAAAGCTGGCAGCGCTGGCCGCGGCGGTGGATCAGGGCAGCTTCACCCGGGCGGCGGAGCAGCTGGGCTACACCCAGTCGGGGCTGACCCACATGATGAACAGTCTGGAGCGGGAGATCGGCTTCTCCGTGCTGCTCCGGGATCGCCGGGGCGTCCGGCTGACCCCGGCGGGCCAGCGGATCATGCCCATGGTGCGGCAGTGTCTCGCCGCCAATCAGGCGCTGGAGCGGGAGATCGCGCTGGTAAACTCCCATCAGGAGGAGACCGTCCGGGTGGCCTCCTATGCCAGCATCGCCATGCATTGGCTTCCGGAGCTGATCGAGCAGTTCCGCCGCCGTTGCAGCGGTGTCAGCGTGGATGTACAGATGGGCTCGGTGGAGGAGGTATACCGCTGGGTTCGTGAGGGGAGAGTAGATATGGCCTTTGCCAGCCGTCAGGAGAGCAGCACGCTGGACTGGACACCCCTGAAGCCCGACCCGCTGCTGGCCATCCTGCCCCGCAGCTTCGATACCGGCGGCGCCGCCAGTCTGGACGTCCGGCGGCTGGAGGGACAGGAGTTTCTGATGCCCTCTCTGGGCTTCCATCTGGATATCATGCGGGCGCTGGATCGCTGCGGCGTCACGCCCGTCATCCGGGACACCCAGGTCAGCGACACGGTCATCATCTCCATGGTGGAGCACGGGCTGGGCGTCAGCATTCTCAGCCGTCTGGTGCTGAAAGGCCGGTCGGACGACGTGCTGGCGCTGCCGCTGGATCCCCCGGCCGTGCGGGAGCTGGGCGTGGCCACTCTCCCCCACCTCCGCCCACTGGCGAGGAAGTTTTTGCAGTTCACCGCAGAGATGGTGGAGAAGCTATAACTGACGAAAAGTGCGGCGGTCATTGTATCGCACCGTGCGTCCCAAAGCCTCCCTCGTCAGAGGGAGGTGGCATGACCGAAGGTCATGCCGGAGGGAGAGACGGCGAACGCAAGCAATGCGTTGGAACACCAGTCTCTCCCCCAGTCTCGCTTGCGCTCGACAGCCCCCTCGTCAGAGGGGGCCAAGACGTGTCCGGAGGGCGAAACACCCCCCCAAAAAAAACAATAATAACAACAAAATCATACACTCAGGAGAATCACCCCATGTTACACTTCACCCCCGTGACCGCAGAGAGCATGCCTCTGCTGCGCCCCTATTACGAAACCTGCCCCTACCGCCTGTGCGAATACAGCTCCGGCGTGAAATACATGTGGCGGGGCCACCTCCGCTCGGAGTACGCCTTCACCGACGGCTGCCTTGTCATCCGCAACTGCATCGACGGCGTGCCCCAGTTCGACTATCCCATTCCCGGCCCGGAGGGCGACGTGGACGCCGCCCTGACCACCATCGAGGACGACTGCCGCCGCAAGGGCGTGCGGCCCATCTTCTCCGTGGTGCCGGAATCCGAGGCGGGCAAGCTGGCGCTCCGCTGGCCCCGCGTCACCATCACCAACGAACGGGCATGGAAGGACTACCTCTACCACGCGGAGGACTTGGCCCACTTCGCCGGCCGCCACTACAGCGGCCAGCGCAACCACATCAACAAATTCAACAAGGAGCACCCCGGCGCGGAATTCATCCCCCTGACGGTGGAAAACGCCGATCTGCTGGCAGCCTTCTGGGTCGACTACCAGCAGGAATTCCAGAAGCAAAGCCCCGAGGCCAAGCGGGAGCTGGCGCTGGCGCAGGAGCTGTTCAGCCATCTGGATATGGGTCTGTTCCGGGCAGGCGGCATCCTGTGGGAGGGCCGTCTGCTGGCGGTGGCGCTGGCGGAAAAGTGCGGTGAAACGCTGGTATGCCACATTGAAAAGGCCCTGTATTCCCATGCGGGGGTCTACCCCGCCATGGTGCAGCAGTTTGCCGCCTACTACGGCGGCGACTGCCGCTGGATCAACCGGGAGGACGACGGCCGCGACCGTGGCCTGCGCACCTCCAAGCTGCAATACCTGCCCGCCGAGTTGGGCAGCAAAATGCGCTTCGAGGTAGGCTGCGAGCTGGACGCTCTGCGGCACATCCCGGAGCTGACCACGGAGCGGCTGACCCTCTCCCCTTTCACTGACGAGGACAAGGCCGCCTACAACACCCTCTGTCTGGACGACGACCGCAACCGCTGGTGGGGCTACGACTACCGGGACGACCTGAAGGGTGAGCTGACTGAGAACTATTTTCTGGATGTGACCCGGCAGGACTTTGCCAACCGCATCGCCATCAACTTCGCCGTTCGGCTGGAGGGCCGCTGCATCGGCGAGGTGGTGCTGTATAACGGCGACTGGCGGGGCTCCATGGAACAGGGCTGCCGCATCGCACCGGAATTTGCCGGACACGGCTACGGCACCGAGGCCTTTGCCGCCGTGGCAGACTGGGCGCTGTACCATCTGGGCCTGACCCGTGTGGTGGCAAAATGCTACAAGGAGAACGCCGCGTCGGAGCGGATGCTGTCCTTCTGCATGCGCCACACCCATGATGATGAGACGTTCCGCTATTTTGAGAAGCTGGTGTGATAACGTCCTGTTTTTTCTGCCCCTATAACCGGCCTTAATGTACCCGATAAAGGGCTTTAATGTACCAATAAAAGCACCCCACAAGGGGTGCTTTTATTGGTTTTATACTATCTGTTATCATTTCAGCAGCTTCATCCGCGCCCGATAATCCGGCATCACCTTGGCCACCTCGGCATAAAAGGCTGAGCTGTGGTCATGGTGGCGGATATGCGCCAGCTCATGCACCACCACATAGTCAATGGCCTCCTCCGGATACTGCATCAGGTACAGGGAGAAGCAGATGCCGTTCTTCCCGGAGCAGCTGCCGAAGCGGCTTTTGGCAGCGGTGATCTTCACCGACGTGGGAACGACGCCCATAATGGCGGCGTAGTGGGTCACCTTTCCCGGCAGCACCTCCTTCGCCCGCTGCCGCAGGACCGCGATCTCCGCTTCCGTCAGGGGCGGATGGGCCGCCTGTCGGGCGGCTACCTTTGCCTTGGCCTTCTCCAGCCAATCGGCGTGTGCAGCCACGAACCGGTCGATCTCCCCCTGCGTCATCCGCAGCGGTGCGCGAACCAGCACGCGGCCCTCCCGCGTCACCTCCAGCGCCACCGTGCGGCGGCGGGAACGGACGATCTCATATGTCATGCCCTCACCTGCTTTCTATGAGAACAGTATACCATGCCGCTGTACAAATTGCAAAAAATATGGTATAGTAATGAGGTCAATAAGGAAAGGAGCGTCTGCCATGACTACCATCTGCCGACGGCTGCACCGGGGCGACGACCTGCTGCTGTCCATCAAGGCCATTTGCCGGGAAAACCACATTGCCGCCGGGGTGATCCTGTCCGGAGTGGGCTGTCTGACCCGCGCTGTGCTGCGGGATGCCGACGGCGTTACCGTCCGCACCGTGGAGGAGCACTGCGAGATCTTGTCCCTGATGGGCACGGTCAGTGAGGAGCGCTGCCACCTGCACATCGCCCTGAGCCGTCAGGGGCTGGGCGCTTTCGGCGGTCATCTGAAGGAGGGGTGTCTCATCAACACCACCTGCGAGCTGGTGATCGGCGTGCTGGACGGCTGGCGTTACGGCGTGGAGCAGGACGGCGAGACAGGCTACGACGAGATCACGTTTGAAAGGGTTTGAAATACATGTATAATTCCACACTGTGCTATATTGAGGATCCCAAGGGCAACTATCTGATGCTGCACCGGGTCAAGAAGAAAAACGACCTGAACCACGACAAGTGGGTAGGCGTAGGCGGCAAGTTTGAGGACGGCGAAAGCCCGGAGGAATGCGTGCTGCGGGAGACGTGGGAGGAGACCGGCCTGACGCTGACCGACTATCAGTACCGGGGGATCGTCACCTTTGTGTCCGACCAGTGGGAGACGGAGTACATGCACGTATTCACCGCCACCGGCTGGACGGGCGAGCTGATCGAGTGCAACGAGGGCGTGCTGGAATGGATCCACAAGGATCAGCTGATGAAGCTGCCCCTGTGGGCGGGCGACAAGCTGTTTCTGGATCTGATCCACGAGCCGGATACCCCGTTCTTCTCCATGAAGCTGCGGTATGAGGGGGAACGGCTGGCCTACGCGGCGCTGAACGGGAAGGAATTGAACACATGACCACAAAGAAGGGCGGGATATCCCGTCCTCCTTTTGTTCTGCTACGGCTCCCTCGCCGGGGCGAGGGGTTTTGCGTCCCTGTGAAAAAGGTATTTCATCCCCGCGAGGCGCGGGCGGCCTCCGGCGGCCCACTTTTCCCAACAGCTGGAAAAGTGGGCAAAAGAGCCGGAAGAAACCAATGGTTTCTTCACTTCCTTGCGCGCTATACGTTGTACAAAACCGCGGCTGCCTACCACACGTTCACGTAAGCTCTTCTTTTTCGCCTTGTTAAAAGGATCGACTCTGCTCCAGCGTCGCTGCCGCTGACATGCGCAATAAATAGCAGTTACGGTCTACCGTGTGGGCAACCGCGAAGGTCGCCCCTACGGAGAGGATACGGATTCCCACACCATTGACGTTGGTCACTGGCTCGGAATGACAGACTTTCCGGGCGGACAGAGTCGTCCGCCCCTACAACGTAATGCGGGCTCCATGTGTCTCACGTCGGGGCGTCGGGGACGCCGCCCCCTACGGTCGTTCTATCGATAGCCGGTGCGTAGGGGCGGGGCTCTGCCCCGTTCGCCGCACGGGATTTTATTGTGGCATTTCGTATTGGCGGACAACTGTCCACAGTGCGTTCAGCAAAATCACTATATTCCACCACGTAAAACTGTTATAACTTACGAAAATCAGAAAACTGCATTGACACAGCCTGTGAAAATTGCTAGTATAAAGTCATCCCAAAACGAAAACGTTTCCGGTAACGATGTCAATCCGTTTTCATCGGGGCAAGCACGACAGGAGGAAGAACCGTGACCATCAAAGATATCGCCCGCATCAGCGGCGTCAGCATTACCACTGTCTCCCGCGTGCTGAATGATCGGCCCGACGTCAGCGACGAAAGCCGCCGCCGGGTGCTGGACGTGATCGAAAGTACCAACTACATCCCCAACAACTCCGCCCGCGACCTGGTGAAAACCAAGTCCGATTCCATCGGCCTTGTGGTGCGCGGCATCTCCAACCCCTTTTACACCGACATTATCCGGTCTGTGGAGGCGGGCATCACCGCAGGCGGCTACACCATGGTGATGCAGCAGATCAGCTCCGACGAGGACGAGCTGAAGCGGGCCGCCGTTATGGAGCGGGAAAAACGGCTGCGGGGTCTTGTGCTGCTGGGCGGACGGTTCGACTACTCCGCCGCCGATCTGGCGTTGCTGAACGTGCCCTTTGTATGCTGCTCCTTCGGCAACCATTACGGTACGCTGGAGCGGGTGGATTACTCCTCCGTCTCCATCGCCGATATGGAGACCGCCTATCAGGCCACCCGGTATCTGCTGGACAACGGCCACCGGCGCATCGCCGCGCTGATCACCTGTCCCGACGACCACTCCATCAGTCAGCTGCGGTACGAGGGATACACAAAGGCGCTGGCAGAGGCGGGCATTCCGCTGGACGAGTCGTTGGTGATCTGCACCGGCACCTTTAATATTCAGGACTCCTACACGGCCATGAACCGCGTGCTGGACAGCGGCGCGGACTTTTCTGCCGTTTTCGCCATTTCCGATAACATGGCCATCGGCGCCATGCGGGCACTGCGGGAGCACGGACGCACCGTTCCTGACGGCTGCTCGGTGGTCGCCATCGACGGCATCGAGGTATCCGACTACATCGACCCGCCGCTGACCACCCTGTGCCAGCCCATGGAGGAAATGGGACGGCGCAGCATCCAGATCCTGCTGGACATGATCGAAGGACGAAGCGGCAACTGCCACGAGGTACTGCCCACGGTACTGCGGCCCGGCGGCAGCGTGAAAACACTGGTATAAGCCGTTTACAATCGAATACCGTATAGAAAAAGCGCTAGCGTTTTTTCTGCTTCCCCCGGGGAAGCATGAAACCGTTTTTTACAGTGCATACTGTGAAAATAAAATCAATTAAAAGGAGATCAATCAACATGAAAAAGTTTCTTGCACTGATCCTGGCTCTTGTGATGTCTCTGTCTCTGGTCGCCTGCGGCGGCGGAAGCAACGACGCACAGGGTTCCGGTGATGACGCCACTGCCACCGGCAAGGTGTATTACCTGAACTTCAAGCCCGAACAGGATGAGGATTGGCAGAATCTGGCCAAGGCTTACACCGAGGAGACCGGTGTGCCCGTCACCGTGGTGACCGCTGCTTCCGGTACTTATGAGGAGACCCTGATGGCCGACATGGCCAAGACCGACGCCCCCACCCTGTTCCAGGTGAACGGCCCCGTGGGTCTTGCCAACTGGAAGGATTACTGCTATGATCTGAGCAGCTCCGCCGTGTACGGTGAGCTGACCAGCGACAACTACGCCCTGAAAGAGGACGGTGCTGTCTACGGTATCGCCTATGTTATCGAGTCCTATGGTCTGATCACCAACACCACCTTGCTGGAGAAGGCCGGCTACACTACCGATGACATCAAGTCTTTTGATGATCTGAAGAAGGTCGCCGAGGATATCACCGCCCGCAAGGACGAGCTGGGCTTCGCCGCTTTCACCTCCGCCGGTATGGACAGCAGCTCCGACTGGCGCTTCAAGACCCACCTGGCCAACCTGCCCATCTACTTCGAGTATCAGGCTGACGGCATCGGCACCACCGAGGCCATCAAGGGCACCTATCTGGACAACTACAAGAACATCTTCGACCTGTATATCAACAACAGCACCTGCGATCCTAAGGATCTGGCTGGCAAGACCGGTACCGACTCTGAGAACGAGTTCCTGAACGGTGAGGCCGTGTTCTTCCAGAACGGTTCTTGGGAGTATAGCGCGCTGTCCGCCAAGTACAGCGATGACCAGATGGCCATGATCCCCATCTACATCGGCGTGGGCGATGAGGCCAATCAGGGCCTGTGCACCGGTACCGAGAACTACTGGTGCGTAAATAAGGATGCCGCTCCCGAGGACATTCAGGCTACTCTGGACTTCCTGTACTGGTGCGTCACCTCTGACAAGGGCACCGAGGCTATGGCCAATGAAATGGGCTTCGTGATCCCCTTCAAGGGCGCTCTGGAATCCAACAACCTGTTCGTGAAGCAGGATAAGGCCATGACCGCCGAGGGCAAGACTCCTGTGTCCTGGAACTTCCCCACCATGCCTTCCGAGGAGTGGAAGAACGGTGTCGGCTCCGCGCTGACCGCTTACGCTGCCGGTACCGGTGACTGGGATGCCGTCAAGACCGCTTTCGTGGACGGCTGGGCTTCCGAGTACGCCATGAAGTAATCGCGCTCCCACAGGACGCATTTTCTGATGAATCCCGGCTGTCGGGTGGGCTTACCGCCCACCCGACAGCCGCACCCATCGGCATATACCTGTACGCCCCGGCTGTACCGGGACGCAGAGGCAGGTGTCGAAGTTCACAGTTGACCGGGAGGTATCGCTCATGCAGAAAAACATTCGTAAGTATTGGCCCATATTCCTTTTGCCCACGTTGGCCGCCTTTTTGCTTGGCTTCGTGATCCCATTCTGTCAGGGATTGTATCTGTCCCTGTGTAAGTTCACGACCATCAACAAGGCAACCTTTGTAGGCTTCAGCAACTACGTAAAAGCTTTTCAGGATGAGCTGTTCGCCAACGCCTTCTGGTTCACGGCGAAGTTCACGGTGGTGTCCACCATCCTCATCAACATTCTGGCGCTGGCTATCGCGCTGCTGCTGACCCGCGGCATCAAGGGCACCACGCCGTTCCGCACGGTGTTCTTCATGCCCAACCTGATCGGCGGCATCGTGCTGGGCTATATCTGGCAGATCCTGCTGAACTGCGTGCTGTCCCTGCTGGGTAAGCCGCTGCTGGCGCTGAACGCCACCTACGGCTACTGGGGATTGATCATTCTGATGTGCTGGCAGCAGATCGGCTATATGATGATCATTTATATCGCGGGCCTGCAATCCATCCCCAACGACTATATCGAGGCGGCGTACATCGATGGCGCTACCCCGTGGCAGACCTTCTGGAAGGTGAAGCTGCCCAATCTGATGCCCTCCATCACCATCTGCCTGTTCCTGACGCTGACCAACTCCTTCAAGCTGTTCGACCAGAACCTGGCGCTGACCGGCGGCGAGCCTGCTCACGCTTCGGAAATGCTGGCGCTGAACATCTATCAGACCTTCTACGTCCGCTCCGGCCCTCAGTGGAAGGGCATCGGTCAGGCCAAGGCCGTGCTGTTCTGCATTCTGGTGATCGCCATCTCCAGCCTGCAGCTGAAGCTCACCAAGTCTAAGGAGGTGCAGCAGTAATGCAAAAACGCAGTCGTACCATTAACGGCATCTGGACAGCTGTGCTGACTGTTCTGAGCCTTGCGTGGATCTATCCTATCGTGATGGTGGTCATCAACTCCTTTAAGGTGGAGTCCGCCATCAGCACCAGCACCGCCTTCCAGTTGCCTACCGCCGAGCAATTCGCCGGGCTGGACAACTTTGCCAGCGCCATCGGCTCTCAGGGCTTTCTGGCGGCATTCTTCAACAGTCTGGTCATCTCCGTTACGTCGGTGGTGCTGATTCTGATCTGCTGCTCCATGTGCGCGTGGTTCATCACCCGCGTCAACAGCAAGGTCACGAAGCTGTGCTACTTTCTGTTCGTGTTCTCCATGGTGGTGCCGTTCCAGATGCTGATGTTTACGCTGGCGAATCTGGCCGACAAGACCAAGCTGAACACTCCCTTCAACATCTGCATCGTCTATCTGGGCTTCGGCGCGGGACTGGCCGTGTTCATGTTCTGCGGCTTTATGAAGTCCATTCCGCTGGAGATCGAGGAGGCCGCCATGATCGATGGCTGCGGCCCCATCCGCACCTTCTTCCTGGTGGTGCTGCCCATGCTGAAGCCTACGCTGGTCAGCGTCGGCATTCTGGAGACCATGTGGGTTTGGAACGACTATCTGCTGCCCTATCTGGTGCTGGATAAGACCAAGTATATGACCATTCCCATTCTGGTACAGTACTTCCGCGGCGGCTACGGCAAGGTGGAAATGGGCCCCATGATGGCCTGTATCGTGCTGACCGTCCTGCCCATCATCATCATTTACGTGCTGGGCCAGAAGCACATCATCAAGGGTGTGGCTGCTGGCGCAGTGAAGGGGTAAAAATAACTGGCATGAAATCTGACGATTTCATTACCAAAAAAATTCATCGATCCGCAGGGCGGGACAGTTCCTGTCCCGCCCTGTGACACATTATCATTAAAAATGAGGGAAAAATCACAATTATGAAACGTTCCAGTGGTATTTTACTTGCTGTCTCCTCCCTGCCGTCCCCCTACGGGATCGGCACGCTGGGCAAGGCCGCCTATGAATTTGCAGATTTTCTCCATGACGCCGGGCAGCACTATTGGCAGATGCTGCCCCTTGGCCCCACCAGCTACGGGGATTCCCCCTATCAGAGCTTTTCCACCTTCGCCGGAAACCCCTACTTCATCGATCTGGACATGCTGATCGACGACGGGCTGCTGAAAAAGAGCGAGGTGGCCAAGTGCCAGTGGGGCACCGAGCCGCGATACGTGGACTACGGCAAGATCTACGAGAGCCGCTTCAAGGTGCTGGCGCTGGCGAAGCAGCGGGGCTGGCAGCGCGACGCGGAGCAGGTGGCAGCTTTCCGTGAGGAAAACTGCCGCTGGCTGGAGGATTACGCCCTGTACATGGCCTGCAAGCGGCATTTCGGCATGAAGTCCTGGACAGAGTGGCCCGACACGGCGCTGCGGCTGCGGAAATCCCCCGAGGTATTGGAGCAGTACCGCACCAAGCTGCAGGAAGATGTGGAGCTGTTCATCTACATCCAGTTCCTGTTCTTCCGGCAGTGGACGGCACTGCGGGAGTATCTCCACCAGCAGGACATTCAAGTGATCGGTGATCTGCCCATCTATGTGCCCATGGACAGCGCTGACGTGTGGGCCGAGCCGGAGTTCTTCCAGCTGGATGACCAGTGCATTCCCACCGCCGTCAGCGGCGTGCCGCCCGACTATTTCAGCGAGGACGGCCAGCTGTGGGGCACGCCCCTGTACCGCTGGGATGTGATGCAGGAGGACGGCTTCGGCTGGTGGATCCGCCGCATTGACGGCGCAGGCAAGCTGTACGACGTGATCCGCATCGACCACTTCCGGGGACTGGACACCTATTGGGCCGTTCCCTACGGCGAGGCCACCGCCCGCAAGGGACAGTGGTGCAAGGGTCCCGGCATGGCGCTGGTCAGTGCGCTGACCGGCTGGTTCCCCGGCCTGCAGTTTATCGCCGAGGATCTGGGCTATCCCACGCCCTCTGTGCAGCAGCTATTGCTGGATTCCGGCTGGCCCGGCATGAAGGTGCTGGAATTTGCCTTCGACTCCCGCGACACCAGCAACTATCTGCCCCACACCTATCCCCGGCACTGCGTGTGCTACACCGGCACCCATGACAACAGCCCTGTGGAGCTGTGGCGGCATGAGGCCGCGCCGGAGGATATCGCCTATGCCAAGCGGTATCTGGGGCTGAACGACGAGGAGGGCTTCCACTGGGGCATCCTCCGGGGCGGACAGAGCAGCGTGGCCGACCTGTTTGTGGCCCAGATGCAGGATTATCTGGGGTTGGGACAGTATCACCGGATGAACACCCCCGGCATTCTGGGTGGAAACTGGCAGTGGCGCATGTTGCCCGGTGAGGCCAGCGCCGAACTGGCGAAAAAGATCTATGACATGACCGTCATGTACAGCCGCACGGAGCGCCGCGCGGAAGAAACAGCGGAGGAAGAAACCGCAGCGGAAGCGAAATCATTTTGAATCATGCCGCCTGCGGCGGCATACCAAAGTTCTTCGTTCTTCACTTTTATTTCTTCTCTGACAACAAAAAAACCTCAGGCCGGTTGGCCTGAGGTTTTTTTGTTGTCTCTTAATAGCTGCCCAGGTCGGCGGACTTGTCGCCCTCGACGCTGGTGCCGAACTCGTAGTCGTTGCCGGGGAGGATGGCGTTCAGGAGCACGCCTGCCAGAGCGGCGATGGCCAGGCCGGTCAGGGTGATATCGGCGCTGCCCACGGTGAAGGTGATGCCGCCGGTGGAGCTGAAGCCCAGACCGCTGACGAAGATCACCGCGGCGATGATGAGGTTGCGGGACTTGGTCAGGTCGACCTTGTTCTCTACCACGTTGCGGACGCCGACGGCGGAGATCATACCGTAGAGGACGAAGCTGACGCCGCCCACGATGGCGGTGGGGATGGAGTTGACCAGCGCGTCAAACTTGGGGGAGAAGCTGAGGATGATGGCGTACAGGGCGGCCAGCCGGATGACGCGGGGGTCGTAGACCTTGCTGAGAGCCAGAACGCCGGTGTTCTCGCCGTAGGTGGTGTTGGCGGGGCCGCCGAACATGCCGGCGAATGCGGTAGCCAGACCGTCGCCCAGAAGGGTACGGTGCAGGCCGGGATCCTCGATGAAGTTCTTGCCGGTGGTGGAGGAGATGGCGGAGATATCGCCGATGTGCTCCATCATGGCGGCGATAGCGATGGGAGCCATGACGAGGATGGAGGTGATATCAAACTTGGCGATGACGAACTGCTGGAGACCCACAATGTCGGCCTCGCGCATGGCGGCGAAGTCCACCTGACCGGTGATCAGAGCCACCACATAGCTGACCACCACACCCAGCAGGATGGGGATGATCTTGATCATGCCCTTGCCCCAGATGTTGGCCACGATGATGACCGCGATGGCCACCAGTGCCAGCCACCAGTTGGTGGAGGCGTTGCCGATGGCGGTGCCGGACAGGTTCAGGCCGATCAGGATGATGATAGGGCCGGTGACGATGGGCGGGAAGAAGCGCATGACCTTCTTGGCGCCCACCAGCTTGAACAGCAGGGCCAGCACCAGATACAGCAGGCCCGCGATCACCACGCCGCCCAGCGCGTAGGGCAGCTTTTCCTCACCGGTCATGCCGGCGAACTTGCCGGCGTCCAGCGCGGCGACTGCCTGGAAGCCGCCCAGGAAGGCGAAGGAGGAACCCAGGAAGGCGGGCACCTTAAACTTGGTGCACAGGTGGAACAGCAGCGTGCCGAGACCTGCGAACAGCAGCGTGGTCTGGATGGACAGGGGCAGGCCGTAGGAGCTGACCAGAATGGGCACCAGAACGGTGGCGCCAAACATGGCGAACAGGTGCTGCAAGCCCAGCAGCAGCATACGGGGGACGCCCAGTTCTCTGGCGTCGTAGATGGCCACGTGGCCCAGTTCTTTCTTCATAACGTGATTCCTCTCTTTCATTTGTCTTGTATGTGAATTTACTTACCAAACTGTGTGGGCTTTTCCCGGCCGCAGGCCGAAAAAAAAGACCGATGAAAACATCGGTCAAAAAACGATATCAACAATAGAAACAAAAACAGTGGGAGCGGCTTTGCACTTGGTCTTACGGATGATGGTCATGGCGCGTTCCCCCTCTCAAAATTTTCTTGCTTATTATATCGGCACTTTCCGCAAAATGCAAGCTTTTTCTTTTCCAAACATCTGACAGATTTTATCCACTATCTTCGTGGACATTGCACAAATCCATCGGTGGTGCTTATGGCTGTGATAAAGGAGCGGGGTATCCCGCTCCTTTTTGCTTGTCAAAAAAGGACATAGCTTTTTTTGACAAAATTAGAAATCGCTCCGACCCGCGCTTTTCCGCCCATAAATGGGCTGAAAAACACTCTCTCCGCGCAAAGTATTTTTTGCCACGCACAGGTCGCGGCAAAAAATAATCCAAATTGTTCGCCGCCATGCCGGCGGCGAATTCTGCGAAGCATTTTTGACAGACCGAAAGGAAAGCTGGATACCCCGCTCCTTTATTGTTCATTTCGTGATATCCTCGTCTAGCAGCGTCAGGGCAACGGGACGACCATCCTCATATACCAGCCGCCAACAGGCCTGATACTCGTCCCAGGGGACACAGGCGTAGACGTATTCTCCGTCGCCGGTCAGGCTGTACCACTCCGCATCCGCGTCCGCCGTCAGTTCCCACGTTTCGCCGGTGCGCAGGTCAGCGGCGTATACAGTGATATCATTGTGATACAGGGCGAAATCGTCGCCGCAGGCATAATAATTGGCGACAGGCAGCGTCACCGTCCGGTCACCGGCGGGTGCGGCGATGTAATAGGTGTCGGTGGAGGTCTGGTGGCTGCACAGGAACCACAGGGCGTCCCCCACCCTGTCGGGATAGGCGTCCACCGCGACGCTATCCGGCAGCAGGGACACGCCGTTTTCCCGCAGGTCATAGCGCTCGCTTTCGCCATCCAGCGGTACCAGCTTCAGCTGCCGCTCGCCCACCCGGAAGTGCCGTTGGGAGAACATGTGCGTGTCGTAGTAGCCATAATCGGTGGGCGGCGTGACCTCCTGTCGATCTCCGCCGGTTTTGCCGTCCAGCAGCAGCTGATAGCTCCTGTCCGTTTTCCGGTCATACACCGTCACCACCACGTCATCGCCGTACAGCGACAGATAGAGGTTGGTGCAGTCCTTGCCGCCGCGATACAGCAGCGTTCGCTTTTTTGCGGCATGTTCCAATACATACAGTGATTTTCCGTCAGTATAATACACACCGTATTTGTTTACCTGATAGCTGTCATACCAAAAGGTACTGAGCACCCGTTTGCGCTCCCCTGTTTCCGGGTCGTAGCGATACAGGCCGCGGTGGCGCACATGGTAGTAGTAATCGCCGTCCACCACCGTGCCGATGGAGGCGGCGCAGCCGGTGCGAAGAAAATCGAGATAGTCGAACCGCCGGGCCGTCCAGATGCCCAGCACTGCAAGGCACAGGCAGGCGGCTGTCACCAGCCAGCGCCGCCAGCGGTGGGGCCGCTTCAGCTTGGGGTCGCGGGCGTCCTGCACGGCGGCGTCGTCCACCTCACCGATGGCATAGAGCAATGTTTCCGGTCTCATAGCAGGCCCTCCTGTTCCAACGTTTGGCGCAGCTGCTGGCGGATGCGGTACAGCATGGACTTCACCTTGCTGGTGGAAAAACCGAAGCGGATGGCGATCTCCGCCACGCTGTCCAGATACCAGTAGCGGCAGAGGAACACCCGGCGCTCCGCCTGGGGCAGAGCCAACACGAAATCGTTGATCCGTGCCGCCAGCTCGGTGGCCTCCAGCTCCCGCTGCACGTCGCCGCTGCCGTCTACGCACTGGCTCAGCTCCTCCAGCGCCAGCGCCGTCTCGTCGCCGAAGCGCTTTTGGGCACGGGCGGCCTCCCACCGCTTCAAAGAGATGCGGCGGGTCAGCTTGCCCAGAAAGCCCGACAGCCGTTCGGGCCGGTGGGGCGGCATGGCGTTCCACGCGCCCAGCCACGTGTCGTTGACGGATTCCTCCGCGTCCTGCTCCTGACGCAGGATGTTCCGGGCGATAGACAGGCAGTAGGGGCCGTATTTTTCCTGACTCCGGTCAATGGCCTGCGGGTCACGCGCCCAGTACAGGGACACGATCTGCTTATCCGCCATGGGCTTCCCTCCCCTCTTATCCTTCTACTCCGGAAAAATGCCCGGCGGTTGCAGCTTGGCGGCAAATTTTTTGCTTCCAGCATAAAAACAGGGCCAAACGGCACGCCGTCCAGCCCTTTTCGTTTTGCAAAATAATTGTTTTGTTTCCAGAAATCGCCTTTTATCGGATCTTCAGCACGGCGGAAACGGAGAGATCCAGCACCTTTTCCACCTCGCTCATGACGGCAGGGGTACCGCTCTGCCGGTGCTGCTGCAAAATCAGGAACAGCGGGCCAAACAGCACGGCGTTGATGTAGGCCACGTTGTCGGTTTTCATCAGGCGGCGGGCGATGGCCTCCTGATACACCGCCATCAGCGGCGGGGAGGGCAGGCTGTTCTCCTGCAGCGCTTCAGCCGTGACGAACTCCGGCGCATTGACCACCGACAGGAAGAAATGGGCCTCCTGCGGGTGGGCCAGCAATGTCTGGGCCAGCTGGCGCAGGCCGAAAAACAGCATTTCGCCGGGGGTGCGGCCCATGTCGATGGCCTGCTGCAAGCCCTCCTGCAAGCCCTGCCACACCTGTGCATAGATGCACGAGAGCATGTCGGTCTTGTCCTTATAATACACGTAGGGGGTGCCGGAGCTGATGCCCGCCCGCTTGGCCAGCTTGTCAAAGGACAGGGCGGCAAGACCCTCCTCCATGGTGATCTGGAGGACGGTTTGGATGACTTTATCCCGTTTTGCTGTATCAATCGTTCTCATGGTTATGATAATAAACGTTTATTCACTTATTGTCAAGACCCTTTTCGGCAAAATTTTCAAAAAGAGGAGCGGGGCAAAACCCCGCTCTTCCTTTTCAGTTGCCCTGTTTCGCTTGGCCCATCAGCACCAGCTGGTCGATGCGGTTCGCTTCCCGGTTCTGCATGGCCTCCTTCCAGGTCTCCCGATAGGTCGCTTCGGAATCGTAGAAGGACACCATCAGGGTTTTCGGGAGAGCTGTTCCTGTGGCGGAGACGGCGGCACTGTAACGCACATGGCAGAAGTGACCGTCCACCGTTTCCAGCTGCCACTCCGCGCCGTTGACGGCGGCGTCCTCCGGGATCTCCCTGCTGGACAGTTGGCGATAGAACTGCTCCTCATCTGTGAAGCCGCCGCACAGCAGCCCCGCCAGTTGGATAGGCTTCTGCCAATCCTCCCAGCGGAAGGAGGTGCCCTCCCCAGCCGCTTCCACATACGTCACCCGCAGGACTCCCTTATCTCCGTCTCGAACGCTGCTGTTGACGTTGCACAGGGGCAGCGCCTTGCCATCGCTGCCGCGCAGCGTGTACTTGATGTGGTGCTCCTCGGCAGAGTACGTCTCATTCGGCGAGATGGCCAACGGCATATCCAGCTGCCGCACTGCCTGCTCCACCTTTTCCGCCATCAGGGGATAGCCGTTGGGCGCCACCGACACGGTGATGGGCGGGCGGGGCAGCAGCCCCTCGGCGTCCCGCGGAATGGCCCGCTGCTGGTCGGTGGTGAGACTCTGCCACGCCTGCGTGTAGACGGCTTCCGCCTTCTGGTAGGCCGCCAGCAGCGTGCCGGTATAGCCCTCGGCATACGCGCCGTCCAGTCCGTCGATATTCAGCAGCAGCGCACGGCACTGTTCAACTGTCAGGTTATTTCCCTTTACATAGTCTGTCAGCTGGGATACCAGCGCCCCGCTGTCGTTGCCATTCTGACCGTAGATATCCCAGCGGAAGCCGCCGTCAGGGAAACGGGTAAAGAAGGTCGCGGCATCGGGAACGGCCTCCTTGGAGCGGGCGATGTTCTTCTTCATCTGCCACGCCCAGCCGGAGAGAGCGCTGATGATCTCGTCGCCGGTCATGTCTCCGGTGTAGGCGGCGTTTGCCTCCCTGTTGATCCACAGCAGGGCGTCGGTGCCGCTTTCGACGGTCAGCGTGCCGCTGCTCCAGCTGTGGAGGGTGATGGAGGGCGTACTGCCGGTCAGCTCCGCCTTTCCGTAGCGGGCGACCCAGCGGTTGTCGCTGGCCAGCTGGAAAAAGCCCTGCCCTACCGTGTCAGGCTCCGGCACGTCCACGATATCCACCTCTGTGGGCAGACGGAACTCCGAGGCCAGCAGCGCGTGGGCACTGTCGGTATCATAGCCCAGAATGTTTTCGGGCGGCGTGGTGTCACCGGGGGTGAAGGCGGCGTGCACCACAATCATATAGTCGGCATTCCGGGCGATATCGGGCTGCTTTTCCAGCGTGCGGCAGTCAAACTCCGGCAGGCCGCCGCCCAAGTCCGCCGCCACAGCCAGCAGCACAATGTCGTCGCCCGCCGCAGCCTGCCGTTTTTCGCCGTCAGTATAGGCGGCAAAGGCGGTATCCTTGGGCATCTGCTTCAAATCGTCCGAGAGATCCCCGTAGCCGCCGTAGGCGTCCGTGGCGGCCCAGAGGGAGAACGTAAGCCGCATTTGCTCATTACGCTCCGGCTGCGTCAGCTGGACGCTCAGCTCGTTGACATAGCGGCTCATGGTCAGCAGTTGGGTGGTGCGGCACTGGCCGTTCTGCCAGATCTCGGCGTAAATGTTGGCGTCCAGCGCCGCTTCCTGTGTGTCTACGGTGAAGTCTGCGCGCCAGGTGGAGATGATGTTCTCCTTCTCCACGAAGGTCAGCGTGCCTTTGCTGCCGCCGGACACGGGATCGGTCAGGAAGCAGACGGCCACCACGACACAGGCGACAATGGCCGCTAAAATCACCCAAAAGGCGGGCTTTTTGTACTGCAAAACCGCCTTGATGCGGCTCTTGACCCCCTCCTCGCCAAAGGCTACGGGGCAGGCCATCACCATCCGCCGCCCCTGACTGCACTGGAGCAGAGCGTCAGAGTAGGCTTTCTTTTCGTTCCTATCCAGACGGCGTACCACGCACTGGTCGCAGGCCGTTTCAATATCCCGGCAGAACAGCCAGTAGGCCAGCCACACCAGCGGATTGAACCAGTGCGCCGCCAGCAGCACGTAGCCCAGCGGCTTCCAGACGTGGTCGCCCCGCCGCAGATGAGCCTGCTCGTGGGCCAGCACGTAATCCAGCTGCGCCCCGTCCATGCCGCTGGGCAGATAGACCCGGGGACGGAACAGGCCCAGCAGGAACGGCGACGTTACCGCGTCGCACACCCAGATATTATCCCGCAGGCGCATGGCCTCCCGCACACGAAGGCGCAGCCGCAGCGTACTGCCCAGACCGTACAGCAGCAGCGCGCCGCCCACCGCCAGCCACACCGTCACCAGCGGCGGCAGATAGCGGGTGGGATCACCGCGGCCCGCCGTCTCCTGCACCGGCTCCGCGGCGGCGGACTGCTCCGGAGTGGTCTGCGGCTGGGCCGGAATGGCTTCCGCCGGACGGATGGCGTCCACGTCCAGCTGAATGGAGGGCTTGTCGCCGCTTTCATAGACGTAGTGGAAATACTCCACCTGTCCCGACTTCTGCACGGCGGTGGGTGCGGCCACCTGATAGGCCGACACCGGGGACTGGAGGCTGATGGGGCACACCAGCCGCACCGCCACCATGGCCCACAGCAGGCAGGTGATCCAACGGGGCGCTTTTTTCAGCAGCAGCCGCAGCACCAGCACCGCCAGAATCAGCCATCCGGCGGCGACGCTCATGTTGACCAGCTTTACAAAGACCGCATTCATGCTCATCCCTTCCTTTCGTCGATCATGCGGCGGATCTCCGCCCGTTCCTCCTCCGTCAGCTTCCGCCCCTGGGTAAAGGCCGCGATAAAGGCGGGCAGCGAGCCGTGGAAGCTGTCGGCCACGTACTGTTGGCTCTGGCGGGCGTAGAACTCCTCACGGCTCATTCGCACGGTGACAAGGCCGCCGTCGTTCTGGAACAGCCCCTTATCGCACAGCCGCCGCAGCACCGTGTGAACGGTGGTGCGCTTCCAGCCCATCTCCGCCTCCCCCAGCTTCACCAGCTGGGAGGACGTGACCGGTGCGGTGCGCCAAATGATATCCGCAAATTTGGACTCTACGATCCCCATCTGCAATTCTGACATGGTAGCTCCCTCCTATCCGACTACATTATGTAGTCTTTTCTATAGACTACAGTATATAGTCTCGTTTGTCAAGGGGGAAAATGGAAAAAGCGGTTTCTTTACCAGAAACCGCTTTTTCGCTACACTATGCATTCGGGGGGTCTGTCTGGCTCATATCCACCCAGATGGCGGGGCGGACGTATTCGCCCTCGTAGGAGCGGGCGCCCTCGCCCACACCGCCGCGGGTATACACGCTGTCGGGGTGATTGCCGCCGTCGGTGGTGCGCAGCCACCAGATGGCCGGGGCGGGAGCCGTGGCGTTTCCGGCCCAGGGATCCTCCGACAGAGCGTAGGCGGTATAGTCCGTGACGGTGGCCGCCTCGGAGGAGAAGTAGGCGTAAACCTCGGTATCACTTAGCAGGAACACCCGATCCTCGGTGGTGAAGGGGTTTTCGCTCCCCTTGCGGCCACCGGGAGCGGTGATGACGGTGGTGGTCAGCAGCCGGCGCTGCTCCTCGGCGCTGAACGCGGCATTGAGGAACGTACTGTTCAGCCACTGGCGGAGGGAACAGCTCTCCCAGGTGAAGGGCTCTGTCACCGGCTCATAGAAGGGCATGAAGGACTGATGATCCAGCGCGTATTTGCTGAGCAGCAGCGCCTTGTCGCCGTCCCGATCCAGCACCAGCCATTCGATGGGCTCCTTGCCGTCGGCGGCGTCGCCGTCCTGCTCATAGCTGCCGAATAGGACGGTCTCCGGTTCCTCGCCTGTCTGACCAAGATAGCGGGCGTCGCCCTCCAGCCAGTCGCGGAAGCTGGAGTCCGCTATGCTGTAGACATGCTCCGCGCCGCCGCTGCTGACGATCACATTGCTGACAGTGAATTGTAAGTTGTTCCGTTCCAATGTGTCCTCGTAGAAATACAGCGTGCTGTCGCCGATCTCCAGCAGGGCCGCAAGCTGGAAGCTCGCCTCGTCGATCGACTCGATCGGCTGCCAGACCTCCGACCGCAGAAAGCGGGTCAGCACCGGAGCGGGGATTCCGTTGTCCGTATACAGCGTGTCGCCGTATGCCCAAGTCATGTCGAAGGTGTCCATCTCCTCCGCCTGCGCCGCCAGCTTCAGCAGCAGCGTGTCGGTCTGGGTCAGGGCGCGCCGCACATCGGCGCAGCCCATCTCTCCCATGTTATACCAGCGGCTCTCATCACCGGCGGTGATCTTGACGGTGCTCTCCCCCGGCGCGGCGGCATAGAAGCGAAGGGTGGTGTCATCGTTCACCTGCGCAAGAATGGTGTAGTCCTCATCTGTACCGTCATCAGCCCGGCCCTCCCGCAGGAAGGTCCAATCGGCGTTTGACAGCAGCTTGCCCAGGGTGGAGCCGGAGGTGGTCTCCACATCGCCGGCATAGCCGGTCAGCGTGACGGTGTCCGTCTGATAGGCGATGGTCGCCACGTTATGATAGTTGGCCAGAGACAGGTCGGGCTCCTCGTTCTCCGTCCCCTTGGGGTTGGTCAGGAAGCACACCGCCACCACGGCGCACACCACCACCGCCGCCAGCACCGCCCAGAAGGCGGGCTTTTTGTACCACAGCACCGCCTTTACGCGGGTCTTGACCCCCACCTCGCCAAAGGCCAGCGGGCAGGCCGCCACCCAATGGCGGCCCCGACTGCAATCCAGCAGCGCCTGAGAGTAGGTCGCCCGCTCCTCCGCCGCCATGTCGCGGATCACCCGCTCGTCGCAGGCCAGCTCCATATCCCGGCAGAAAAGGATATACGCCGCCCACACCAGCGGGTTATACCAGTACACCGCCAGCAGCAGGAAGCCCAGCGGCTTCCACAGGTGATCGCCCCGCCGCAGATGAGCCCTTTCATGCCGCAGGACGCAGACACGCGCCGCTTCATCCATGCCGGAGGTCAGGTAGATACGGGGTCGGAACATCCCCAGAATAAAGGGGGACTTGATGCTGTCGCACAGGTAGACATTGCCCTCCAGCGGGATGGACGCCGCTACGTCCTCCCGCAAGCTCAGATAGCCCGCCAACGCCAGCATCAGCATCACATAGATACCCACCGCCCACAGGATGGAGGGAAGGTTCATATCCACAGAGCGGGCGGGCGTTTGGGGCTGGGGGATGGCGTCCGCCGCCGTTGTGGCGTCCGGCACGGTGCTGTCCGGGGTAGACGGGGTCTCCGCCGATACGCCGGGCAGCAGCGTGGCGGGACGGTATCTGACATCGCCGCAGAAACCTGTATCCTGAAAATACGTCACCTGACCGCTGGACTGTACGGCATCTCCCGCCAGCCGGTAGACCGACAGGTCGGACTGGAGCGCCACGGGGCACACCAGCCGCACCGCCACTAGCGCCCACAGCGCACACAGCACCCATTTGGGCGCCAGCCTTTTCAGCAGCGGACGCAGCAGCAGGAGCGCCGCGATCAGCCAACTGGCGGCCACCGCCAGATTCAGTGAGCCAACAAACAGTTGCCGCAGATTATCCATAGTCAGCCCTCCTTCCGGAATGTGTCGATCATCCGCTGAATCTCGTCCACCTCCGCCGCCGACAGCTTCTTGCGGGAGGTAAAGGCCGTGATAAAGGCGGGCAGCGACCCGTCAAAGGCGTCCTCCACGAATTGCTCCGACCTGGCGGCGTAGAACTGCTCCTGGGTCATCACCACCGACACAAGGCCGTTTTCGTTTTTGAACAGGCCCTTTTCGCACAGCTTCCGCAGCACCGTGTAGGTGGTGGGCTTCTTCCAGTTCAGCTCCCGCTGGCAGATCTTCACCAGTTCGCCTGACGGCAGCGGCGCGTAATGCCACACCAGCTCCGCGAACCGCAGCTGTACCTCGCCCAGCTCCATGTTGTCCATAAGCGCTCCTCCTTTTCGGTTTACTCTTGATAAACTCTACAGTTAGTTTATCAAGAGTAAACCATTTTGTCAAGGGCTTTTACGGAAGTTTTCAAAAAAACTGAGGCCCGGCATACGCCGAGCCTCAGCTTTTTTCAGTAAGTGCACAATAATCACCCGCCTAGAATCCCGGCCAAGGATGTGAGATAATATCCCAAAACTTGAAAAACGCACGGTGAGTTTTTCGAGAAGGAGGGAGAGATGCTATCAAATGGCAGATGTATTGGCAGTACGGGATGACTATCGGGTGCAGACGTGGGCAATGCTCATTGAGGAATGCAGCAACAGCGGACTGACAAAGCGGGAGTTTTGCCGACGGCGTGGGATTTCCGAGAAAAGCTTTTACTACTGGCACCGGAAACTCCGCAGTCAGATGGCAGAAGCTGCCGGGCCTCAGATCGTGCAGCTGGAATCTTCTGTGACTTCAACGGAGATTCTTCAGATCCACTACCGGGGTGCAGAATTGAAGCTGCCGGTCGATGTGGATATTGCGGCTGTCGCTGCACTGCTTCGGTCCATTCAATCGCTATGATAGATCTGACAAAAGTCCGGAATTTCTATATTGCCTGCGGCTATACAGATCTCCGTCTTGGGATCGACGGCCTTGCCGCAGTTGTGAAGCAGCAGTATGGCAGTCATTTTGACGAAGAAAGTCTGTTCCTGTTCTGCGGCAGACGAACGGATCGAATCAAGGCTCTGTACTGGTGCGGCGATGGATATATCCTGCTGTACAAACGGTTATCCAACGGGAGATTTCAATGGCCCAGGTCAGAAGCAGAACTGCGGTTACTGGATCCCCAGAGCTTCCGCTGGCTCATGGAAGGGCTTCGGATCGAGCAGAAAACGGCTATCCGCAAAGGAAAACCAAGGGATCTATTCTGACAAAAATGTTCCGAAAATTGCATATATTTCTGTACTTTTACCTGCCTTTATGGTATAATAAAGGTAGGTAAAAGTTGCTTTTGGGAGGAGAATTCATGGCCGCAGCAGACAGGAAAATTACATATACTGCCGCGGAAGTTGCGGAGCTCATCCGCCCGCTGACCCAGTCTGTAGAAGCACTGCAGAAGGAAAACGCGGAGCTGAAGCGGAAACTGGAGCACCTGAATGAGATCCTTGCCAATGCGCAGAGAGCCCGCTTCGGCCAGTCCAGCGAGAA
>ERZ1504953.106-NODE-106-length-30567-cov-5.680617_pt1 | contig 30567 bp, 26 predicted proteins | sample MGYA00574592_ERZ1504953 | MGnify/ENA primary metagenome ERZ1504953 (study PRJEB39906, sample SAMEA3182086) | gut metagenome | biome: human; feature: gut; material: Stool; isolation source: human stools | place: Canada | collected 2013-01-21 ...
GGCTGGGGGCGCATTCTGCTGGCAGCCTGCTCCCTGCTTCCCGGACAAAAAGGACGTTATTACTCCTGCAAAAAAATGCTTGCGGAACATTTTTCCCAAGTCTGCCCCAATGGGTTTCAAAAAGAAAACGCTTCTCTGGAAGAGCCGTTTGACACATCGCCGCCTTCCCTGTAAATTGCCTTATCCTCCCATTCCGGATCAATGAACCGTTTTCTCTCATTTGCAGACTCCCGCATGTCGGCCGCCCTGGAGCGGCTGGGCAGGCAGGCGGAAGCGCTGGATTTTTTTGATGAGATCACGCTCTTCACGGAACACGACCTTTCCGCAGAATTCACCAGCCGCATGGGCCGGTACCTGACGCCGTCCTGCCGGGGATTCGGATACTGGTCCTGGAAACCCTGGTCCATCCACCATGTCCTCCAAGAAATGGAGGAAGGCGACCGCCTCCTTTATCTGGATGCAGGTTGCCATATCAACGCCAACGGAACGGATCGCTTCCGGGAATACGTAAATATGCTGGACCGCGACAGCTGCGGCATGCTGGTTTTCACCAACGGACAGCCGGAATACAAATGGACCAAAGGAGATATCTTCCGCCACTTCGGCGTTTCCCAAGAAGACGGGCATATCACGCATACCCAGCAAATTGCGGGCGGCCATGTTTTCCTGAAAAAGAACCCGCTCACGGAAAGCCTGATCCGGGATTGGCTTCATGTCTTTTACGACCATCTGCATCTTGCGGACAACACTCCTTCCGCCTCCCCCAACCTGCCGGGTTTTGTGGAAAACCGGTATGACCAGAGCATCTTTTCCATCCTATGCAAACTGAGGGGCATCACCACCCTCGACGGATCGGAAACCTATGCGGAAAACTGGGAACAGCTCTCCTTGTTTCCATTCCAGGACAGACGGGACATGGGAATCCCACGGGCCGGGAAAAAGGGATGGCTGGAAAAATGCAGGCAGCTCCTTCTTTCTTCCAAAAGAAACGGATTAGGAATCCGGTAAAGCTTCCCCATTCGGAACAACCGGGCTGCACGACGTTTCCAAACGGGGCAATCTGACGCACCATGAACTATTTTCCCGTCCTTTTCCACAGCTTCATCCCGAGAATTCCTTTCCCCTTCGGCTGCCGTTTCCGGAATGTAATGACGGTTATTTGGACAAGCTCTTTTCATTTGATCAGGAATGTTTTGCCTTCATGAAAGCAAACATCCCTCCATTCCAAAACTCCGCACCCGCACTATCCTCCGCCGACATTCTCCCACCCCTATTCACAGTTATGCTGTCACCGGAATCCGGCTTTCCCCCATTCATACCGGAATGAAAATAAAAAGGCCGTCATGCTGGGAACAGCCTGCCGCAGTTCATGGAATACTGGCAACCTGGATTTCCCCAAAACGTTTTTCTTTCAGATTTGTAGGCTTGACGGCGGATTCCTAATCCTCATACTTTCCTATGTGGCTTCTCCTCAATGCCGAACAATATTTCAAGTCTCCCATAGCGTCTCGGCCAGCTCCGCCCCTTACCGGTTGAGCGACGCTCTGAACCGGCATATTCCCGGCCTGAAATCCACCCTGCTGCTCCGGAGGCGCAAAAAAATTGACGGCCTGGAAATCCACAGGACACCCGCCAGAAGGGCTACGGACGCCTTGCGACGCCATCTGGCCCATGGATTTGACATTCTGCTGCCGGAAAGAAGAAAAGACCTGCCTTTCTCCCTGAACGTGCTGGGCATGGGATTTGACACGGCCCAAATGGAAAAAGCCGATGTGGTGCATCTGCACTGGATAGGCGGCAGAACCGTGGATTTCTCGCAGCTGCGCCATATCCGCCGTCCATTGGTCTATACCCTGCACGACATGTTTGCCTGCACCGCGGGATGTCACTGCACCATGGACTGCAGCCTGTTCCAAAACGAATGCCGCGGCAACTGTCCCCAGCTTGGCGCTCCCCGCCTCTTCCGCAACATTCCAGCGTGGCTGTTTTCCCGCAAACGCCGCGCCTTCGGCCGCATCCCGTCCCTTACCCTCGTAACTCCCTCCCTCTGGTTAAAAAGGGAAGTGGAAAGAAGCTGCATGTTCCCTGGAAGAAAAATCGTACAGATTTACAATCCTGTGGACACGGACCTTTTCCGTCCGGCGGAAGACCGGAATGCCATCCGGGCCGGCCTGGGCATCCCGCCCGGAGCGTTCGTCATCGCCTGCGGCGCAACCGGCCTGTTCAATCCGGTCAAAGGCGGCCATTTCATCCCCCTGGTGCTGGAGGAACTATACCGGCGCGGGCACCGGAATCTTCATCTCCTGCTCTTCGGCAACCAGGAAAAAAGCGTGGACTACCCCTTCCCCAGCACAAGCGCCGGATTCATTACGGACATGAACAAGCTGGCCGGGCTTTACAGCGCGGCGGACATTTTCCTGAACCCCACGCTTCAGGATGTCCTTTCCAACGTAGCGCTGGAATCCATGGCCTGCAAAACCCCTTCCGTTACCTTCCGGACGGGAGGAGTTCCGGAAGCGGTTCTGGACGGAAGGACGGGGCTGGTCGCTCCGCAGGGAGACCTGAACCAAATGGCCGCCCACTGCGAACGGCTCATCCAGGACGGAAAACTCCTGCAAACCCTGGCGGAGGAAGGCCGCCGGCACGCGGAACAAACATTCTCCTACCCCGTCATTGCCGCACGGCACGCCGCCCTGTATGAGGAAACGCTCCGGGAATACCGTTACGAAGAGTGAAAACGGCCGGCGTTCAACTGACGGACTGCCTGTTCCTGTACATCCGGGCGCATCTTCCTTTGTCATTGACAAGAAAAAGACGCCTCATACACTCTGCACCGTTTCAACCCTTCTCTCCCCATGAAAACGCTTAAAATCTCCTTTTTACAGTCCACTCCGGATTTCGGCAGGGAAGGAATGCTTCAGCTTCTGAAAAGCCGGTATCATGTGGTGGAAGACGATTCCTATTTTGATTACCTGGTCGCCACCCCCTGGTTTTACGTCAACCGGGAGGCTTTTTACGATTTTCTGGAACGGGCCCCCGGCCACATCACCGTCATGTACGGCTGTCATGAAGCCATTGCGCCGGATTTCATGCTGTTTGACTATTACATCGGGCTCGATACGGTGCCCGGAAGCGACCGCACTGTCAAACTTCCCTACCTTCGCCACCATTTGCAGGAAGTGCACGGCGGAAAGGAAGGCCTGGATGCCCATGCTCTCCTGGCCTCCAAAACGGGTTTCTGCAACTTCATTTACGCCAACCGCAAATCCCATCCCAACCGGGATGCCATGTTCCACAAGCTCTCCGCTTTCCGGTTCGTCAATTCCCTGGGGCCCCATCTTAACAACACCCCGGGCGACGGCCACCGGGCGGAAGACTGGTACGCATCCTCCATCAGAATGAAAAAGCCGTATAAATTCTCCATTGCCTTTGAAAATGCATGGTACCCCGGCTACACCAGTGAAAAAATCGTCACCAGCATGCTTGCGGGCACCATTCCCATTTACTGGGGAAATCCGGACATCAGCCGGGAATTCAATTCCGCCTCATTCATCAACTGCCACGACTTCCCAACCCTGGACGACGCCGCGGCCTATGTGCAAAAAGTGGACGAAGACGACAACCTGTGGTGTGAAATCATGTCGCGCCCCTGGAAAACCCCGGAACAGGAAGCCCGCTTTCTGGAAGAGACGGAAAGGGAAACGGTCAAGCTTTACAAAATATTCGACCAATCTCCGGAAGAAGCGCGCCGCAAAGGTGACGGAACATGGGTATCCTACTACCAGCGCTTTTTAAAACGCGGCCACAGGATGCAGCTGGCATGGCGGCGGCTGAAAAACCGCCTGCGCCGCTAACCAACGTTTCCGGGCAATTCAACCCCATGCCGGATTTCCTCTGCCCGCCTTCCCCCGTCCCCATCCACTTCCTTCCGCTTCATGAGCAAATGCTTTTCTGAACCCTTTTGTTCACCTTCTCCCCACCAAGCCGGAGACGCCATCCACGGAACCTATTTCCCGCACATTGACGGCCTGCGTACTTTTGCCGTGCTGGCCGTCGTCCTGTACCATTTGCAGGAAGGGATCTGCCCTGGAGGCTATGCAGGCGTGGACATCTTCTTTGTCATCTCCGGATATCTGATTGGCGGAGGCCTCATCCGTAGCCTGAAGGAGGGAACGTTCTCCCTGACCTCCTTTTACCTCCGGAGAATCAGGCGCATCATGCCCGCCTACTTCTGCCTGATTGCGGCCGTGCTGGCTTTCGGCTGCGTCGTTCTGGACTGCGATGACCTGCGGACTCTGGGCCGGACGGTGAGATCCAGCGCCCTTTTCATCACCAACACTTACTTCAGCAGAACCACAGGGGATTACTTCAGCCCGGCGGCGGAAGAAAACCCTTTGCTGAACCTGTGGTCCCTGAGCGTGGAAGAACAATTTTACCTGATGATTCCGCTTACCCTGTGGCTGCTCTGGAAATTCAGGGAAAAAGCCGTCAAACCCGTTCTATGGGGGGCGCTGGGTCTCTCCTTCTTCGCCGCCGCCTTCCACATAGGGCATCTGGAACATAACAAGGCCTTCTATCTGCTTTACTGCCGCGCCTGGGAACTTCTGGCCGGCTGCCTTCTGGCTCTGGCTCCCGCCGCAGAACAGAACCGGGGAACCGGATGGCTGCGGACGGCGGGATGGGCCGGAATCCTGCTCCCATTTGCCTGCTATACGCCTTCCACTCCTTTTCCCGGATACACGGCCATCCCTTCCGTCGCGGGGGCGGCTTTGCTTATCCGTTACGGGAACCATGGCTGGTCCGGGCGTATCCTCAGGCACCCGCTCAGCACAGGCATCGGCAAAATCTCCTACTCCCTGTACCTGTGGCATTGGCCGGTTATCGTGTACTGGACGTACATCTGCTTCGACGAATGCGCTCCCTGGGATTATGCGGGAATGTTCCTTCTCTCCCTTCTTCTGGGTTTCCTCTCCTGGAAATTCGTGGAAACTCCCTTCAGGACGACCGTCTCATGGCAAAATCCCCAAAAAGCGTTTCTGGCCACGGCAGCAGGGTGCCTCATGCTGGGACTTGCCGGCGAATGGCTCAAATGGACGGACGGCGCGCGGGATTACTGGCATGTAGCGGCCAACAACATGGAATTCCCTGAATACTGGAAAGGGCCGGCCTTCCCTCCCTCCTTCGGCATCACGCCTCCCGACCGGGCGGTAGTGGAAAAGGGAAACGCCATCCAGCACCATCATCCAGAGCTGGGGGATGTGACGGATTACCCCTTTGTCCTGCTGGGAAAAACCGGGCAGGCCCCTTCCTTCCTGCTTATGGGGGACAGTCATGCCATGGCCAGTTCCCCCGGGTTTGACGAGGCCGCCCGGCTTCTTCAGCGTTCGGGCCTGTTCTACCGCGCGCGCCTGTGTCCGCTGAGCGGCATTTCCAGCTCCGGAGACTCCTCTTCCCTAACGCTCCTGCGCCTGATGTACCCCCATTGGGAACACAATATGGAACTAATCCTGGACTGGCTGGAAAATACCCCCCAGGTACAGACCGTATTCATCCACAACCGCTGGATTGAACTGGTCAACAACCACCGGGATACGCGCCTGAAACAACTGGTTGCAGACGGCCTGCGCCACACCTGCGCGCGCCTTCGGAAAGCCGGCAAGCAAATCGTGCTGCTGGGTCCCGTTCCCGAATGGACTTTCGGCCCGCGCAAGCTCATGCGGCGCAATGCCCTGCTGAACGCCAACCGGACAGACCGCCTGCTGGGCGGAGATTTCAACACGCGGCAGCGTCCGGTATTCGCCCTGTTGGAGCACATGGAATCCACAGGCCTGTGCCGCTTCATTCCCCTCCACGGCACCTTCCATAAAAATGGGCGGTGGCAGGCGGAAGACGGCGGCCAATTAATGTACTGCGACGACAACCATCTTTCCCCCTATGGGGCAAAAAAAATGGTCGGCGGCATCATCGACCAGCTTTTCCCGGGAATGGAAAGAACAGCAGCCAACTGACGGAAGTACCGCACGGAAAAACATCCAATCCTTTGACATTGACAAGGCATGCAGGCCCCCTACACTGGCGCCAGGCAGCAAAGCCTTCGCGATGGTCCCGGATAAAAGCCCGGAATATGGAGGCCATACCGCGCCCCCCTCTTCAACGCCTGTACTCCCATGACGGATTCCCCCCGCCCCACACGCATCAAGGTCATCAGAAAATCCATGAAGGCCTCTCCGGATCAAACGGAATCCCTGTTGTGGGGCGACTGCCTGTTCTGCACGGACGCCGCCATGACGGATTACGAATGGGTTCTGGTATACGACGAATTTCCCAGAACTCCCGTGGGCACCATCAGAAATGAAACGGAACCCCTTCTCTGCCCTCCGGACCAGACTATCCTGATTACGGTGGAGCCCCCTTCCATCAAAATCTACAGCAGGGCATACACCAGCCAATTCGGCACCGTTCTCACCACCCACTCCGCCCGGGACCTTCCGCACCCCGGGCACACCCTGGGCCGCGGATGTCTTGAATGGCTGTACATCAAGCCTATGCAGGAAATTCTGGACCAGAAGGAATTCCCGAAGACAAAAATGCTCTCCACCATCTGCTCCGCCAAGCAGCATACGCATACCATGCATAAAAAGCGCTATGATCTTACGCGTTACCTGGCGGACCGTCTGCCGGAACTGGACTGGTTCGGACACGGCATCCGGGAAATAGAAAATAAAACCGTCGCCATGGATGACTACAAATATCATCTATGCGTGGAAAACCATCTGGAACCCCACCATTGGACGGAAAAACTGTCTGATGCCTTTGTCGCCATGACCCTTCCCTTTTACGCCGGGGATCCGTTGGCAACGGAATGCTTCCCGCAGGAAAGCTTCATCCCCATCCCGCTGGACAACCCGCAAAAAGCCCTTGAAATCATCCGCAAGGCCATGGAGGACGGAGAATATGAAAAACGGCTCCCCGCCATCCGTGAGGCAAGGCGCCTGGTGCTGGAAAAATACAACATGTTCGCTCAAACAGCGGCAGTCATTCACAACCACAGGGAAACGGGAACCATACGGCCCGGAGCCATGCTGAAAGGACGTCACGTCCTGCGGAAAAATCCGCTCAATGCCCTTCGGGAATTGGCAGACACCCTGGCCTATAAAATCAGATCGTTCGGCAGACGCGGAACCGGCCCCGGCGTGTAACCTGGATTCCGGGCGCGTGCCAACAGGAGGGAACAAATTCCCCCTGCCGGTAAAAAAAATAGGCGGCCAATATTCCGCCAACTGCCTTGCGGCAGACGGAACGGCCCAGCCCGGTCTGAAACCGATTCAAACCGGACGGAAAACAGGCCATTAAAACGGAAAAAACTTAATCCGCTTTGCGGGAAGCGTGCCTCTTGGCCCGTTCCTCCTCCCGCTGCTTCTTCAGGTCTTCCTTCATCTTGGCCTTCTCTTCGGAATCCAGCTTTCCATCCTTGTTAATATCATATTTTTCAAGGAGAGCGGCTTTCTTCTCCGCAGAAGTCATTCTCTTGGGAGCGTCTTCCTCCGCCATGGAAGGCATGGCGAACGCAACGGCCAGAACAATAAGCAAATACTTCATGATTAAATGGGGTTTTTGAATAATCCTTTTCTACTCCCGCACGTGCCGGTTGTCTCTCTTTTTTTAGCAATACATGCAAATTACCCGGCCATGCCCCTTTTCCGCCGCATAAACTCCCCCCGGTCAAGCCTTCCCGAACGGGAAAAATAGCGGAATCACCACGACCATGACCAGCCCCATAATCACCTGCAGGGGAACGCCCACTTTCACGTAATCCATGAACGTATATTTCCCCGCCGGCATGACCAGGGCATTGGGCGGCGTGGAAAAGGGAGAGGCAAAACACATGCTGGTGCCTACGGAAACCGCCAGCAGCAGCGGATAGGGGCTGATGCCCATACTCGCCGAGGATTGCAGCGCGATAGGCGCCAGAAGCACCGCCGTAGCTGTATTGCTGATAAACATGGTCAGCAGGGACGCCGTGAAATAGACGCCCGCCATCAGGGCAAACGGCCCGAATCCCCCCAGTCCGGCCACCAGCCCGTGGGAAATGGCCTCTGAGGCTCCCGTCTTCTCCAGCGCTACGGACATCGGCAGCATGGCGGCAATCAACACGATGCTCTCCCAGTTGATCGTCCGGTACGCCTCCTCCACATTGCGCAGACAGCCGCACAACACCATCAGGACGGCGGCAATCAATACCGCCGCCACAGCAGGCACCCAGTTGAACACCATGGCCGCAATCATCAGCAGCATAATGCCTGCGGCCAGGGGGGCCTTATGCGTCAGGGTCACCTTGGAGGCCTCCGCCAGAGGCTGGCCCACTACAACCCATTCAAAGGTTTTCTCACTCAGGCGCGCAATATCCGTCCAGGTTCCCTGAACCAGCAGCGTATCTCCGTACTGGAGCTTCACATCCTTCAAATTATGGAAAATGTAATGGTTGTCTCGCTGGATGGCCAGAATATTGACCCCGTACTTGGCGCGCAGCCCCGAAGATTTCACGGGCATGTTGATAAGGTCCGAGTTCCGCATGAGCAGCATTTCCGCAATGCCTATCTCGTCAAACTTCAATTTGCTTTTCAACAGGGAATCCGTATCTTCCGACGTCTTCCGGTTAATCATCTCCGCCCCATATTCCCGGGCAAAACGGGCCACGTCCTCAAACTCTCCCATTACATAAATGACGTCGCCCCGGGCCACCCTCGTATCTGAACCCGCCATAGTCTGGCTGACCGTCTGCAGGAAGGAATGCCGGCCGGAATGCCTGCGGCGCACCTCCACAATATTCACGCGGTAAAGGTCCGGTATCTGAAGATCATGCAGAGGATGTTCCGTCAGAGGGGAATCCTCCAACACCCGGAGGCGGTAAAGATTATTAATAATCTGGTACTCATCTATCAACTGGCTGAGGGATTTCCCCTTGGCTTCGTGTTCCGCCCTGTCGTCATGACGTCCCAGAAATTTCCTGCTGAGGGGGATCAGCACCAGAATGCCCGTCACGATGCAGACAAGGCCGATGGGGGTGAACGCAAAAAAGCCCAGCCCCTCCATTCCGGCCTCCTGAAGCTGGTTGTTGACGACAAGGTTGGGGGGCGTGCCGATCAGCGTCAGCATGCCGCCCATACTGCTGGCAAATGCCATGGGCATGAGCAGGCGGCTCGTCTGAATGCCTCCGTCCGCAGCCAGGCTCACCAGAATAGGCAGCATCAGCGCCACCGTCCCCGTATTGCTGACAAAGGCGCCTATGCCGGCTGTAACAAGCATGGTCAGCACCAGCAGGCGCAACTCGCTCCTGCCGGCCAGTTTCATGATTCTGCCGCCCATCATTTTGGCCAGGCCCGTCCGGAAAATGGCGCCTCCCACCACGAAAAGCCCCACCATCATCACCACAATGGAATTGGAAAAGCCGGAAAGCGCCTGTTCCGGGCTCAAAATCCCGAACATCATCAGGCAGAGCAGGGAACACAGCGCGACAAGATCAGAACGAATCCTCCCCTGGACAAATAAAACGGCGGATACACCCAGAATGAGAAGCGTGGTCAACATAGCAAAAACGGCAGGAGTGAAAAAATGGCAAGGGAGGATATCTAACATGACCGGCATGTCTTGTCGATAGGCTGAACAAGTCATTCACAAAACCGTCTCTCCGCCGGCATCCGGCAGAAAAAAACACTTTGTGCATCCTGCTCGGAGAACCCCGCTTCCTCTTTCCTTTCCCGGTATCATGGGGATGATGAAACAATAAAAAACGCGCTCTCTGAAAGAACGCGCCATAAAATGAAAAGTGGTGGGTAGAGAAGGATTCGAACCTTCGAAAGCAAATGCTAACAGATTTACAGTCTGCCCCCTTTGACCGCTCGGGAATCTACCCACTTGAAGTGATGTGCGGCGAATGTATAAGGATTCCCGTGCCTTAGCAAGTTTTTTTTCTAAAAAGTAGGTCCTCCCGGAAGCAGAACCCCTATATGCAACAGCCATGCCGCCGGAAGGAAAGCGGATGCAGGAACAAAAAGTCGGAAAAGGCAATTTTTACGAATCTCCCACATATACCGGAGCGCGGCTGTCCGGGGAATCCGCATCCAGTTGCTCCAGTTGGGGCAGAATGTTCTCCATGCTCTCCCATACGGAGGGAACAATCTTGATTGCGGTTCCAAACCGGACTGCCATCATCAAGGCGTCTGAAGGGCGGGCGTCCAGCTCCACCAGCTTGTCCATCACCTCATTGGCGGCCTCTATGGTCACGCGGGCATAAAAGACTTCATCCTTGCGGCCGTTGATAAGCACCAGCCTCACCCGGCATTCCATGGCGGATAAAAAGTGAGCCAGCAGGGAAGACGTGTCCGGCCGTACCGGGCGTTCCCCGTTCAGGCAGCGTTCCAGGGCCATGCCGTCTGTCAGCTCCATGAAAATGACGCCCACCTTGCCGGTCAGCGGATCACGCAGGCACACACCCGCCCCGGCCCGGGTGTAAAGCAGGGCGTAAGGTTCCAGAGTAATCAAATGTTCATCCGGCATGGCGGGCGGAAATCACATGTTAAAAACCGGGATTAATAACCCGTTCCGTATAGCGGGCAGCCACCTTGACGTATTTTTCCGCCCATTTGTGGTTATTATCCGCGGATTCCGGCCCCAGGTCCTTCACCACCTTGGCAGGAGAACCCAGCACCAGGGAATTGGGAGGAATGACGGTACCTTTGGTAATGAGCGCGCCCGCTCCCACCACAGACCCCTGGCCGATGACCGCTCCATCCAGAATAATGGACCCCATTCCTATCAGGCAATTATCCTCCACCGTGCAGGCGTGCAGAATCACGCCGTGCCCCACGGTTACGTACTTGCCTACATAGCAGCCGAAATCGTCAGCCAGGTGGATGCAGCTGTTGTCCTGGATATTGGAGTAATCACCAATGACGATCTTATTGATATCTGCGCGCAGCGTGGTATGGTACCAGACGCTGGCATGTTCCCCAATGGTAACATCTCCAATCAGATCAGCGCTTTCCGCCACAAAAGCGGTATCCGCCACTTTGGGCCAGAAGTTCGCGTAAGGTTCTCTTGCCATATAAGTCATGTATTAATTGAAGATAAGACAGCATTCCAGTCTAAAAACGTTCATTCCGCGGGTATGCCGCAGCCGGAAACGAATACGGCCGAACCCACCCGAAAATGAAAGGCCGCAGGCACCTCCGCACTAATTTTCTTCCCGGATGCCCTTCTTGCTGTTCTTCTCCCGCTTCTCCGCATCCTTGCGCAGGGAGTCGGCTTTTTTCCCATTACCCCCCTTTTCATAATACCCGGCTATCCTCCGCTGGATGGCGGCTTCTTTTTTTACCTTGAAATAATCGCCCGATTTAGTCCGGATATACCGGTTGTAGGAAGACTCCGCCTCCTTGGCCAGCTGAAGCACGGCATCCTGATCCTGGGAAACGTACTCGTAATATTGCCCCATCAGCGCTTCAAATACTTCCGCGCGGCGCGCATAATCCTTCATGGACTTCCGGTACAGGGCAGCCACCCCGGCCTTGTCCCCGTTTTCCATCAGGAGATCCGCCTGCCGTTTGATGGCGGCGGAAGTCAGGTCGCTGCGCCCCTCGTCCGTCTCCTTTTCCAGCTTCTTCAAATCGCGGGCAACATGGCGCTTATTGGTGGAAGCGTCCCTCATGGGGAAAATATACTCATCTTCCACGCGGGCGGCCATGGCCAGGTAATCCGGACGGGAACGGAACTTGCGCTTAATCATGGCCACCAGTTCATCCCATTCTTCCAGCTTCGTGCCGCTCTCCGGGCGTCCCATCAGCGCAATCAGGCGTTCCCAGCCCAGGGGGCTGCCGGGAGTGGCCTGTGTGGCGGCTTCCAGCATTACCCGGGCGCAATCCGGCTTCTGCATCTCCTCAAACAGGTCCGCCAGGGAAAGATAATCCAGGGAAGTATCCAGCCGGGCGCCATTCACCTTCTTGTCCATACCCTGGAGAAGGGTGGATTCATGCTTTGACTTGCAGTTGTGCGGATGGGAAAAATGCCCCGTATTATATCCGTACCCGCCGTAGGACTGCCAGGTTTCATCCGTCGTCAGCAGATTGACCCAGGCATGCGGCCCGCGGTTGCCGTCCCCGGTAACATAGGCGGAGGGAATGCCGTTGCATTTGGCGGTATTCACCGCAAAATAGGCCTGGTCCATGCAAATGCCTCCTTCATCCAGAATCTCCTGGAAGGTATAATTAGTATAAGGGTCCTTGCCCAGTGCGGCGCGGTCCATCCGGTAACGGATCATGGAATAGGCTCCGCCCCATCCTTTCCGGGTAAGGCGCACCTTTTTGCGCGCCCAATCCATCTCCGACCTCGGCAGACGCACATCCACCACAAACAACAGCTCGGAAGGGCTTAATTTGGAAATGTCCGTGAGAAGCTCACGGGCTTCATCCATCTCCATGAAGTACTCGAATACCTGTTCCAGCGTCAAAGGCGTGGTGGAAATACTGGTGGAAGAAGATGCCCTCAGCTTGGACGGGCTGGAAGCGATGCGGGGATCCAGCATGGCGCAGGCCAGCGCCAGGGCGGAATACCTGCTCCGGGGCATGGCGGAGGTTTTCATCCAGAACTCCGCCCACTTCCTCAGAATTCCTCCCCACTCCCCCCCGGGTGTCTGCTCCCGCGCCATCGTGCGCAGGAAAAGTCTCAGGGGATCGGAAGGGTCCGAAAAAAGCCATGGATAGAAATACCTGGGGGAACCCTCCTGGATTTGTTCCCGGATGGTGTCCGCTCCCACTTTGCTGATGAGCTGGTACAGCTCATTGGCGCGCATGAGGTACGGGCTTTGATCGTACATGGACGCGTCAAATTTGCCGAATTTGATGACTTTCACGGCATCCCGTTCCAGATTGGAGCGCAGGAAATCGGCGTACAAATCATAACGGCCCGTTTCGAGAGCCAGATGGAAGGCATCCGTAAACAACTTCCTGTTGGCGGCGTTATTGGCCTTAAGACTGACCAGAAGAACAGGCTTCTTAAAAATCTCCAGCCGCGGATCCTCCTCCTGGACCACGGGCTCTTCCTTCGGCGCCTCAGGGGCAGGCTCCACCATCTCCGGCTCCTTTTTCTGCCGTTTTCCGGCGGCTTCCTCAGCTGCCAGGCGTTCCGCCTCAAGACGGGCTTTTTCCTCCGCCTCGGCGCGCGCCCGTTCCTCCGCCTTCTTGCGCGCCGCTTCCAATTCCGCGGCTTTCCGTACACGCGCCGCTTTCGCTTCCGCCTCTTTTCTGGCCGCCAGCTCAGCGGCGGCCTTACGTTGAACGAAAACCCGGTGGTAAGCCACTCCGCCGGCGGCAAGGGCCAACACCAGGACGATCGTCATCATAATTCCCCTGGAGGAGGATTTTTTATGCCTGGGAAAACCGGGTCGCGGAGAATTGACAGAATTCATGAAATGCAGCTTGAACGCGTTGGAACAAATTGAGCAGGGGGAATGAGACGGTTTTATCCCTGTTCCGTGTGACATAAAAGCGCAATACCTTTCTGAGGTCAACTTGAAACAATGGTCTTTTGCTGAAGGTTCGTTTTCCCGGAACCCGTTAAGAATCAAACCAGAGTATTTTTTCTTGTATTTTCATAGTCATTTTATAGTATCAGACTTCTTCATGTCTCCAAAAACATGAAAAAAATACAAGTATCCTGCTGATTATTCCTGGCCGACATATGTTTTTCCCGTTGCCTATGAACACTTTCTCTCATCTTAGTCCGTTTCTGGCCGTCATTTCGGGAAGCCTCTTCTCCGGAACGGCCCTCTGTAACGACATCGTGCTGCCTCCTCCAGATAAAAAGGGAGGAAAGCCCCTCATGCAGGTTCTTCATGAACGGCATTCCACCAGGTCCTTTGCAGACAAACCTATCCCGGTGGAAGTCCTGTCCTCCCTGCTCTGGGCGGCGCAAGGCGTCAACCGGGACGATCCCGACTATCGCACGGCGCCGTCTTCCCGGAATTCCAATGAAATAGAAATCTATGTCGTCCTGCCGCAGGGCTCCTATCTTTACAAGCCGGAAACCCACCGGCTGGAGAAAGTGGTACAGGGCGACATGCGGGCCGCTACGGGAACACAGGAATTCGCGGCTACCGCGCCGTTAAACCTGGTCTATGTAGTAGACCAGTCCAAACAGCCGGGAGACTTTGATGCCAGGAGGAAGCTGGTCACGGCCTGCACGGATGCGGGGTTCATTGGAGAAAACGTTTACCTTTTCTGTGCTTCCGAAGGACTCGGCACCGTGTTCCGCGCCATGATTAACGCCAATTATATCCAGCAGTGCCTGAAGCTCCCCGTCCTCAAAAAAGTCCTGTACGCCCAGAGTGTCGGCTATCCGTCAGAATCCTGAAAAAACCATAAATCGGAACGCTGTGAGGCTCGCCGTTCCATCGGCGGCTCTTCCTCATACCTGCGAAAAACCGTCATGGGAACCGCTGTTCCCATGGAGATAAAAACGCCAGGAACCGTTGCCGGACCAGCTAGGAGCGCACTCTTCCGGACAGCCCAGCAACAACGGAAAAAGCGTTTGCCGAACTGCTGGATGAACGTTTTGGGCAATCCTGGTCCCGCCACTCCCGCCTTACAGCATTGGCTGAAGAAATGTTCAAACCGGAATTCCAGAGAAACTGCGGCGCCAGGAAATCCACTCCCCGCTTGCGGTCTTTTCCATAGTTCAAATTCATGGAAAATCCGGAACCGCAAGCGGAAAACGCACCAGCATCACCACTGGTTGTCCAGGTTTTTGGTATTTATCTTTCCGGGTTCCTTGTTGCGTTCCTTCATACCGCGGACAGGCTTGGGCTCCTTTTCGTGCAGGTCCAGAATATCAATCACATTCTCTCCTTTTTTCAGGAATGGGGCCGGAACATACAGCCTTAATTGAGGGCCCACATTCCAATACCGTCCCACGTTGATTCCGTTCACCCATACATACCCCTTGACATAGCGGGACATGTCCAGAAACGTGTCCTGAGGCTCTTCAATATTCACGACGGCCCGGAAATGCGCTCCTTCCCGTTTCTGGGAAGGCCCCTTTCCTTTGGGAGCCCGTACCATGGAGTCGGCTTTCAGGGGAAGCGCCCTAACCGTCCAGTTCTTTAACTCCCGCGTTCCCAGCTTCACAGGACCGTACACCCCCTTGCGGTCACTCTCCATGCTGATATGGAAATTGATATGCCCCATGGCCTCCACCAGAATTTCCAGCGTTCCCGGCTTCCTGCGCTCCGGCAGCTTCACACTCTTCTGCCCCAGCCGCCGATCCAGTGTGCCGACCAGCTCCCCGTCCAGATATACCTGGGCATAGTCATTAACATTGGTAAATTCCAGCGTTTCAGGCGGTCCTGCCGGAACGGCCGTGCTGTAAACGGCAATACCCTGGTTCTGGTTCCATTGTTCAAAATAGGGAGGCTGCGGGAACTTGCTCCGGAAAGGCTTGGGCAGGTTCTCCCAAAGGCCGGCATGCACTGCGGGCGTGAACTCCGGAATTTCCATGGCCGGAATGTCTGCGGGAGGTTCCGGCACCGCGGCTTCGGGGGGCAACTTTTCCAAAATGATTTCCCGCATCTGGGCATAATATTCATTCATCCGCCCCTGCTCATCCACGGGAGAACCGTAATCATAACTCGTCAGGTCCGGCTGGTATTTTCCCGGCCCCCCGTTGTTGGCTCCGGCCGAGAATCCGAAATTGGTGCCTCCATGGAAAACGAACAAGCTGAAGGAGCGTCCCTTGTCCATAAACCAGCGGACATGGTTGACAACTCCAGGGGTGGGGGCCCAATTCCCCTCCCCCCAGTGCCGCAGCCAGCCCGGATACGTTTCCGAGGAAAAAACGGGAACTCCCGGATTGCATTTATTAGCCACCTTCCAATGGCCGTCATTCAACCCCGGATCCAGCCCTACGGCCACGTCCGGAAGCACCACGCCTTTCAGAAAATGCTCTCCCGCGCCGTCGGATGTGTAAAAGGGGCCAAAACCCTTCCTGCTCCAGAACGCCTTCAGCCATTCCATATACTTGCGGTCTTTCCGCTGGTAGCTCCCGTATTCGTTTTCAAGCTGGGTCATCAGAATGGGCCCCCCGTTTTTGGCTAAAAAAGGCTCCGCCACACGAGCCACAGCCTCCAGATAACGCGTCTGCGCCTTCATGAATTTGGCGTCTTCCGTAGTTCTCAATTTGGCCTTGGGATCCTTCAGCAAATAATGGGGCAGCCCACCCAGGTCCCATTCCCCGCATGCATAAGGGCCGGGGCGGAATAAAACCCACATGCCTTCCTCCTGGCATAACTTGAGGAACCCTTCCAGATCCCGATTACCCGTCTTAAAGTCAAAGCTGCCGTCCGGCTGCTCATGGTCATTCCAAAACACGTAAAATGCAATCGTATTCAGCCCCATAGCCTTGGCGGTCCTGATGCGGTGCCTCCAGTATTCCCGGGGAATGCGCTGGGGATGCATCTCCGCACCGCGGATCTGGAAGGGTTTCCCGTTCAGCATGAACTCCTGGTTCCCTTCTCCGCCGAACCCGAACACAACGGGGGTTCCTCTGGAAAGAGCGGGTTTCTGTACATTCTGGACAGCCTCAGGGCCAGCCCATGCCAATGCTCCCACTCCGACGGCCATCAGTGCGGCAGACCAACTGAAACCATATTGCTTCATCATGTTGAACAGTTAATTCATTTGAAGACGGTTGCCAATAACAATTTTTTCTCTCTTCTCCGAATCTGCGGAATACCCTTCCCCTCCGCCAGAAATCTGACGGGGCCGGACGGAACGGAGACCTTCCGTTCCGTGGAATGTGATCATGTCATATATCTTCATCCCTTTGTGCGAAAACCGGAGGACGCCTGTCTAAATTTATCAATATGAAAACAATTGTTCTTCTTCGCCATGGAGAAAGCACGTGGAACCGTGAAAACAGATTCACCGGATGGACGGACGTGGATTTGACGGAATTGGGAATACAGGAAGCCAACCACGCGGGCGACCTTCTGAAAGACAGGGGAATGGCCTTTGACCATGCCTACACCTCTTATCTTAAGAGGGCCGTGAAAACGCTCAACTGCGTGCTGGACCGTTTGGACCAGGACTGGCTGCCCGTCTCCAAAAGCTGGAGGCTGAATGAAAAGCACTACGGCATGCTCCAGGGCCTGAATAAAAGTGAAACGGCCCAAAAATACGGAGACGAACAGGTACTGATCTGGAGGCGCAGTTATGACGTGGCGCCTCCTCCCCTGGCGGAGGACGATCCCTCCAACCCCAAATGGGATCCCCGCTACAAGGGAGTGCCGGACAGCGAACTTCCGCGAACGGAATCACTGAAAGAAACTATTGACCGCATGATGCCCTACTGGAAAGGAACCGTTCTTCCTTCTCTCCGGACGCTGGACAATATCCTGATCGTAGCCCACGGCAACACGTTGCGGGGCATGATCAAATATTTGAAAAACATTCCTGACGAACAGCTTCTTTCCCTGAATCTTCCTACCGCCACCCCCTATGTATTTGAATTTGACGACTCCCTGAACCTGGGAAAAGACTACTTTCTTGGGGACCCGGAAGAAATCCGCAAACGCATGGCGGCCGTCGCCGGCCAGGGAAGCGCAAAGAAAAAAACGCCTACGGAATAACCTCACTATCCTTTCCTATGACCGGCCATTCCTGCCGCATTGCGTTCTTTGACGCCAAGCCCTACGACCGGGATTCCTTCAATTCTGTCAATGAACGCGAATTTCATTACGACATCCGTTACTTCAAGGGGCATCTCACTCCGGACAGCGTGCCCCTGACCCACGGTACGGACGTAGCGTGCATTTTCGTCAACGACACGGCAAACCGGGAAGTAATACGGAACCTGAAGAAAAACGGCGTCAAATTGCTGGCTCTGCGTTGCGCCGGATTCAATAATGTGGATCTGAAAGCGGCGGAAGAAGCGGGACTGCCCGTCGTGCGGGTGCCCCAATATTCTCCCTATGCGGTAGCGGAACATGCCGTGGCCCTGATGCTTTCCCTGAACCGCAAAATACACCGCGCCTACTGGCGCACCAGGGACGGCAATTTTTCTCTTCACGGCCTGATGGGCTTTGACATGAATGGAAAAACGGCCGGCATCATCGGAACGGGAAAAATCGCCAGAATCCTCATCCGCATTCTCAAAGGCTTCGGAATGAACATCCTGGCCTATGACCCGTACCCTGACCGGCGCTTTGCGGAAGAAGCCGGCATTACGTACACCACCCTGAACGATCTGTACGCCCGGTCCGATATCATCTCCCTGCACTGCCCCCTTACTCCGGAAACGGAACACCTGATCAATACGGATTCCATCGGAAAAATGAAGGATGGAGTGATGATCATCAACACGGGACGCGGCAAGCTGATTAACACGGAAATGCTGATTGACGGCCTGAAATCAAAAAAAGTGGGAGCTGCCGGACTGGACGTGTACGAAGAAGAGGGAGAATATTTCTACGAAGACAAATCCGACAGGATTATTGATGACGATACTCTGGCCCGCCTTCTTTCCTTCAACAACGTTATCCTGACTTCCCACCAGGGCTTTTTCACGAAAGAAGCCCTGCACAATATTGCGGAAGTCACCCTGCGCAACATCCGGGATTTTCTGGAAGGCAAACCTCTGATCAACCGCGTCACGCTCCAGTCACGCTGAACGTGTCCGGCGGGTATTTCACGGAAATACGGAACTTTCTCATCCTCCTTCTGCCGGGCAGAAGGAGAAATCCGGGGAAAGGTGGCAGCTTTTTTATGTAAAAACCACCATTTCCCGCCGTATTATACATTATGAGCACTCCGTCCCCTGCCTCCTTCCCGGCTCCCAAACCGCACTACGCCGCTCTGGACGGCCTCCGCGGGGTGGCCGCTGTCATGGTAGTTCTGTTCCACATGTTTGAAGGCAGCGCCAGGGACCTCCAGTTCCATACGGACCAGATCATCAACCACGGTTATCTGTCCGTGGACTTTTTCTTCATGCTGTCCGGCTTCGTCATCGGATACGCCTATGACGATCGCTGGGGAAACATGACCCTGTGGAACTTCTGCAAGCGGCGGCTGGTGCGCCTTCAACCCATGGTGGTCATGGGAATGCTGTTGGGGGGAATCCTCTTTTACTTCCAGGGCTCTGAAATCTTCCCGAACCTCGAGCAAACCCCCGTATGGAAAATGCTGCTGGTCATGACCGTGGGATTCACGCTGCTGCCCGTTCCCGTTTCCCTGGATGTGCGCGGATGGTCGGAAATGCACCCGCTGAACGGTCCGGCCTGGTCCCTCTTCTTCGAATACGTCGCCAACATCCTTTACGCCGTGCTCATCAGAAAGTTTACCAGCAGATGGCTGGCGGTCCTGGTCTTTCTGGCGGGCTGCGCCCTCATTCACCAGTGCTACACGCAGGGCAACAACATCGGCGGCTGGACTCTGGATGCGGAACAGTGCCGTGTGGGGCTCACACGGCTCATGTTCCCCTTCTTCGGCGGCCTGCTCCTGTTCCGTCTGTGCAAACCTGGACGGCTCAGGCATGGTTTCTGGTGGTGCAGCCTGCTTCTGGCGGGAGCCCTGGCGGCACCCCATGTAGGAGGCGCGGAAAATTTCCGCCTGAACGGCCTGTATGACGCCTTCTGCATCATTGTCATCTTTCCCGCGGTAGTCTTCCTCGGAGCCAGCGACATCCCTGGAGACATCTCTTCCAGAGCCAGTCGGTTTTTGGGAAACATCTCCTATCCCCTTTATATCACCCACTATCCCATCGTATATCTCTACCTGGCCTGGGTTCACGACGCGGAAGTCCCTCTTTCCCGTGCGCTCCCCGTGGCGGCTGGCGTCTTACTCCTCTGCATTGCCGTAGCTTACGGGTGCCTGAAGCTTTATGACGAGCCCGTGCGCGCATGGCTCTCCAAACGCGTGCTGAAGCGACGCCCTCCGGAACCCGGGGCGTAAAGCGGAACAAACATCTGCCTTGCCCCGGATAGAGCCAGGCCGGATACTGCCGGCGGTCTTTCATGGAAAAACTGCCGACATCCTCCAAAGCCCTGCGCTACCTGCCCTTTCTTGTGGCATCGGCATTCTTTATGCAAATGCTGGATGCCACCATCCTGAACACGGCCATTCCCACCATTGCCCGCAGCTTCAACAGCCATCCGCTGCAACTCCACTCCCTGGTAACGGCCTATACGCTCACCGTCTGCGTCCTGATACCGGCCTCCGGATGGATCTCCGACAAGCTGGGCTCCCGCCGTACTTTCCTGCTGGCCATCTCTGTTTTTTCTGCGGGGTCCCTCCTGTGCGCCCTTTCCACCTCCATTCCCATGATGACGGCATGCCGCGTCATCCAGGGAATAGGCGGCGCCTTCCTGATGCCCGTCGGGCGCCTTGTCGTCCTGCGCTCCTATCCCCGTTCCATGTTCGTCAATGTCCTGAACATTGTGACGATTCCTGCGCTGCTGGGTCCCCTTCTGGGGCCGGTGCTGGGCGGCATCATCGCGCAGTACGCTTCCTGGCACTGGATATTCCTGATCAACATCCCGGTTGGCATGGCGGGCCTGTGGGCCACTCGGAAGCTGATGCCGGACCTGAAAGCGGTTCGGGAACAAAAATTCGACTGGCGGGGGTTCTTCCTCTTCTCCTCCTCCGCCGTGCTGGCTACAATGGGCCTCTCCTCCGCGGGAGGCGTAACCGATAAGACGCGCATGGCCATCCTCACGTCAGCCGGAGGCATTCTCCAGCTTCTGTACTGGGCGCTGGCGTTCCGTTCAAAAGCCCCCATCTTCAGCCCGGCTCTGTTCCGCATCAGAAACTTTGCCATCGGAATCGCCGGCAACATCGTCTGCCGCCTGGGCGGAAGCTGCCTGCCGTACCTGATGCCGCTTTTCTTCCAGGTGGTGCTTGGTTATTCCGCTCTTCAGTCCGGCATGTCCCTGATTCCGCTGGCCCTGAGCAATCTGCTGGCAAAAACGGTTGCGCCGCGTCTGCTCGGGAAATTTGGTTACCGGAACATCATGGTCGTCAATACCTTCACCATAGGAGCGCTGCTGGCCTCCTTCCACTTTGTAGGCCCCGGAACCCATGAACTTATTCTCCTGGGCATGCTCGCGCTGCTGGGCGGGGCCAACTCCATTCAGTTCACCTGCATGAACACCCTGACGCTGATTGACCTCCCCAATGCAGACGCCAGCAGCGGAAACTCCCTGCTTTCCACGATCATGCAGCTCTCCATTGCTGTCAGTATTGCCGCGGCCTCCCTGCTGCTGGACAGCTTCGGCGGCCATTCGGCTACCTCCGGAAAGGCTGTGGAAACCGCCTTTCATACCACTTTCGCCACCATCGGCGCCATTGCCGCGGCCAGTTCCTTCATCTTCGCCCTGGTGGACAAAGACAAGGGAATCACCCGCAAACGGAAAAAAGCAGCTTGAAGAGGAAAATTCCCGCCCCTGTTCAGGAACAGGAAGAGGAATCTCCCGTCTCAAGAGAACAGCACTGCGCAAATCGGGCGCGGGACTCTTCCAGGGTAATCGGTTTCTTATCCTCCCCCAGGGCTACATAAACCAGCTCCGCCTCTGTAATTTTGGCAATGTTATTGCAAAGCTTCGTCAGACGTTCCGCATATACCTCCACCTTCACGGTGACGGAGGTGCGGCCCACCTTGATAATATCCGTATAAAAGGACACTACATCGCCCACCAGCACAGGAGCTTCAAACGTCAGGCTGCTCACCGCACGCGTCACAATATAGCGGCTCAATGCATAGCGCATGGCGGTATTGGCTCCCGCAAGGTCCACCTGGCTCATCACCCAGCCGCCGAATACTTCCCCGCTCTGATTGGTATCCGCAGGCATTGGTTCCACGCGCAGGGCGGGAACGCGCCTTTCCGGAAGCTGGGCATGACGATATGTATTTTCCATAAATAAGAATTATTATAAATTGATAAGGACATGCTTATCTATCACAGCCCTCTTGTAAAGGGTAAAACGCGGAAGCGGAAAACGGGCGGTGCCGGCACGCTCTGCGGAAAAAAGAAAACAGCCCGGAATAAACTGCTTTCCCATATTGATTAAGTTGGGCAGGCGGATTTCCGTGTCTTATCCCGGAGCTTTTCCACCATGGCCGGTAAAGGCGGTTGTCCATTACTCATGGACCGCAACCATGAATCCAAAACAAAAAAAGTGGACGGGGAGGCACATCCCGCTTCCGACTTTGCCTACGTACCCGATCCGGAAAAGCCTTCCACCTGGAAACTGCCGATTTTCAACATGCGCCACGTAGGAGGGGCCCTGGCCGCCATGACCAGCGACTATCGCGGCAACCCCGTGGAAATACCGGAAGGAGATCGCCGTGCCGTCATGAAAAAAATCCTGGCCAGGAAAGCGAAACTGGAACAGGAAGAAAGCTGATTCCGTTTTCTTTCATTTCTTTTTTTCCGCCTGTAAACAGGAAGGAAAGAAATATCTTTTCCCTTCGTTCCCCGGTCTTAGCCGTTTGGGGACGGGCTGACACCATCCAGATACCGGCTTTCTGCGGCGCCTTCGGCTGGCACCCCCGTAGAAATGAAAGACATTCCCACCCTTCCGACGCTCCTGGCGGATACAGCCGGATATTTCACTTACGGACGGCATCAAAAACGGTGGTAAAACAGAAGAAGAAATTAAATTATTCTAAAATCATCAATCATCCCAAGGATGTTTTTCCCCTAAAGTGGATTGGGGAAATTCAGGAAATCTGAAAATCAAATAACTTTCTCCGGCCAATAAAAACAACATTTAGAAAATTCCTATATAAATAAATATCAATGGCATATTGAAATAAAAACATGTCTTTCCCTGAACAGGCTGTCCGAAGCCTGGTCATCACGACAGGAATGAAGAATGCCGGAAAAGGGAATGCTGCCGGCTATTTCCCGCATGGCAGCGCTTTTCCCCTTCCGTCAACTCCGCATCAAAATATGACTGACGAAAAAATGAGCACAGAAGGCACTAACGAAATACAGGACCCGCGCGGCGAATTCCGCCAGGAAGGATATGAACAACAGCAGCAGAAAGCCCCCGGCCTGCAATCCGAAATGAAACCCGTGCCGGATTCCGGGGAACAAAGCTACCATGGCTGCAACAGGCTCCGTGGACGAAAAGCCCTGGTCACAGGGGGAGACTCGGGAATAGGCCGGGCGGCGGCTATTGCCTACGCACGCGAAGGAGCCGACGTAGCCTTGAACTACCTTCCTGAAGAACAAAGCGATGCCGAAGAAGTGGCGGAACTCATCAGAAAGGAGGGCCGGAAGGCCGTCCTGCTGCCGGGAGACCTCAGCGATGAAGCCTTTTGTAAAAAACTCGTCAGGGATGCCCTGGAAAAACTTGGCGGGCTGGACATCATGGCCCTGGCAGCCGGCAAGCAAGTGGCGATGGAAGATATTCGTGACATTACCACGGAACAATTAACCAAGACATTTGAAGTAAATGTGTTCTCTTTGTTCTGGATTGCCAGGGAAGCCCTTCCGCATCTCAAGCCGGGGACGAGCATCATTACCTGCTCCTCCATTCAGGCCTACCAGCCCGGCAAGAACCTGGTGGACTATGCTTCCACAAAAGCGGCCATCATCGCGTTCAGCCGCTCCCTGGCCAAGCAGGTTGCCCCCAAAGGCATCCGGGTCAACGTGGTGGCTCCCGGCCCCATCTGGACAGCCCTGCAAGTAACCGGAGGCCAGCTGCAGAAGGACCTGCCGGAATTCGGACGGAAAACGCCTCTCAAAAGGGCAGGGCAACCTGTGGAGCTTTCCGGACTGTACGTCTTTCTCGCCTCCCAGGAATCCAGCTTCATTACTGCGGAGGTCTTTGGCGTTACCGGCGGCATGCATCTGGCCTGATGCGGAAACCCGCAATCCGGGAAAAGGGCCGGACTGACTTTCCGGAATCTCTTTCCGCAGCGCCACACCCCCGGATGACCGGGAAAGCGGCCGGAAACGGCTCTGCAAGGAAATCAGGGCATTGCTCCATTTCCCGGTTGTCCCGGCAAAAGGTTCCTGCTTGAATAGGGTAATGGCATTTTGGAGGTTTTGGTTCATCTTTTTCCCTTTCACGGCGCTTCTCTTTTCCATGGTGCATGGCAGTCCTCTGAACGCACCCGTCATCACCCTTGGAGAGAAAAAAAGCCTGTTCGGAGAAAAAGCGCAGGCCAATGAATATGTCAGCTATGCCCTTTATTACTGGCCGGACCCCGCCAATCCGGACGGTCCTTACAAACCCATTGACGGCAAAAAGAACAAACGGCTCCGCAGCATGGACGACAGCGGCAGGATGGCCGCTTTCATCAGCACGGTCTGCAGCCTGGGACGGCAGTATAAACTCGACAGGGATCCGCAGGCCGCCTCCCGGGCCGGGCAATGGCTGAAAGCCTGGTTCATTGCTCCGGCAACCCGCATGCAGCCCCATCTGAAATATGCCCAAATTCGCCCCGGAAACCGGACGGAAGGAGGCGGAGGAGGCATCATCGACCTTTACCGCATTCCCGAATTCCTGGAAGCTTTGACGGCGTTGAAATGCTCCAATGCCCTAACGGCAGAGGAATGGAAGCAGGTGGATGCGTGGCTGAACCAGTATTACACATGGCTGACTACCAGCAGGCAGGGCAGGCATGCACACACGTGCAGCAACAACCATTATCTGTTTTATGTGGCGCAATGCGCCCATTTGGCATCCTTCCTGGGCCGCAGTCATGAAGCGGCCCAATGGCTGGCGGAAGCCTTCGCCAACATGGACCGCCACATCGCTCCCGACGGATCCCAGCCCGAAGAACTCAAACGGGCGGAACCCTGGCAATACAGCGTTTACACTCTTCAGGCATGGGGATACCTGGTGCATCTTGCAGAACGCATGGGCGACAAGAACTACCGTTACCGGAAAACACCCGCCGGGGCTTCCATTCAAAAAGCTGTGGATTATCTCCTGCCTTACCACGCCAACCCTGAAACATGGCCCTGGCAAGGCTCCAGGGCAAACACTCCGCTGCCCGCCATCTTTGAACCGGAGCAGGCGGGCAGGCCACAACGGAAATGCTCCTGAACCGCGCCCGCCGTTAAAAGCATCCGTTTTTCCTGCTTATTGAAAATCCCCTGTCCAGCAGCATCACGAACGAGGCATTTTCCCGGAAAACGATTTAATAAGGGATCTCCCCAGTATTTTTCCCCTTAGATTTTTCCTTTCTTTTTGCTGCTTTCCATTCCCACGGAGATATGGGATTCGGGTCAGACCAGATGCCTTTTTGGGCCTTTCTGGCATCCCTTTCAAGAGAAACGAGCTTCCGGCTGGCGGAAAAATTTGGAACCTATATACTTAAGTAGCCAGCATCTTTTCCAGGTAACTGCTAGCAATTACCATTTTCTAACTTTTCTTCCACCGCCCTCAAAATCCATTCCTCCACGGACAACCCTTCCTTCACAGCCCTCTTAACTACCTCGTTCAGGGTAGAATTTTTCATTCGAACGGCGATTTGAGATTCCAATTCCGAAGGATAATCGGCACTCATCAAATGACGCAATGAGCCTTGCACGTTTTTAGGGATTCTTTGACGAGCAAACCAGTTATGAACCACGGTGGTTTGGACTCCAAGAGCCTTGGCTATTTCGGCACGGCTAATGGAATGTTCGCTGAGCCATTGGCCTAATTTTTTAGTGTCCACATAGTCCGGTTCAGGCTTGGAATTGCTCGTAAACATGCGGTTTGATTATCTGATAGAACCCAGTTCATAGAAAGAAAGAGCTTGTGTTGTTCGCATTTGTTATGCTAATAACTCGCATATGATGATTATTGCGATTCACAATTAGACGCAAAATTAGAGCGTTTCGTTGATGACCGTGTGTTCATTATGACTTCAATCCATAAACGACCATGAAGAAAAACTTATTTATAACGTGTGCATTAGGACTATTGACCTGTGCTTTTTCAGCTCAAGCATCCAACAATCCGTGGGAGTATTATTGGGCAGGAGGGAATTATAGTTCTTCCTATTTTCAGAAATACGATTCCACTTTTGGAGTTAGCCTTACTGGCATGCACGCATGGGCAACAGAAGAAGGTGAACCGAATCAATTTGGCGGTCTTCTAGATATCCATGCCAACATTGATTCAGGAAGCGTATATCATACGTTATCTTTGACTTCCGGGTATATGGGAGGAGAATATACCTACATGGGGTACAAGTGCTTCCGTGAAATTGTTCCTGTTTTAGCGGGTTATACATTGAATCTTCCTTTATCTGAAAAAGCCAGCTTTTATCTTGGAGGTAAGGCGGGGATTGCTTGGAGCTATGCAGAAATTAGAGGTTCTTCATCCTATGCAGTTTCCACTCCCGGAGGGGTAGCGACTGGTAGTTCCTCAGGTGTTCTTGCTTCTGATTCAGGAACAGCGTTCACATATGCTCTTTCCGTAGGTTTTTCCTTTGCTGTTGGAGAAAAAACTGATTTAAAAATCGGATATGAAATGTTTTCTTTTAAAGGATTAGGCCCATTTCATGCTGTAGAAATTGGGTTTAGTTGGAACTTCTAACCCCTTCGGCGGTGAATTAACTGACCTCCTTCCTTTCGGGGAAGGGGGTATATTCAGAACTTAGCTAGCCAAAAAATACTTGACTACCCATGATATTATGCTATTCTTTGGATAAACAAGGAGGTAAACATCATGAAGATAGTCAGCATCTACGATTTCTTTCAGAAGTTTCCAGATGAAGAAGCCGCCCGTCTTTACTTGGAAAAGAAAAGATGGAATGGCTCAATTGTCTGTCCTCATTGTGGAAGCCATAAAGTTTCCGAATGCAAAAATCATAAGCCGATGCCTTATAGATGCAAAGAATGCCGAAAACATTTCTCTGTTAGAACTGGAACAGTTTTAGAAGAATCGCGGCTTCCTCTTAAGAAATGGCTTCTCGCTATTTACATGATGACTTCCTCTCGGAAAGGTATTCCTTCTACTCAAATGGCAAAAGAACTTGGCATCACGCAAAAATCAGCATGGTTTTTGGCACAGAGAATCAGGGAGGCATGGCTAAATAAACAAACCGAGGAATCTTCTGATTCCGATAAGCTTGATGGAGAAGTGGAAGTAGATGAAACTTTCATTGGCGGTAAGGAAAGCAACAAGCATTCTAAGAAGAAACTTAGGCAAGGCAGGGGCAGTGTTGGGAAAGCGGTTGTTATTGGTATCAAACAACGAAATGGAGAAGTTGTTGTTAAGCATGCCCCGGACGTAACTGCCAAAACTCTTCATGGTTTCATTGAAGATAACGTTGTAGTAGGGGCCACCGTCTATACTGATGATTTCAAATCCTATCGAGGCTTAAACAAATACAATCATTTATCCGTAAACCATTCCGTAGGTGAATATGTTAACCAGAAAGCCTATACTAACGGCATAGAAAGCTTTTGGGCTTTACTAAAGCGAGGATATTACGGCATTTATCATTTTATGAGTTCCAAGCATCTTGAACGCTACATTCAAGAATTCGCTTTCTGACATAATACAGCGTCTTGGGAAACAATGAATTTCATTGACAGAACCTTCGAAATGATGTATGGAAAGCATATTTCCTATAAAGAATTGACCGATTAATAAATTATGGCACGTAAAAATAAGGAAGAGATTCAGCCTATTGAGGCGAGTTTTGATGACGTAACAAAAAAGATTACTGATTCTGTAAGTTCTGAAAAAGAACAAATTGGTCGTACAAGAAAAATACTACAGGAAGAAAACGGCCAAAGCCTACTCGATTTACGTATTATCCCCCATGAAGTAGACGGTGACTTGATTCCCCAAAGAATGGCAGATGGATACGTTAATGCTACCGCAATGTGTCAGGCCGTAGGGAAAAAGTTTAATGACTATTCTAGGCTTAAATATACAAAAGAGTTTCTTAACGAGTTGGTTATCGTTACGGGAATTCCCGTAACGACCCTTATCATTCAAAAACAGGCAGGAAACAAGTGGCAACAAGGTACATGGGTTCATCCTGACGTAGCAATTCATCTAGCTCAATGGTGTTCTCCGAAATTCGCCGTTGCAGTTTCAAGATGGGTTCGTGAATGGATGACAGGAAGTATAAAAGGAAAAGCAGAATTACCTTACCATTTGAGGCGTTATTTAGCTAACCGTTCTGAAATACCTCCGACGCATTTCTCTATACTGAACGAACTTACATTCAATTTGATTGCTCCCTTAGAAGACAAAGGTTATGAGCTTCCTGAAAATCTTGTACCCGATATTTCTCAAGGCAAAATGTTTTGTCGTTGGCTACGTCAAAATGGTGAAGAGCCTAATGATTTTCCTACTTATAATCATCGCTATGAGGACGGAAGAGTTGTACGGGCCAAGCTTTATCCTAATAGACTTTTAGCGGACTTTAGAAAACATTTTTATACAGTCTGGATTCCGGAAAAGATGATAAGTTATTTTGATAAAAAAGACAAAAAAGCATTGCCTTATCTTCCAGAGATAATTGAGTATTCTCAAATTAGACTGTTAGAAAATTCTACGGAAGAAGAAACGAAAAAATAATCATTGCTCTATTCTACTGTCTTTTACCGACAAGGCTACTTAAGTATATAGGTTCCAAAAATTTTTATAAATCCACGCCCATCCTTCCTTCACCATCTCTTCGTTGACGAACATTTTTCCATGCCATATTTCCCCTAAAATACGGCCGTACCTGTCATTCTCGGTATACCGGACTGTAACCGTCTCTCCCCAAATCAGCTTTTCCAGGTATTTCTTGGCGCCTTCATACCCGTCCTGCCCCCTTTCCGGCGCATCAATTCCCTCAAGCCGTATCCGGTGCGTACGCATTTGTTCAGGCGTCTTTTCCAGAAGGATGACCGTGTCGCCGTCAATCACGTTAATCACGACTCCCCTGATACTTTCAGCAAAAGCCATGCAGGGACTTATCAGGAAAATCAAAAGCCATTTCATGAAAAATGATATAATCCAAAAAATATCAGGATGCAACTACTCTTTAGAGAAACCGTTCCCGCACTGTTCACACGGCCGGAAACAGATGAATGCGGTCATCTGTGGACAGCCTGTTCTGGAACAGGCCATCATGTTTTCCGGCATGAAGGAACACAATTCCCGAACCTATTCCAACCTGTCCGGAACAACGGTAAACAGGCTGTATCATTGCCCCGCTCCGGAACATCTTTATTCGCTGCCGTGCCGGGAGCGGAAGAACATCCCGCCGGCGCACCCAACAATCCAATCATGCTGCCATTTAGAAAAGCTGCATGTTAAACAAGAAGAACCGGGCGCCCTGCAACATTCAATGGCATGGCGTGAGGCATTTCACTCATTTTTTCAATTCTTCGGCTATTCTGCCGAGGTTCTTTTCCGTTGCCTTTCTCAGTTTCTCCTGCTGTTTCCAGTACCATGCCGTTCTTTCCGACACCCCGGCCTGATTCGCCAGCCAGCGCACGGCGCCGCTCGTGTCACAGCCTGTTTTCTTCTGAATGACTTCCAGCAGTTGAGCGACATATTTATTCATGGATTCCGGGTTGATATTATTTCGATTCCCATGCCCGGCTGAATTCCTCGTCCCGGAACAGGGAGGCAATCCCGCTGAGCTGCTTGAGGCGCAACAATTCTTCCGCGTCCATCCCCAGATTTTTGAGTATCCACGCATCCGACATGCCCGCCTCCGTCAACTCCTGGATAATATTGGTCATGAGGGCGATATTATGAGATCCCCGGGCACGGTTGTGCCTGATGGTGGAAGCCATGCGATTTCCAAGAGGCTTGTCGATTACGGCCACCGGCATCATGCCACCCTCCCGTTCGTAAATATCGCGGTAAGTCTTCATGATCTGGCAGCGGTGGAACCCGTCCACGATTTCATAGGTCCCGTCCTCCAGCTTATAACAAACGATAGGCATCGTATAACCGTCCTCCTTGATGCTCTGGTAGAGCAGCTTCATTTCGGGGGGAGCTACGCTGTTCGGGTTATAGGCATTGGAACGTATCTGGTCCAGGGGAACGCGCCGGATTTTGTAAACGGGGGATTGATAGGAGGTTTTCATAAAATATTGCGGTATTTATTGACGGCGGCCCGGCGCCGGGCAATCGCTCCCTTGGTTGGACCGAACCCGGCGTACTTGCAAAAGTAATCATTCTTCATGATGCAGATGCACATGCGCTTGTAGGAAGGCACCTGCCGGAAATTGCTGACCGGCATGTCGTCGGGATAGCCCATAAACTGAATGACGTCGCGGTCGACGTAACGGCCCGACTTTCCCGTCACGGTCGCCAGAGGATAGGCGGCCAGCACTTCATCGGCAGTTCCGGGATCGACGGTGCCCCCTTTCATCCAGTACTTTTTAGACCTCTCCAAAATATTGTTGTAGTGTTCCGCCGTTTTCTCGTTCATTGTGGAAAGCAGGAATTCATAATAGGACTTCCAGGTATGGCCGGGCGGCAGTTTGATGGTTTTCCAGCCCATGGCCGTCGTACCTCCGTACAAACCCGTGAAGTTGACGCCGTTGACGCGCCC
>ERZ1504953.148-NODE-148-length-24732-cov-7.769421_pt1 | contig 24732 bp, 20 predicted proteins | sample MGYA00574592_ERZ1504953 | MGnify/ENA primary metagenome ERZ1504953 (study PRJEB39906, sample SAMEA3182086) | gut metagenome | biome: human; feature: gut; material: Stool; isolation source: human stools | place: Canada | collected 2013-01-21 ...
GCCCCAACATCACCGATTGGCCCAGAATGTACGACCTCACCGAGAATCTGCTGGTAGAGTTGGCCGCCGTGATCCACGATCCGGTGACTACCACCGACGAGCTGATCCCCTCCGGTGAGACCTCCTCCTACCGCTCCAACCCCCTGCGTCTGGCAGAATTTACCCTCAGCCGCCGCGTCCCCGACTACGTGTCCCGGGCCAAGGCCGCAGCCGCGCTGGAATCACAGCGGCGCAGCGGCGACATACCGGCACAGCTCCGGGAGGTACTCTCTCAGGTTGGTGACGCCGATATGCTGGCGGAGAGCACCCAGTTCGGCTCCTGTGTATTTGCCAACAAGCCCGGCGACGGCTCCGCCCGTGAGCAGGCGGCCTCCTGCCAGAAGGTGCTGGGCGGCTTCGCCAACATCTGCTACGAGTTCGCCACCAAGCGCTACCGCAGCAATTGCATCAACTGGGGCATCCTGCCCTTCACGCTGGACAGGGATACCGCCTTTGACTACCAGCCCGGCGACTGCGTGTTTGTTCCCGGCATCCGCAAGGCCATTGAGGAGGGCAGCGAGGACATCCCCGCCAAGGTGATCCGTCGGGACGGCAGCGTCCACGACCTGCTGCTGCATGTCCGCGGGCTGACCGCCGACGAGAAGGAGATCCTGCTGGACGGCTGTTTGATGAATTACTACGCCAAGCGGATCTGAGAATACGATTTATGCAGCGGTTCCAAAGGCCCCCTTGTGTAAAGGGGGCTGTCACCGAAGGTGACTGAGGGATTGTCCGTCAACCCCTCCGGCGCTTCGCGCCACCTCCCCTTACACAGGGGAGGCTTTGGTTCCCACACCACCCAACAACACACATATGAAAGGACGCACTATGGATAAGATCAAAATGACGACGCCGCTGGTGGAGATGGACGGCGACGAAATGACCCGCGTACTGTGGCAGATGATCAAGGATGAACTGCTCCTGCCCTTCGTGGACTTAAAAACCGAATACTACGATCTGGGCCTGCTGCACCGGAACGAGACAAAGGATCAGGTGACTATTGAGGCCGCCAAGGCTACGGCGCGCCTGGGCGTGGCGGTGAAGTGCGCCACCATCACCCCCAACAAGCAGCGCATGGAGGAATATCCTCAGCTGACCGAGATGTGGAAGAGCCCCAACGGCACCATCCGCGCCTATCTGGACGGCACCGCCTTCCGCGCTCCCATCGTGGTGCCCTTTATCCACCCGGTGGTAAAGAACTGGGAAAAGCCCATCACCGTGGCCCGTCACGCCTATGGCGACATGTATAAGGCCGTGGACATGGTGACCGACGAGCCCGGCACCGCCACGCTGACCTTCAAGGGTGAGAGCGGCGCGGAAAAGACCCTGACCGTCCAGACCGTAAAGGGACCCGCCGTGTGGCAGGGACAGCACAACACGGAGAAGAGCATCCGCGCCTTTGCCAAGAGCTGCTTCCAGTATGCCATGGCCAACAAACAGGATCTGTGGTTCTCCACCAAGGACACCATCTCCAAGGTGTACGACGGCGAGTTCAAGCGCATCTTCGAGGAGGAATACGAGAATAACTACAAGGAAAAGTTTGCCGAGCTGGGCATTACCTATTTCTACACCCTCATTGACGACGCCGTGGCCCGTGTCATCCGCTCCAAGGGCGGCTTCATCTGGGCGCTGAAGAACTACGACGGCGATGTGATGAGCGACATGATCTCCACCGCCTTCGGCTCTCTGGCCATGATGACCTCCGTGCTGGTGTCCCCCGACGGGGTGACGGAGTACGAGGCCGCGCACGGCACCGTGACCCGCCACTACTACAAGCACCTCAAGGGCGAGGAGACCTCCACCAACCCCATGGCCACCATCTTTGCCTGGACAGGCGCCCTGCGCAAGCGGGGACAGCTGGACGGTCTGGATGATCTGGCCGCCTTTGCCGACAAGCTGGAGGCCGCTTGCCTCGCCACGCTGGAGCAGGGCACCATGACCAAGGATCTGGCCGGCCTGGTGGACGAGGGCTTTACGGCTCACGCCGTTACCTCCGCCGGCTTTATCGCCGCCATCCGTCGTAATCTGGAAGCTTCGCTGTAAGGAGGCCGTCTATGAAACTGATCACCACCGGCAATGCCGGGACTATGGAATCTAACGACATTATGATCACCGTGGAGCCGTCCGATGCGGGCGGCGTGCAGGTGGATCTGACCAGCAGTGTTTATCAGCAGTTCGGCAAGCAGATCATCGCCGTTATCAAGGAGACGACGGCTGAATACGGCGTGAAGAATGCCGTAATCACTGCCGTAGACAAGGGCGCGCTGGACTGCACCGTCCGGGCTCGGGTGGCCGCTGCCCTGACCCGCGCAGCGCAATGCCGCGACTATACATGGGAGGTGCGGCAGGATGTATAAGAAGGATCGCTTGCGCCGCAGCATGATGTTCGTGCCCGGCAACAACCCCGGCATGATCCGGGATGCCCACATCTACGGCGCGGACTCTATCATGTTCGATCTGGAGGACAGCGTGGCCTATACCGAGAAGGACGCAGCTCGATTTCTGGTGTATAACGCGCTGAAAACGCTGCATTTCGGCACAAAGGAGACGGTGGTACGCATCAATGACCTTTCAAGCGGCCTCGGTGTCGAGGACTTGGAGGCTGTCGTCCGAGCCGGTGTACAGGTGGTGCGCCTTCCCAAGACCGACAATGCGCAGGATGTCATCGACTGTGAGCAGATGATCGAACGCATTGAGCGGGAAGCCGGTATCCCCGTTGGAACGACCGGCATGATGGCCGCCATTGAGAGCGCCAACGGCGTGCTGAACGCCGTAGAGATCGCCAAGGCCAGCGACCGTCTCATCGGTATTGCGCTGGGTGCGGAGGACTACGTCACCGACCTGAAAACCACCCGCAGCGACGGTGTTGAGCTTCTTTTTGCCCGCTGCATGATCCTGAACGCCGCACGAGCCGCCGGTATCGCCGCGCTGGACACGGTGTTCTCCAACGTAAACGACGAGGAGGGCTTCATCGCCGAGGCCACCCTCATCAAAAAGCTGGGCTTTGACGGTAAGTCCGTGATCAATCCCCGTCAGATTGAGCCGCTGCACAAGGTGTTCATGCCCAGTGAGAAGGATCTGAACAAGGCGCGGGCCATTATGGAGGCCATCGCCGAGGCCAACGCACGGGGCAGCGGCGTGGCCAGCCTCAACGGCAAAATGATCGACAAGCCTGTGGTCACCCGTGCCAAGCGGCTGCTGGAGCTGTACGAAGCCGGCAGCAAGGCCGATGAAGTGGAGGAACTGTAACATGGTAGAACTGAACAAGATTCCCCATATCAATGAGATCAGCAACCACGGCGCGTTTGCCGGGGCGGGACAAAAAAAGACCGCCACCTTCCGTGAGCGGTATCATCAGCAGAACAAAGTCGTTCCTTCGCTGGAGGAGGCCATCCGCCGCACAGGACTGAAAGACGGTATGACCATCAGCTTCCACCATCACTTCCGCAACGGCGACCACATCATCAATATGGTGGTGGACAAGCTGGCGGAGATGGGATACAAGAACCTGACGCTGGCGGCATCCTCGCTGGCTTCCGTCCATGCGCCTCTTGTCCGGCATATCAAAAATGGCGTCATCACCCATATTGAGACCTCCGGCCTGCGCGGTGAGTTGGCGGAGGAAATCTCCCGTGGCCTTATGGACTGCCCGGTGGTGTTCCGCTCCCACGGCGGCCGGGCCAGCGCCATCCGCAGCGGTGATCTGCACATCGATGTGGCGTTTCTGGGCGCGCCCTCCTGTGACCCTTACGGCAACGCCAACGGCTACAGCCGGGACGATGACGACGGCATTGCCTGCGGCTCGCTGGGCTATGCCCGCACCGACGCCAAGTATGCCGATAACGTGATCATCATCACCAACCATCTGGTGGCCTATCCCAACGCGCCGTGGGCCATTCCCGAATATGACGTGGACTATGTGGTGCTGACCGACGACATCGGCGATCCCAAGGGCATCATGTCCGGGGCTACCCGCTACACCAAGGATCCTAAGGAGTTGCTGATTGCCAAGACCGCCGCCAATGTCATTGAAGCCACGGGCTACCTGTACGACGGCTTCTCCATGCAAATGGGCAGCGGTGGTGCGTCTCTGGCCACCGCCCGCTTCCTGCGGCAGAAGATGCTGGATCAGCACATCCGCTGCCGCTTCGCGCTGGGCGGAATCACCGGCCAGATCACCGCCATGCATGAGGAAGGGCTCATTGACCGCGTGCTGGATGTCCAGAGCTTTGATCTGGACGCGGCGCTGTCGCTGAAAAACAACCACTTCCACCACCAGATCGGCGCGACGTATTACGCCAGCCATATGATCAGCGCAGCGGTGGATCAGCTGGACTTCGTGATCCTCTCTGCGCTGGAGATCGACACGGATTTCAACGTCAACGTACTGACCGGCTCCGATGGTGTGATCCGCGGCGCTATCGGCGGCCATCCCGACACCGCCGAGGGTGCCAGCCTGTCGGTGGTGGTGGCTCCGCTGACCCGCGGCCGTATCCCCACCATCGTCAGGCACGTCAACACCGTGGTCACCCCCGGCGAGGTGGTGGACGTGGTGGTGACGGAGCAGGGCATCGCCGTAAATCCTCGCCGCCCCGATCTGAAAGAGAAGATCGAGGCCGCCGGCCTGCATGTGTTCACCATTGAGCAACTGCAGCGGCGAGCTGAAGCGCTGGTGGGCGTACCTGAACCCATCCGCTATAAGGATCGCATCGTAGGTGTGGTCATGTACCGCGACAACACCATCATCGACGTGGTGCGCGAGATCGACGAAGATGCGTGAATTACTGCTTTGCAAGGCCGTCCCTCCCCGGTGGGGGACGGCCTATGCCGCTCTGCTGGCCGAAGGCGGTCTGCGTGACGAGGGCCACGCCGATATCACCGCCCTGCTGACGGAGAACGATACCCTGCTGGGCTGTGGCTCCCTGGGCGGCAAGGTCATCCGTCAGGTGGCTGTCTCTCCCGCCGCTGAGGGGCAGGACGTATGCGCCCGCATCGTCTCGGCGCTGGTGCAGGAGTCGGTAAAGCGGAACGTTCCCTACCCGTTTCTGTTCACCAAGCCCCAAAACGCACGGCTGTTCCGCTCGCTGGGGTTCTATCCGGTGGCCGAGACGGCGGACATGGTGATGCTGTGCCGCCAGCGTGACGCGCTGGGGCGGTTTCTGGCACCCCTGCCCCGCTGCCAGGAGGGCGTTACCGGCTGCGTGGTGTGCCACGCCAACCCCTTCACGAGAGGACATCTGCACCTGATTACCACGGCAGCGGCGCAGTGTGACCATGTGCTGGTGTTCGTGGTGGCGGAGGGGGGTGGCCCCTTCCCCGCCGACCACCGGCTGGCGCTGGTGCGGGAGGGAACAGCCCACCTCAACAACGTGACCGTGTGCTCCGGCGGCGATTTTTTGGTGAGCCGAACCACCTTCCCTGCCTATTTTCTGCGGGACGAGCAGTCAGAGGACGCACGGTGTGATCTGGATCTGACGCTGTTCGGCCAGCACATTGCCCCGGCCCTCCATATCACGCAGCGCTTCGTAGGCGAGGAACCCTTCTCCCCCACCACCGCCGCCTATAACCGGAGAATGAAGGAAATGCTCCCCACCTACGGCATCTCCGTTACGGAGATCCCCCGTCTGGAGAACATCTCCGCCACCGCCGTCCGCCGCCTTTTGGCGGAGGGGCGGCTTGCCGACATCCAACCACTTGTACCGGAGACCACTTATGCCTATTGTCAACGTCACTTTGGAGGACATCCTCCGCGCCCGTGACACGCGGGCGAATGCCCAGCGTCGGCTTTTGCGGGCCTATCGCCTGCCGCTGGTGTCCTTCACCATGAATATCGCCGGGCCGGTGAAGTCCTCCCCGCTGATCGAGCTGGCCTTCGACGCGGGGCTGGAGGCCCTGTATGACGCATTGGGCCAGCCGGCGGCAGCAGAGGTCATCCGCCCCGCCACCGGCTGCGAGGCCCTGCTGGTCTATGACCGTCCGGCGGCGGAGCTGAAAGCCGCCTGTCTGACGCTGGAGACCGCCGCGCCCATAGGGCGGCTGTACGATCTGGACGTGCTGGACACGGACGGCAGCAAGCTGTCCCGCCCGGAGCCGCGCACCTGCCTTATCTGCGGCGGACCGGTGACGGTCTGCTCCCGCAGCCGCGCCCACGGACTGGATGCCATCGTGGGCCGTACCCATGAAATCCTGGCGGACTTCGCCGCCGGACATCTGGCCGGTCTGGCGGCAAAAGCGCTGACGGAGGAGGTACGCTTGACCCCAAAGCCGGGGCTGGTGGACGAACGCAATAACGGTGCGCACAATGATATGGATCTTCCTCTGTTCCTGCGCAGCATCGACGCGCTGACGCCCTGGTTCCGCCGGATCACAGCGCGGAGCCTGTCCGGCGCGGATGCCGCCGCCTTACAGGCGGCAGGGCTGGAGGCCGAGGCCGCCATGTTCCGTGCCACCGGCGGCGTCAACACCCACAAGGGGGCGCTGTTCTCCTTCTCGGTGCTGCTGGCGGCGCTGGGCCGATGTCTGGCGGAGGGCGGCGACGTCTTTGCCCATGCCGCCGCGCTGGCTGCGGAGCTGACGCCGCCTCAGGATACCCACGGCGCGGCGGTGGCCGCACACCATCAGGTGGGCGGCGCACGGTCGGAAGCGCTGGCAGGCTTCCCCACCGCGCGGCAGGCCGCCGCGCTGCTGCAAACCCACGATCCCCTGACGGCGCTTCTCTGGCTGATGGCCCACACAGAGGACACCAACCTCTACCACCGAGGCGGCGCCGAGGGCGCTACCTTTGTAAAAGAGCAGGCTGCCGCCATTCTGGCCGCGCCGCCGAAACAGCGCGTCACGCTGACGCAAGCGCTGGACGATGCCCTTATCGACCGGTGGCTCAGTCCCGGCGGCAGCGCCGACCTGCTGGCAATGGCGCTGTTTCTGAACAATTTCTTTACTGCTTTTCACTTTTTCGGTAAATAAAAAATCCAAACGAAATGTTGATATTTGTGCAACCAGGAAATAGCTGTTATGAAATGACATTTTTCAATCGAAAAAGTCAACGAACTTTTACCTGTCAAATTGTGCAGAATACCAAACGGCATCTGAAAAGGGCTAAGACGATGCAGATTTCCGGCATTGGCCACTCTGTTATACGTGGATTGGTTACCACAGGACAATGGTTCTCCGCCAGCACTACCGTCTATCCTCGTGGATCGCCACAAGGGCGCCGCCATAGCTATTTCGTAGATTGCTGAACCTTCATAAACCGCTTAGCCCCTTCCAGATGCCGTTTGGCAGCACAGATGTATATGGATTCCTTGAATATAATACATTGCGTAAAAATATGTGGGTCAAGGACGAAGCCGCGCAGCGGTGCAAAGCATCCTTGACGCACGGATTTTTACGCAATACGCTCTATCAAGGAATCATGCACAAGAAATGTTATCTGTCATCATCCCCCAGATAAAACAAGCCATTTCTCTTGCCACAGCAGTCTTTGCAATGTTTACCTTTGATCGCATTACAATTTTAAAGTATTTTTTCTTTAGCCGTGCGTTTGCCTTATCCGCATAGGCAACAGTCAATGAATCGCACTTTGCCTGTCGTTCCTTGAGCGCTACTGATTTTCCGCTTTTTGTTGCGCTCCGACCAAATACCTGAGCCGTTTCTACAAGTAGTTTGCGAAGATGTGAATTGCCGGCTTTTGTAATACCGGTATATTGCTGCTTATCACCACTGGAGCATTCTCCCGGCACCAGTCCAAGATAGGACGCAAACTGCTGCGCAGTCGCAAACCGCCGGAAGTCTCCTACCTCAACACAGAAAGGCAATGCCGTATGCGCGGCGATACCGCGAAAGCAGCCCAGCTTCTCCACCTTTTGCCGGTAAGGCTCTGCCTGTGCAAGTTCGTTGATGCGCATATCATACATATCCACCTGCTCCCGCAGCTGGTAGTAACGGATTAGGTACTCCTGCAACACTTCGGACAGAATCTTGTTGCCGAGATCTAAACTTGAGAGCCACTCCAAATGCTTGTTTGTCCAATAACTCTTACCATCGTGAATCTTGCCGTGTCGGATACAAAATGCAATGATCTGTTGCTTGACGCGAGCCAATGCGCTGTTGGCGTCATCGCGCATACGGATATACTCTTTCACTGCATCGTCCACTTCCGTCGGAATATATACAGGGCTGTAAGTATGGAAAGCAAGGCACTTGCTGATCAGGCGGGCATCTCTGCGATCTGTCTTGATGCGCTTGCCTGGCTTTGTCATCATCGTGGTCGGCGCAAGAATCACGCAGTCAATACCATGAGCGTGCAATTGATGATACAATGAATAACCGAGACATCCCGCCTCGTAACCGCAGACAATGCGGCAATCCCGACTCTGCTGCTTTTCAATGCGAGCAAGGTATTTCAGAATATTTTTCGCGTCCGGCTCGACCTGAACTTCGGCAAAAAAGCGGTCGTCTTCCATGCTGTAGCAGCAAAGCGTGTAATTTGTGGTATGGACATCCATTCCTACATAGATTATACTTGTCATGATGACTCCTCCTCTTGTATGTGGTGATTCCTGTGTGCTTTTTGTTTGCACTTTAAGTATGACAGGTAAATCCACGCTTTACAAGCGAAGGGGTCATTTGTAAGCGCACAATAACCACCCGCATGGCATCTCACCCAACGATGTGAGATAATATCCCAAAACTTGAAAAACGCACGGTGAGTTTTTCGAGAAGGAGGGAGAGATGCTATCAAATGGCAGATGTATTGGCAGTGCGGGACGACTAGCGGCCCTCCCAGCGACCGTCACTGCGTTTGCGGATATTGCCCTCACCGTTGGCGCGTTTCTTGGACATGGTATCAACTCCTTTGCTTTTTGTTAGCCAACATACATACCACAAGTCAGACAGAATAGCTAGGAAAAGATTTTGATTTTTCTTTGCTTACTGTGACGCAGATTTTACGCCGCTTACAAGCTCATTCCACCCATGCCATGATTCTGCTTGGTTTCGTGGTCGTTCCACTTGTGGCCCATGGCCATCTTCTTTTCCCGCAGGCGCTGTAGGCGCTTGTGGTCGATCTGGATACCTGTGGGTGCTGCGGGACGCGGCGCATTATCCCGGAAGATATTGCCCATGTGGTGCAGCAGACGTGTGGCGGACAACAGAATATTGGGCGGCGGCAAATCCTCCTGCCGCTCCATGCGGTCGAGGAAATATCCGGCGTAGGCATGGCCATTCTTCTCTGCCATAGAGAACCAGTATTGAGCTTCGCCTTTGTCCATCGGAACGCCCTCACCCATGAGACAGAGCTTCCCCAGCAGATACTGCGCGTAGGGATTGGCCTGTTCTGAGGCTTGTCGTATGTATACTGCCGCTCGTGCGGTGTCTTTGAGAATATTCTTTCCGGTGAGATATTCCTTCCCCAAACGGTAGGCAGCGTGCTCGTGTCCGCTGTTTGCCGCCTGTTGCAGCCAGTAGAGACCTTTCGCGGGATCATGGATATCCGGATCATCCGAGAGGTACAGCTTTCCCAAGGCATATTGTGCGTCTGGCAGTCCCCGCGCTAATAGCTCCAGCCAGCGTTTTGCTTGCTCTGCGTCCGGCACCAGCAGACCTCCGTTACGGTACAGTAAGCAGAAGCGCCGCACCCGCGCCACGGCGGCGCGGGAGAAGGGGTTGGAGCCGCTGGCGCTGCTGCTGTTGGCTCAAGAGAAAAATAGTCCTGCGCCGGAGCTGGCAGCGCAGGACTATATCGACCCGGAGAAAGGCGTGGAGACGGAGGCGGACGCCCTGCAGGGCGCCAACGACATCGTGGCCGAGATGCTTTCCGATGACGCGGAGATCCGCAAGACTCTGCGGAGCCTGCTGACGCGGCAGGGCCACCTCCGCAGTCTGGCCGCCGTGGAGGAGGACAGCGTCTACCGGCTGTACTACGACTTCGAGCAGCCGCTGTCCAAGCTGGCCGGGCATCAGATATTGGCCATCAACCGGGGCGAAAAGGAGGGCTTCCTCGCGGTCACCGTGCTGCTGGACCGTGACGCGGCGCTGCCGCTGATGCGCCGCGCCGTGGTGAAGCCCGGCTCCGCCGCCATGGAATTCATCAAGGCCGCCTGTGAGGACGCCTACGACCGGCTCATCTACCCCTCGCTGGAGCGCGAGGCCCGCTCCACGCTGACGGACAGCGCCAACGAGGGCGCCATCGGCCAGTTCGCCCTGAACCTGAAGCCCCTGCTGATGCAGCCGCCGGTAAAGGGCAAGGTCACCATGGGTCTTGACCCCGGCTACCGCATGGGCTGCAAGGTGGCGGTGGTGGACGGCACCGGCAAGGTGCTGGATACCGCCGTGGTGTACCCCACCTACGGCGAGCGGCAGAAGAAGGAGGCCATTGTCACGCTGGCCAAGCTGATCCGCAAGCACGGCGTGGAGCACATCGCCATCGGCAACGGCACCGCCAGCCGGGAAACGGAGCAGATGGCGGTGGAGCTGATCCATCAGGTGAACGAGACCGGCGCTCACGTCAGCTATATGATCGTGTCCGAGGCAGGCGCTTCCGTCTACTCCGCCAGCAAGCTGGCCGCTGAGGAGTTCCCCCAGTACGACGTGAACCTCCGCAGCGCCGTGTCCATCGCCCGGCGCTTGCAGGATCCGCTGGCGGAGCTGGTGAAGATCGACCCCAAGGCCATCGGCGTGGGCCAGTACCAGCACGACATGCCCGCCAAGCAGCTGGACGAAGCCCTCAACGGCGTGGTGGAGGACTGCGTCAACGCCGTGGGCGTGGATATCAACACGGCGTCCCCCTCCCTTTTGCAGCGGGTAGCGGGACTGAACGGCACCACGGCGAAAAACGTCGTCACCTACCGGGAGGAAAACGGCGCGTTCACCTCCCGCGCCCAGATCAAAAAAGTCCCCAAGCTGGGCCCCAAGGCGTTCCAGCAGTGCGCAGGCTTCCTCCGTGTGCCGGAGAGCAAGAGCGTGCTGGACAACACCGCCGTCCACCCGGAGAGCTATGACGCCGCCAAGGCGCTGCTGGAGCTGACGGGCTATACGCTGGCGGACGTGAAGGCCGAGCGCATCGCCGGCCTGCCCCAGCGCCTGAAGGTCTGCGGCGAGGAAAAGGCCGCCGAGGCTGTGGGCGTAGGCGTTCCCACATTGCGGGACATCGTAGCCGAGCTGCTGAAGCCGGGACGGGACGTTCGTGACGAGCTGCCCAAGCCCATTCTGCGCACCGACGTGCTGGAGATGAAGGATCTGAAGCCCGGCATGGAGCTGACCGGCACGGTGCGGAACGTCATCGACTTCGGCGTGTTCGTGGATATCGGCGTCCACCAGGACGGACTGGTGCACATCTCCCAGGTGTCCGATAAATTCATCCGCCACCCCTCCGAGGCGGTGTCCGTGGGGGATATCGTGAAGGTGGTGGTGCTGGACGTGGACGAAAAGAAAAAACGCATCAGCCTCAGCATGAAGCAGGGCCGCTGATCGCGTTAAAATTTCTCCCGGTCGATCCACAGTCCCAGCGCGGGATTGGGGATATAGTAGACCGTCTCGCCGTCTACGGTGTTATAGCCGTATTGCAGCTTGTGGGGATCGTATCTGGCGGCCGTTTCGTCGTAGTCCGCGCTCCGGAAGCCCACAGAGTCGATCTCCTCGCGGGAGATGCTCTTTACGGCGTAGGTGATGGTGAACCGGCCGTCCGAGGAGCCGTGGATCAGATGGGCGGCCGCGCCCATGTTGTCCCGCAGATCCTGATTCTCCGGCTTTTTGAATTCCTCCAGCATATGGAGACGGCCGCGGTAGCCGTATTTGCGGATCAGGGCGTCCACCTGCGCATCCTCGCCGAACTTTGTGATGCCGGGCGCCAGCACGATCAGCTCGCCGCCATCGGCCATGGCCATACGGGTGCGGTAGATGGCCTTGTTGCCCAGCCATGTGCTCTTGAACTCGCTGGGATCCAGATAGACCACGCACTTTTTCAGCCCGTGCTCCACAAAGTCGATGTTTTTCTCCTGAGCCAGCCGGACGGCTTCGGTCAGGCACTCCCGGCCCTCACCGATGAACAGGCCGTGGGTGCGGATGCTGCCGCCGGGCGCGGTGGTAACGGTCAGGGCAAAGAGAATGGGGCGATCCTTCAGAAAGTGCTCCATGCCGTAGTCGAACAGCTTCCGTACCGGGGTGTGATCCTTGCCCATCATGCGCTCCATGCCGTACACAGCGCCCACCATGTGGCTTTTGTTGATCATATCGCTGCCGCCCACGCCCACAAACAGATTTTTGGCATGGTTGGACATGCCGATGACCTCGTGAGGCACCACCTGACCGGGGGAGATGATCAGATCGTAACGCTCGTCCATCACGCGTCGATTGATCTCCACGCTGACGGGATCGTGCCACAGCCCTTCAGTGATCTCCTCCAGATAAGCGGCGGGGATCTCGCCCAGCCAGACTACGTCGGTGCGCCAGTTGTGGGGAATGAGTTTTTCATAGGGGATGTCGCCGAACATGACGGCGGCCTGCTCCCGCGTGACCGGCTCGTGAGTCCCCAGCGCGGGGAGGATATCCACCTGAGCGCCCATGTCCTGCAGAATGTGATAGTAGGTGTTGGTGATAAAACCGGCGTTGGAGTGGAACCGGGTAAAGTCGGGCGGCAGGATCAGCACACGCCGGGGGTGCCGGCCGGTCAGACTGGCCAGCAGCGCGTTGGCGATCTCCTCCCGCGTCAGGCCGGTCTCTGTTTCCGCGATCTTGAATACGTTCATATCACACACCGCTGTACGCGCTGAAGCCGCCGTCTATGGGCAGAACGACGCCGGTGATGAAGGAGGCGGCTTCGTTGTTCAGCAGGAACAGCACTGCGCCCACCAGCTCCTCCGGCTGGCCGAAGCGTCCCATGGGCGTGGCGGCAAGGATCTTGCCGGTGCGTGCCGTGGGGGTGCCGTCCGGGTTCCACAGCAGGGCCTTGTTCTGGTTGGTGGACAGGAAGCCCGGCGCGATGGCGTTGACCCGGATGCCCTGCTTGACAAAGTGTACCGCCAGCCATTGGGTGAAATTGGAGATGGCGGCCTTCGCGCCGGAATAGGCGGGGATTTTCGTCAGCGGGGTAAAGGCGTTCATGGAGGAGATGTTCAGGATATTGCAGCCCTCGCGGCCCAGCATATCCTGTGCGAATACCTGTGTGGGGATCAGCGTGCCCAGGAAGTTGAGGTTGAAAACGAACTCGACGCCCTTCTGCTCCAGATCGAAGAAGGAGCACAGCTCGGCATCCAGATCACCGGCTTCGTAGTACTCCTTGTCGGTGGTGGCGCGGGGATTGTTGCCGCCCGCGCCGTTGAGCAGGATGTCACAGGGGCCAAGCTCCGCCAGCACCTGCTGATGGCAGGCCTCCATGGATGCCTTGTCCAGCACATTGCAGGCGTAGGCCACGGCGGTGCCGCCGTCGGCGTTGATCTCCTCCGCCACCTTCCGGGCGGCGGCTTCGTTCAGATCCAGAACGGCGACCCTGGCGCCGGCAGACGCCAGCGCCCTGGAAAACATGGCGCAAAGAATGCCGCCGGCGCCGGTCACAACGGCGACCTTGCCGCGCAGATCCGTGTTCAGGGGTAATTTCATAGAAAAGCCTCCTTTTCAGGTGTTATAGGTACTGGCCGAGGTGCTGCCGCCATGGCCCGTCCAATTGGTGTGGAATACCTGTCCGCGGGGACTGTCCAGCCGCTCATAGGTGTGTGCGCCGAAATAGTCCCGCTGGGCCTGCAGCAGGTTGGCAGGCAGCCGCTGGGTGGTATAGCCGTCAAAATAGCTGAGGGCGGCGGACATGGCGGGAACCGGCACGCCGCACCCGGCGGCGGCGGAGACGACGGTACGCCACGCAGGCAACAGCCGCTGGATCGTGTCCTTGAAATAGGGGGCCAGCAGCAGATTGGACAGGGTGGGATCGGCGGTATAGGCATCCTTGATCTTGCCCAGGAAGGCGCTGCGGATGATGCAGCCGCCGCGCCACATCAGGGCGATGCCGCCGTAGTTGAGGTTCCAGCCGTAGGTTTTGGCGGCTGTGCGCATCAGGGTATAGCCCTGCGCGTAGGAGATGATCTTGGAGGCGTACAGGGCCTGACGGATGGCCTCCACAAATTCGGCCTTATCGCCGGTGAAGGGCGGGATCGTGCGGGCAAAGGCACTGGCCGCCACAGTGCGCTCCTCCTTCATGGCGGACAGGCAGCGGGAGAACACCGCCTCGCCGATCAACGTCAGGGGAACGCCCTCGTCCAGCGCGGCCACTGCCGTCCATTTACCGGTGCCCTTCTGTCCGGCGGTATCCAGAATGTGCTCCACCAGCGGGCTGCCGTCGGTATCCCGATAGGCCAGGATATCGCGGGTGATCTCGATGAGGTAGCTGTCCAGCTCCGTCTCGTTCCACGCGGCAAAGACCCGGTGCATCTCATCGTCGGACATCCGCAGATAGTCCCGCATCAGCTGATAAGCCTCGCAGATCAGCTGCATGTCGCCATATTCGATGCCGTTGTGCACCATTTTGACAAAGTGACCGGCGCCGTTTTCGCCTACCCAATCGCAGCAGGGGGAGCCGTCCTCCACCTTGGCGCAGATGGCCTGGAAGATGGGCTTGACGAAGGGCCATGCCGCAGGACTGCCGCCGGGCATCATGCTGGGGCCCTTCAGCGCGCCCTCCTCGCCGCCGGAGACGCCGGTGCCCACATATAGCTTGCCCCGGCTCTCCACATAGGCGGTGCGGCGGATGGTATCGGGGAAGTGACTGTTGCCGCCGTCGATGATGATGTCGCCATCCTCCAGCAGCGGCAGCAGCCGCTCGATCATATCGTCCACGGCCTGCCCGGCCTTGACCATCAGAAATACCTTGCGGGGCCGCGCCAGATGACTGACCAGCTCCTCGGGAGAGTGGCAGCCGATGATGGACTTCCCGGCGGCCCGACCGCTGAGAAAGCGATCCACCTTTTCCGGTGTGCGGTTATAAACGGCCACGGTAAAGCCTTTGGACGCCATGTTCATCACGAGGTTTTCGCCCATGACGGCCAGACCGATCAGGCCGATATCTGTCTGTTTCATCTGCGTGTCTCCTTTCTTCAGCGCTGTACCCGGGCGTTGCCGGCGTACACGTCCCAGACCTGCTTTTCATCCGCAGGCTCCGCGTAATCGTTGAGGCTGGAGGCGGCCAGAACGCCGGAGGCCCAGCCGAATTGCAGGCACTTTTCCCCGCTCCAGCCGTTCAGCACGCCGTACAGCACGCCGCCGGTGAAGCCGTCGCCGCCGCCGATGCGGTCCAGCACCTGAATGGGCCGCGGCTCCTCCACGAACCAGCTGTCGCCGTCCAGCAAGATGGCGCCCCAGAGATGCTCGTTGGCGGAAAGCACCTGCCGCAGCGTGGTGGCGAACATGCGGGCGTTGGGATACCGCTCCCGCACCTGCATGATCATGGCCTTGAAGCTGTCGATCTTGGCGGCAAGCTCCCTGCCGCCCGCCTCGGGGCCTTTGAAGCCCAGGCACAGCTGGAAATCCTCCTCATTGCCCACCAGAATGTCGGCGCAGGAGGCGATCTCATGGAACGCGGCGGACAGCTCCGCCTCGCGGCCCTTCCAGAAGGTGGCGCGGTAGTTGAGGTCGAAGGAGACCAGCGTGCCGTACTGCCTGGCCGCTTTGGCCAGCGCAAGGCAGCACCGGGTGGTCTCGGGACTCATGGCGGCGATCAGGCCGGAGATGTGCAGGATGCCCACGCCCTCCTGGCCGAAGATGCACGCAACGTCAAAATCGTCTGCGCTGAGAGTGCGGCCCACCTCACCGGCCCGGTCGTTCCACACGCGGGGCGCCCGCATGCCGAAGCCGGAGTCAGCGATGTTGAACTGGTGGCGGTAGCCCCACGGGCCGCCCTGCTCCACCTCGACGCCCTCGCAGCGGATGTTGCGGGCGCGCAGCTGCCGCTTGATGAATTCGGTGATGGGGCTGCCCTTGACGAACTTCGTCAGCGCAAGGCACTCATGGCCCAGGCTGGAGGAAACGTTCAGCACGTTGGTCTCGGCGCTGGTGGCCTGCAGGCGGAACAGGTCGCTGTTGTGTACCGCCATCCGGTCGGGCGGCGTGATGCGCACGCCCATGGAGGTGACGCAGGCGACGGCGTATTTTTTTTCTTCACGGATACAAAGACTCATAGCAGATACCTCCGTTACAGTTGGCTATGCCTGCCGGAAGGGCAGGCGGAATATGGTGGCGAAAGGGCCGTTACACCGGCGGCGTCAGGCGGCACAGCATCTCTCCGCCGTGGGGGATGATCCCTATGGCGGCATCTTCCCCCATCAGGCGATGGGCCTTTTCCAGTGCCTGCTCCAGCGAGGGCATTTTCTCAAAGCCCAGCAGCCGCGCGTCCTCGGCGGAGATGCCTTCACTGATGAGGAGCACGGTGCAGTAGTCCTTTGTCTGGACGCGGATGAAGGCCTCGCCCACGCCGAGGATATCCTCCTCCGATTTTTCGGCGATGACCCGGTGCAGCACCTCAGGCGGCGCGTTGTAGTATTTGCGGATGGTCTGCTCATGGGCGGGCGCACAGCCGCAGATGCCAGATTCCGCCGACAGCAGCAGGATCATCACGCCGCCCCGACGGACTGCCCGGTGGGCGAAGATGAAGGGCTTCGCGCCCTGCCAGAAGTCCGCGTTGGCGGGGTTGGCCGAGACGATCAGAATATCGGCCGGCGCGGGGATCGGCGGACACAGAACCTTTTCCGCAAAGGCCACACCGGCCCGGTGGGCCTGAATGAAATCACCGGCAAAGACGCCGAGAATACGGCCCTGCTCGTCCAGCACCGTGTTGACGATCCAGGAGAGACCGACTCTGGCGGCCAGCTCCTCCATGGTGCGACGGAACAGGTTGTCTGTGCCGCCGCAGGTCAGCAGCAGATCCTGCTGCGTATTGGAAATGTTGTGGATGGCGGTGGTGGTCTCCTCGCCGCAGACGCCGGGCATGATGATCTTGGCGCCGCCACCCCAACCGGCGGCGATGTGGGGGACGATATTGCCGATGCCGATGATGGTGTCGGCCTCCAGCACCTCGCGGTAGACCATGATGCTGGTGCCGTCGGGCATTTTTCCGGCCATGGCATAGCGCTCGGTGTCCAGATAGCTGGTGTTCACCACCGGGTACTTCTGGGCAAACTCGCCCAGATCCTGCCGGATTTCCTCGTCCGTCATGGGACGGTGGGTGCCCAGCGCGATGATCAGCGAGACGTCCAGGCCGGGGATGGCGTCCAGCCTTGCGGACAGGTGCCGCAGAATGGCCTGCCGCGGCGTGGGCCGGGTGATGTCATCCACGATCAGGGCTACCTTGCTGCCGGGCCGCACCAGCTCCTCCAGCGCGGGAGCGCCGATGGGCGCGTCCAGCGCGGCGCGGATCAGGTTGTCCGGATCGGGAAGCGGCTCCGGATGACGGGCGGCGGCATGAAAGATCACATGCTCCGCCGTGCAGGACAGGGTCTTGTCCCCGTAGGGGATCTCATAAACGGGCATAGGCGTTTACCCCTTTACGGCGCCGGCGGTCAGACCGGCGATGATATACTTCTGGGCCAGCAGCGCGATCACCAGAATGGGAAGGGTGATCACGACGGCGGCGGCCATCATGGCGCCCCAGTCCACCGAGGCGTAGGAAACGAAGCTCAGCAGCGCCAGCGGCACGGTTTTTGCCTTGCCTCCGGCCAGGATCAGGCTGAACAGGAAGTTGTTCCAGGAGAAGATGATGGACAGCAGCGAGGTGGTGATTAGGCCGGGGCCGGTCAGCGGCAGGATGACCTTCAGAAAAGCGGTGACGGTACGGCAGCCGTCCACCTTGGCTGCCTCGTCGATCTCCACGGAGATGCCCTCGAAATAGGGGATCATGACCCAGACGATGAAGGGAACGTTGATCAGCAGATGGCTGAGGATTAGGCCGATATGGGTATCGGTGATGCCGAGACGGCTGAAGATGATATACCAGGGCAGCATGAAGGCGATGCCGGGGAAGAAGCGCACCACCAGAATGGCGTTCTCCGTGCGCTTGCGGTTGCTGCGGGCGATGGCGTAGGCGGCGGGCAGGCCCAGAACAAGGCCCAGCGCCGTGGATACCACCGCCACGATGAAGCTGTTGAGGATGGGCTTGACGAAGTCATACCGCTCGAACACCGTGCGGAAATTGCCGAAATAGGGCTTGAAATGGAACAGCTGCGCGGGGTCGGTGATCTGGGAATTGGTCTTGAAGGCGGCCAGTACCATCCAGATAAAGGGGAACAGGGTGAAGAGCAGCACGATTACCAGAAAGACCCAGAAGCAGACCTTGCCGATGATGGTGCGGGTCCTGCGGCGACGGTGCGAGCGCAGCAGCTCGGTTGAGATCTCGTTCATGCTGTTTACCTCCTTTTCGCGTTGCGCCGCAGGATCATGACCAGCGCGCAGCAAAGACCGATCTCCGCCAGGAAGCAGATGATCAGCGCCGCGCCGCGGCCCATCTTGAAGTAGCTGAAAATGGATTTGTAGGCCAGAAGGTTCACGGTTTCCGAGGCCTTCAGCGGGCCGCCCTGCGTGGTGGCGTAAATAATGTCAAAGGTCTTGAGCGCGTCGATGATACGCATCAGCGCGGTGACGATCAGCGTGGGCGCCAGCAGCGGCAGAGTGACCCGGCGGAAGATCTGGAACCGGTTGGCGCCGTCCACCTTGGCGGCCTCAAAGACATCCTGCGGCATACCGGCCAGACCGGCCAGCACGATCAGCATGACCATGGGCGTCCACTCCCACACCTCGATGATGATCATGGATTTCATGACCATGTTGGTGTCGATCAGCCACATGACAGGCTCAATCCCTAAAAATTTCAACAGATAATTGGCAACGCCCAGTGTGGGCTCATAGATCAGCTGCCAGACCATACCGACGGCGATAGGGGTCGCCACCATCGGCAGCAGAAACAGCGTTTTGATAAAGTTTTTTCCGGCGAAGGGCCGGTTCAGCACAATAGCAATGCCGGTGCCCAGCACCAGCTCGATGGCCACGGAGCCGAAGGCCAGATACAGGGTATGGCCGGTGTCGCTCCAGAACTGACTGTCCGTCAGGACGTCGATATAGTTCTTCAGGCCCAGCCATTTCGGAGCCAGAGCTCCCATATTCCAGTTGGTAAAAGACAGATAAACCGTGTAGATCAGTGGAAATGCAACCATGAGTACAAGGAATACCATCAGTGGGGCAATCATCAGATCATATGAATGCTTTTCTGCCCATTTTTTCATGTGCATTCCTCCCAGAGAAGTTTGTATTCTTGCTTTGTTCCGTTATATCGGGTGAAGGAGAGGCCGCAGGCAGGCAGACAGACGTCTGCCTGCCTGCGGCGCAGAGGAAATGGAGGGGTCAGTTTTCAGAGTCGATCAGAGCCTGGAACTCATTGTGAGCTTCCTCCAGCAGCGGCTGGAAGTCGTTGCCCAGAATGGCGGCCTGGATGGGAACGCTGAGGATATCGCGGGCCTCGCCCACGTTGATGACGGTGGGACGGTCACCGGCCACGGCCACGCTGCGGGAGTCGATCATGGCCTGCAGCATGTCGGCGGGGAAGGAGGCCATGGCCTCGTCATTGGCCCAGATGGAGGAACGGCAGCCGGCGTTCTGAACCTCTTCGGTCATACGCAGGCCCATTTCCTTGGACTCAGCCCACTTGATGAACTCCAGGGCGGCTTCCTGCTTCTGGGAATAGACGGGGATGGACCATGCGCCGATGGTGGCATAGAAGGGGGTGGGGGTGCCGGACTCACCGGCGGGGATCACGGAGAAGCCGATCTGGTCGTCGGTGATGGCCAGGCTCTCGTCGCCGGTGATGTTGCCGAAGATGGCGTCGGAATCAATGAAGATGCCCAGCTTGCCCTGAGCGAACAGGGCGGCGCCCTCGGTCCAGGTCATGTTGGCGATTCCCGGAGGCGCGTACTTGTTCAGCATGTTGCCGTACCACTCGGTGGCGTTCTTGAAGGCGTCCGTGTTGGCCAGACTCTCGGTGGCGGTGTTGAAGCGGCCGCCGAAGGAGTACAGGATGCTGGAGAACTGGGTGATCAGCGCGTTGGACTTGCCGCGCATGAAGAAGCCGTACATATCGTTGGCGGGATCATTCAGAGCGGCGGCCACCTGCTCCAGCTCATCCAGCGTGGTGGGAACAGAGAGACCCTTTGCCTCCAGCAGATCCTTGCGGTAGTACATGATCTGGCTCTCGGCTACGATGGGCACACCGTACAGCACGCCGTCATAGGTGCAGCTGTCCAGAGAAGCCTCGAAGTAGTCGCTCAGGTCGAAGTCGGCATCATCGCCAATGCGGGAGATGTCCGTCAGCCAGCCGTTCTGGCAGTACTGCTTCAGGTCGGTCAGGGGACGCAGGAAGATGACGTCCAGATTGTCGGACTTGCCGGCCAGCTCGATGGCAGCCTTGTTGGCATAGTCATCGTTGCCGAGGATCTCCATCTCGACCTTGATGCCGGTCTTCTCATAGAACTCGTCCAGAGCGGGATAGATGACCTTTTCCACGCAGGTCTGGTTGGCCGTCAGCACGCGGATGGTGGTGCCGGCGTAGGGTTTGCTGCTGTCTGCCGGCTGATCGTTGTTCTGCTGTGCGTCATTGCCGCCGCAGCCGAACAGGGTGAGAGCCATGACAAGGCTCAGCACAAGCGCCAAAATTCTCTTTTTCATGGGGGCCTCCTTTTTGTTTTCGTTCCTTTCTTGATATCAATAATTCCCGTTATGCGGGAAACTATTACCGTGTTGCCTTATCGGAGCGTGCGGAAGATCTGATCCATCTTCTCCAGCGCCAGGGCCAGATCGGCCTCCGTGTGCTGGATGCCGAAGCCGCAGTGGCAGGGAGCGGGGCCGTTGCCGGGATCGACGAAGTACATGCCCATCTCCAACGCCTTGGTCACGAAGGCGCGGTTCTTGGCCGCGTCATACTGGGCGGTAAACTGACGCCAGTTGTAGTCGCATTCCGGATCCTCCACGCCGAAGAACATGCCGAACCGGGCGCCCAGACCGCGGCAGTGTCCCTTGATGCCGTGCTTCCGGAACAGGTCATTGATGCCGGTGTAAAGCATGTCGGCCTTGGCGTCGATGGTGTCATAGAAGCCGGGCTCCGCCACCATCCGGAAGCATTCCGTGGAAGCCAGCACCGACATCAGCGAGCCGGTATAGGTGCCGCTCATACCCACCTTGCCCACCGGGGCCAGAGCGTCCATGACCTTCTTTTTGCCGCACAGGGCTGCCAGGGGGAAGGTGCCGCCGATGGCCTTGGCAAAGGTGGCCAGATCCGGCGTCACGCCGAAATAGCCCTGGGCCGTGCCGGGCCGCATCCGCAGGCCGCAGATGACCTCGTCGAAGATCAGAACGATATTCTCACGGTCACACAGGGCGCGGACCTTCTCCAGATACTCCTTGCGGGCGGCATAGCAGCCGCAGTTGTAGCTGACCGGCTCCATGATGATGCAGGCCACATTTCCGGCGTACTTTTCGCAGATGCGCTCCAGCGCGTCATAGTCGTTGAACTCCACGTTCTTTACGACGCTGCGGAAGCACTCCGGGAAACCGGCGGTGTCCGGCAGGGTGACGACCTCGCCGTCCGCCTCCTGCTGGGCTTTGGCGTTGTGGTTATACCAGATCAGCTCGTGCATGCCGTGGAAATGACCCTCCATGCGGATGCAGATATCCCGGCCGGTATAGCCGCGGGCCAGCCGGATGGCGGCCTGGGTGACCTCGGTGCCGGTGTTGCCCAGACGGATGCGCTCGGCGCAGGGGATGCGCTCCTGCATCAGCCTGGCCAGCGTCAGATGATCCTCCGTCTCAAAATTCATCAGGTTGCCCCGCTCCAGCGCCTTCTGCGCCGCCGCCATCAGCCGGGGATGGCGATAGCCAAAGAGGGCCGCACCGGCGGATGTATGGAAATCCAGATATACCTTGCCATCCGCGTCGTACAGATGGCATCCATCCACGTGGTCAAGATACAGCGGTGCGCCCAGGCAGCTGTGCAGACGGTTTGCCGCGTGAACGCCGCCGACGTAATATGCTTTTGCCTGTTCAAACAGCTCGGAATTTTTGGACATTTCGCTTCCTCCTTGGCAGATACGGTAAAAAATACATAATATATACAAATTTTCGGCAGTTTTTACGCGCTCGCCCGTTCCGGAGGAACGGTGCCGTCAAGCGCGTCGATGATGTGAAGCTCATGGATATCATCCAGCGGGTAAATGGGGCGGCCGCAGCGGCGGAAGGGAAGATCCTTCATGCTTCTGGCGGAGAAGCCCGGTGTATCCACATAGATCCAGGAGCCGTAAACCCCGGCGTAGGTGGACATGAAGGAGTGGGTGGCCCGCATGGAGATGATGTCCATCTTTGTGGGATCCAGCCCCATGGTCAGCAGCATGTTCCGGTCATGGGAGATGCAGACGCGGCGGCACAGGATGATGTACACATTGCCGCTTTTCAGCAGCGCCCGCATGCCGGGGTTGCTGATGAAGCCCTTCTGCGCCGGGCCGAGATGGGCGAAGGGCTCGGGATTCAGCTTCAGCACAGTGGCCTTTACCGGGATGCGCTGGTTGAACTCGCCGGGCTTGCCGAAGCCGCCGATGTGGAACAGACCCTCACCGCCGACGCCGATCTTTTCCGCCAGATCCGTGCTCTCCTGATCGGCCACCACCACAACGGAGGTCTCCGGCAGATCAGCCTTCAGCAGGGCCTCCAGCACCACGGAGCCGTCGCCGGTGCCGCCTGCGTTGGGAACATCGCCGTAATCCACCAGAATGACCGGCTTGGCCATGTGACGGATCTTTTCCAGCGCCTGGTCGATCTTCGGCATGGGCGGATAGAACTCCTCCCGGTGCTCCCAGAGATAGGTCAGGATCCCGTCCACCTTTTCGGTAAGGGCCTGCCGGTGATCCTCACCTCTGGCAAAGATGCAGACGCTGCAGCCCAGTTGGGGAGAATCCAGCCAGGGCTGGGCCATGAAGATGGAACCGGAACAGACACCCTCGCTGTGCAGCAGCTGCTGGAACATCTCCATGGCAGGCACCATGGGACTGTCGATGGTGTTGGAATTCTCGCAGGACATGATCATGGGGATGCGGTGGCAGATCCTGTATACGCCTTCGCCGGAGCGCAGCAGCTCCAGCAGGGCATTGCAGGCCCGGACGCCGGTCTCGAAGTGATCCACATGGGGATAGGTGAAGTAGCCGGAAGCGCCGTCCAGCCCCTGCACCATCTGTGTGGTGACCAGGGCGTGGAAGTCGAACGAGGCGCAGACGGGAACATCATCACCGACGATCTGCCGTACCTGAGAGATGATGTAGCCCTCGCAGTCGTCGATGCTTTCGCTCTGCATGGCGCCGTGTAGCACCAGCAGCACGCCGTCCACCTTTCCCGCGGCCTCCAGACTGCGGAAGAGCCGCTGGCTGAGATAGGTGAACTCCGTTCCCTTTACCGGGCCGGAGGTGCAGGCCTGAGCGTAGAAGCCGGGGACGATCTCCACATCCGCCTGCTTTTCCAGCGTGTCGAACACGCCGCCCATCTCAAGGGAGGTGCCCTTTATCTGGCTGAGCGTTTCGCCCTCCAGCGTGCAGGTAAAGGTCTCGCGGGTGGAGAATACCGGATTGAAGGAGTTGGCTTCCATCAAAAGCCCGCCAATAAAAATTCGATACATGTGGTATGCCTTTCTTTATAGGGTTATTGAAGGGTGCGTTTTCTGGCCTGTTCGATATGGAACCGCATTTTTTCCACGGCGGAGGCGGTGTTGTGGTGCTTCATCTCCCGCAGAATATCCAGATGCTCCTCCAGAGACTGAACGGCGCCGGCCAGACGCTCGCCGCTGACGCAGTTATTGCCGAGATCATCAAAAAGTGCCACCTGAAACAGATTGTAGGCGTAGAGGTTTTTCATGATCTTGATCAGCTGCTGATTGTCGATATAGCTGATCAGCGTCTCATGAAAATAGCCGTCCTCGTTCAGCAGGGCCACATAATTGGTTTTGTCGATATGCTCGATGCGTTCGATCATCTCGTTGATCTTTGACGCGGGGATGCGATAGCTGGCCAGCTCCAGCACCTTGGGCTCCAGCAGCAGGCGGATGTCAAAGCCGTCCGCGATATCCTTGACGGAGAGGTCGCGGACAAAAATGCCGCGGTAGGGGTATACTTCGACGAGACCCTCTTCACTCAAAGCGTTGATCGCCTCGCGGAAGGGCGTCCGGCTGGTGCGCAGCTCCTCGATGATCTGCTTTTCGTCCAGAGGTTGCCCCGGTGCATATTTTCCGCTGGTGATACGTTCCTTGATCGTGTTGTAGATCTTATCTCTCAATACCATGAGCGCTCTCCTTTGATTTTAGTTGTATATCATTTGTATACAAGCTGAAATGAAAAAATGGGCGTCGCTGAAAAACTGACGCAAAAAACACATGCTGTATACAATTCCTGTTTATTAACATAGCAAAGTCACAAGGCAATGTCAATGGCCTTGTGATTTTTTGTCATATATGACAGCGGCGTTTGGAATTTTTTACAATGGGCGGAGAAGGGCCGCAGGGCAAAAAAGCAGCGCCGCCGCAGCATAAATTGCGGCGGCGCTGCTTGAAGCGCAGAACGGTATGCTGATTTTAGCCCGGAAGCCACGTCATGTCGCGGCCGCTGAGCACATGGAAGTGCAGGTGCTTCACGGTCTGGCCGG
>ERZ1504953.149-NODE-149-length-24516-cov-4.310453_pt1 | contig 24516 bp, 14 predicted proteins | sample MGYA00574592_ERZ1504953 | MGnify/ENA primary metagenome ERZ1504953 (study PRJEB39906, sample SAMEA3182086) | gut metagenome | biome: human; feature: gut; material: Stool; isolation source: human stools | place: Canada | collected 2013-01-21 ...
AACGTCGATATGACGTCCGAAAACCGCGCAAACGGAGCGAAAAACGGCCGGAAAAGCAAGCGGCCGCCGGAGATCCGGCGGCCGCAGCGGAGATCACTCCGCGAAGAGGCGATTGATGTTCTTGAGCGTTTCGCGCACAAGCTGTTCGCCGCCCACATGGCCGACAAGGCCGGAGGCGATGAACGCGCTGTAGTGGCCACCCTTTTCGGCCTTCTCGGTGGGCAGATACCCCTCAGAGCCGCCCGCGAGCTGGACGAGGAAGGTCTGCTCGGCATACGAGCGCGCCTTGATCTGGTTGCCGAAGTCGAGGAAGAGCTCGAACGGGTTCGTCGCGAAGGCGACGGTGCCGAGGCGCAGGATGTGGCTCTCGGTGTCGAGGATGTCCATCTTCTCCTGCAGCTCCTCGCGGCGGAGGATACCGAGGTCGACCTGCAGCGCAGCTGCGTCGTTGAAATCGACGTTGCCCGGCTTTTCGGCCAGATAGTCATGGATGCGGCGGCGCGCAGAGGCGACCTCCGCAAAGGTCGTGCGGCGCAGCGGCAGCTGCATGTTGTGGACCTCATGCACGAGCTCGGGGTCTGCCTGCGGTGCGTCAAGGCCTTCATTGTAGACCTCAATGATCTCATTTGCGACGCGCTTGCCTGCCTTGCGCATGCCGGAGAGGTCAAACATGGAGGGGTCTGCCTTTCTGGGGTGCGGGTTGGTGCGCTTGAGGTTCGGGTCGTTCACGTCGCTTTCCGGCTCGACCCAGCGGACGAGATCGACTGGGCACTGGTCGCCGGCGGGCGAGCAGAGCGGAAGCATAAAGAGCTTGTCGCCGAAATGCTTGCGCAGGAGCATCTTGGCCTCGCCCCAGAAGTCGGGGGAGACGAACAGCCGGTGCTGGACGCACTGCGCCGGGCACGCAAGGTTCGCAACGATGCCGGTCAGCTCGTTTTTCTCATTAAAGACATACATCAGCTCGATGCCGGAGTCGTTGCCGCCCTCGATCTCGGTGAACTTCGCGGTCTCGGCATTGCCCCACATCTGGGCGGAGCCGTCGTTATAGCACACGCGGCGGCACATGCCGACCGGCGCGCGGCCGAAGGCATTGACAAAGCTGCCCTCGGTGCGGGAGGTCCAGGCCTCCAGCGCGGCCTTGCTGATCTGTTCGGCGAGGAACTCGAAGGTCTCTTCGGGCTGCGCGATGTCGGGGTTGGCGGAAATGTTGGCGCTCTCGATATACTTCTTATCGGGCGGCAGCTCAGACTCGATCAGCGCACGGAAGCTGGTCGCGTTGCCGGTGAATTTGCTGGAGGAATCGTCGCGGTGGGCGTAGCGGGGGCCCGTATGGACGTGGGTGGCGGAGATGATGACCTTCATCGGGTCAAGACCTGCGTCGTTCCCGGCGAGCTTTGCGCGCACGGCGTCGCGCAGCCCCCAGCTGATGTCGACCAGATCGCAGGCGCAGAAGATGGCCTGGTCGGTCTCGGAGCTGATGGCGAGGGCCGTCACGCAGATCGGTTTTTCGACATATTCGGAGATGCGCTCGGCGAACTGCCCGGCGAGAGATACCTTCTTGTCAGGCGTGATGGACTGCTCCGCCCACCCGAATTTCAGTTTGGACATAGGAAAGCCTCCTTATTATATTTCTGTTTTCCGCGGCAGCGCCGTGTGGGCGCTGCCGCGGGAGATCATTCTGCAAAGAGCTTGTTGATGTTCTTGAGCGTCTCGCGCACGAGCTGCTCGCCGCCCGCGTGGCCGACGAGGCCGGAGGCGAGGAACGCGCTGTAGTGGCCGCCCTTTTCGGCCTTCTCGGTGGGCAGATAGCCCTCGGTGCCGTTGGCCAGCTGGATGAGGAAGGTCTGCTCGGCGTAGGAGCGCGCCTTGATCTGGTTGCCGTAGTCGAGGAAGAGCTCGAACGGGTTGGAGGCGATGGCGATGGTGCCGAGGCGGATGATGTGGCACTCGGTGTCGAGGATGTCCATCTTTTCCTGCAGCTCCTCGCGGCGGAGGATGCCGAGGTCGACCTGCAGCGCGGCTGCGTCGTTGAAGTCGACGTCGCCCGGCTTTTCGGCCAGATAGTCATGGATGCGGCGGCGCGCGGCGGCGACCTCGGCAAAGGTCGTGCGGCGCAGCGGCAGCTGCATCATATGGACCTCGTGGACGAATTCGGGGTCGGTCTGCGGGGCGGCGAGGCCCTCGTTGTAGACCTCGATGATCTCGTTTGCAATGCGCCTGCCGGCCTTGCGCATGCCGGACAGGTCGAACATCGACGGATCGGCCTTGCGCTTGTGCGGGTTGGTGCGCTTGAGGTTCGGATCGTGCACGTCGCTTTCCGGCTCGACCCAGCGGACGAGGTCGACCGGGCACTGGTCGCCCGCGGCGGAGCACTGCGGCAGCAGGAAGATGTGCTCGCCGAAATGCTGACGCAGGAGCATCTTGGCCTCGCCCCAGAAGTCGGGGGAGACGAACAGCCGGTGCTGGACGCACTGCGCCGGGCACGCAAGGTTCGCAACGATGCCGGTCAGCTCGTTTTTCTCATTAAAGACATACATCAGCTCGATGCCGGAGTCGTTGCCGCCCTCGATCTCGGTGAACTTCGCGGTCTCGGCATTGCCCCACATCTGGGCGGAGCCGTCGTTATAGCACACGCGGCGGCACATGCCGACGACAGCGCGGCCGAACGCGTTCGAGAAGCCGCCGGGGGCGCGCTTTGCCCACGCTTCGAGCGCGGCCTTGGCGATCTGGCCGGAGAGGAACTCCAGAAGCTCGTCGTCCTGCGCGATCTCGGGGTTGGCGGTGACGTTGGCACTCTCCACATACTTCTTTCCGGCAGGAAGCTCAGACTCCAGAAGAGCGCGGAAGCCGCTGGAATTGCTGGAGAAGCGGCCGGAGGAATTGCCGCGGCCCGTATAGCCGGGGCCGGTATGGGTGTGGATGGCGGAGATGATGACCTTCATCGGGTCAAGGCCCACGGTGTTGCCGGCGAGCTTTTCGCGCACGGCGTCGCGCAGCGACCACGAAACGCCGACGAGGTCGCAGCTGCAGAAGACAGCCTGATCGCTGTCGGTGCTTACGGCCATGGCGGTCACGCACAGCGGTTTTTCCACGTACTCGGAAATGCGCTCGGCAAACTGGCCGACAAGAGATACCTTTTTATCCGGTGTCAGAGAATACTCTGCCCAGCCGATCTGAAAATGACTCATAACTATCATATCCTCCCGTGCAGCGGCTGAATTAACGCAACAACTACGCAACTTTCGCGCGATCGTTTCGCTGCTGCCCTGTCTCAATTCCAATGATAGCAATGTGCCCGGGGCGTGTCAAGACAGAAAAAAGTTTTCCGGCTTTTTGCGAAAATCCATGCAAAAAGTCTGCGGAAACTGAGCGGAACAGGCGCGGCGGACGCCGTGCCGGGGAAAAAACGTGGGAAAAACAGCGAACTTTTCCGCAAGGGAGGGAAGATACGTATGCAAATTAAACAAAAACAGAAGCCTGTTTTTTCGGAAAATGTCAAATCCGAGTGTTTGCGTTGCGCGAAACTTGACACATGCTCCGTCCGCAACGTAAAATGGGACTAACAATTTGACACCTCCGCGGCGCCGTGCCGCGCGGTCGGTCGAAAGGAGCGTTTTTTCGTGCACAAAGGGGAAAGATTAGGAACAAAGGCGACGATACAAAGCTATCTCATGATCGCCGGAACCGTGCTCGGCATGATCATCTTCGTTGTGATCCCGCTGCTGTGGATCATGCGCTGGTGTCTGTTCAGCTATAAGGGGTTCGGCACGGTCAAGTTCGTGGGCCTCAAGAATTTTATACGCGTGTTTTCCAGCACGTCCTCGAAATACTGGCTGTCAGTCGGAAACACCTTTGTGTTCGCCATTGGCAAGCTGCTCGTTGAGATCCCGCTGGCGCTCGTGCTGGCCTTCATCCTGACGAAGAAGATCCGCGGCCGCGACTTTTTCCGCTCCGTGTTCTTCATGCCGTCGATGCTTTCCGTCGCGGTCATCGGCGTTGTGTTCACCTACCTGTTCAACCACAACCAGGGCGTCGTCAACTCCGCGATCCGGCTGCTGGGCGGCGAGGGCGTCAAATGGTTCTCGGGCGGCACATCGGCCATGATCATGCTGATGATCGCGTCGATCTGGCAGAACTTCGGCATCAACATGCTGTTCTTCATGACGGGTCTGCAGGCGATCCCACCGGAAATGTATGAGGCGGCGTCCATCGACGGCGCGAGCAATACGCGCCAGTTCCTGACCATCACGATCCCGCTGCTCGGCCCGGTTTTGCAGATGGTGCTGATGAACGCGATCCTCGGCTCGCTCAAGGTCACGGATCTGGTCCTCACCCTGACCAACGGCAAGCCCAGCGGCAAGACCGAGGTCATGATGACCTACATCTATAAGAAATTCTTCGGCGACGGCGGCGCATCCGGCCTTGACTTCGGCTACGGCGCGGCGCTGACCGTGGTCACAGCCGTCATTCTGGGCATCGTCACGCTGATCTATCTGCGTGCGACCAAGAAGTCCAGCGACGTTTACTGAGAAAGGAGGCTGCAAGCGATGACAATGCGAATGAGCGCCAGAGCGAAGTTCTTTCTGTATCTGTTTTTGATCTTTATGGTCATTTTGACCGTCATTCCGCTGCTGTACACGGTCTCCGCTTCCTTCAAGACCAACATGGAGATCGCCACGGGCGGTATCAACCTGATCCCGAAGACCTTCACGTTCGACAACTATAAGACTGTCTGGAGCATGAGCGGCACGGGCATTGCCAGCAAGGTGACCTACACCGACTATACCATCAACTCCATCAAGGTCTCCCTGATGACGGTCGTGCTGGTGGTGCTGTTCACGTCGATGTCGGCCTACTGTTTCCAGCGCGGCAATTTCCCCGGTCGGAAGTTCCTGTACTGGCTGTTCATGGCCACCATGTTCATCGGCGCCGGTACGGTCACGATGTTCCCGCTGCTGCGGATCACCACGAAGCTCGGCCTCAACAACCTGCCCGGTCTGGCGCTGGTCCAGTTCGGCACGGCGGGCGCGAGCGACCTCTTTTTGACGATGGGCTATCTCAAGACCATCAGCAAGGAACTGGATGACGCGGCCAAGATCGACGGCTGTTCCTTCTTCTCCACCTGGTGGCGCGTGATCCTGCCGCTGTCCAAGCCGATCCTTGCGACAGTCGCGCTGATGACGTTCCGTGCCTCGTGGAACAACTACCTGCTTCCGAACCTGATGCTCGCCAGAGATCAGGCTGCCACCACCCTCGTGGTCGCGGTCGTGAAGCTGCAGTCCTCCGGCGGCGCCGGCGCGAGCCAGTATAACCTCATGATGGCCGGCACGATGCTTGCAATGCTGCCGATGCTCATCCTGTTCCTGTGCATGAACAAGATGTTCGTCGAGGGCATTACGCAGGGCGCGGTCAAGGGCTGAGTTTTCCGCTGCGCGGAAATGCACGCCGGAGCAATGACGTTCTGTACGAACCGGGCCTTGCCGTACCTGGCAGTACGATGAGGCCCGGTCTGCTTTTTGGATACACCCTACGGCGGACGCACTGCGCAGCGAAAGAAAGCGCGCTGCGCGCGGTTGCGTTTCGCGGGGGCCTGTGCTATCGTTATTGCAGTGAGACCGCGGGTGAAAGGATCTGCGGCAGCGCAACTTTATGAAACAGGAGCGAATCAAATGGCTGAAATTCAACTTTCCGGCGTCAGCATGGTCTATCCGAACGGCACGCAGGCGCTCAAGCAGGTCGACCTGACGGTATCCGATCACGAATTCATCGTGCTGCTGGGGCCGTCCGGCTGCGGAAAAAGTACGCTTTTGCGCCTGATCGCGGGGCTGGAAAAGCCGACGGAGGGGACGCTCCGCTTTGACGGCGAGGATGTGAGCACGCTCGAGCCGATGAAGCGCAACGTTGCGATGGTCTTCCAGTCCTTTGCGCTCTATCCGCATCTGACGGTCTATAAGAACATGGCGTTTCCGCTCAAGAGCATGAAGCTCCCGCAGGAGGAGATCAAGCGCCGCGTGGAGGCGGCGGCAAAGATCCTCGATATCGACTATCTGCTCAACCGCCGCCCGCGCGTGCTGTCCGGCGGCCAGCGCCAGCGCGTGGCGCTGGGGCGGGCGATGGTGCGCGAGCCTGTCGTGTTCCTGCTCGACGAGCCGCTGTCGAACCTCGACGCGAAAATGCGGACAGAACTGCGCGATCAGATCATCCGCCTGCATGAGCGGCTGAAAACGACGTTCGTCTATGTGACGCACGATCAGGCCGAGGCCATGCAGATGGGCGACCGGCTGGCGATCATGGACATGGGCAGGATCGTGCAGACCGGCACGCCGCAGGAAATTTACGACCACCCGAACTCGGTCTATGTGGCGGGCTTTGTCGGTGCGCCGAAGATCAACTTCTTCGCCTCGCACCTGCGGCGCGGAGAGGCCGGCTGGAGCATCCGGCTGCTCGGGAAGACGCTGGAGCTGCCCGCGCAGCGCCTGCCTTTGGACACGGCGGGCGCGGAGGACGGCATGCGCGTGATCCTCGGCGTCCGGCCGGAGGATTTCCGGCTGGATACAAGCAGCGAGCCGATGCTGCAGGCAGAGGCGCTGAACGTGCTGCCGATGGGCGCGGGACTGCATGTGCAGCTCCGCTGCGGCGAGGTACGCTTCCTGATTGTTCTGACGAACCATTCCGGCGTGCAGCCGGGCGATACGCTCGCGCTGCGGGTCGACCCGTGGAATATTCAGGTGTTTGACGCACAGACCGAACGCAATCTGTGCTGTCCTGTCCGGAAGGAGGATGCGCAATGAGAAGATGGTATGAGCCGCGCAGGGACCGGCCGGATCTGGAACGCAGCGCGATCAGAAAACGCGGCTTTGTGGGCTATATGGACATGCTCTGGCGGGAGTTTTTCGAGCTTCTGAAGCTGAATCTCCTGTTCGTGCTCTCGTGCGTGCCCATCATCACGATCCCGGCGGCGCTCACGGCGATGCACCGCATCACGTCGGTGATGGTGCGCGATGAAAACCATTTCCTGTGGCCGGACTACTGGAAGGCCTTCCGGCGCGATTTCTGGAAGAGCCTCGGCGGCGGCGCGGCCATCGCGGCGGTGATGGCGCTGTTCGTTCTGAGCACGGTCTTCTATTATAATCTGATGCAGGTCAACAAGGTCTTTGTCCTGCTGGCGGGCTTCGCCGCGTGCGTGGTGCTGCTGACGCTGTGCGTGAGCTTCTATTTCTTCCCCATGCTCGCAATGGTCGATCTGCCGCTGGGCGCGCTGCTGAAAAACAGCATGGCGCTGGTCTTCGGCAACATCGGCAAGACCCTGCTGGCGCTGCTGCTGTTTGTGCTGCTGATCGGGCTCGGCGTGGGGCTGCTGCCGTATTCGTTCATTTTTGCGGCGCTCATCATGTTCTCGTTCGTCGCGTCGATCACGACGTATTTGACCTACCCGGCCATCGAGGCGCGCGTCATGCGCCGCGAGGAGGGGCATGCGGCGGGCGAATTGTACCAGACGCTCCCGCAGCAGGAGCAGCCGGAGGTGCAGCTTCGCTCGGCAGGGCTCGACGAGCTGCGCTTTGAGGACGACGAGACCGAAGAAAACGCGGAGAACTGACGACTTCCATAAAAAAAGCTGCGCAGAAAAGGGAGGAAACGGAGATGTCCGTCATGAAATGTACCGCCGCGGGCGACGCGATGATCTTCCGGCAGCTGCCGGGACACTATGAGGGCTTTGAAGCGCTGCGGGATTTTATCGCGCAGGGCGAGCTCCGGTTTTTGAATCTGGAGACGACGATCCACAACTTTGAGACCTACGGCGCGGCGCTGTCCGGCGGGAGCTGGTTCTGCGCGGAGCCGCGCGTGCTGGACGGCGTGAAGGAATTCGGCTTCAACATGCTGACCACGGCGAACAACCATGCCATGGACTATTCCCACGCGGGACTGCTGAAGACGCTGGAATACCTGCAGGCGGCGGGGCTGCCCACCTGCGGCACGGGCCGTTCGCTGGCCGAGGCCGCCGCGCCCATCTATCTGGACGCGCCCGGCGGGCGCTATGCCGTGATCGGCGCGTGCTCGACGTTCTATCCCGACGCGATGGCGGGCGAGCAGACGCGCACTATGCCGGGGCGTCCGGGCCTGAACGGCCTCCGGTTCGACACCCGGTATGAGCTGCCGGAGGCGCAGCTCGCGCAGCTGCGCGAGATCGCGGCCGCGCTGGACCTCAACGCTGACCGCGAGCTGGAACGCTCGCAGGGCTATCTCCCCGAGCTGCCCGACGGCGCGGCGGAGTTCGGCACCATGCGCATCGCGCGCGCAGACAAACCGGGCATCCGTACCCGCGTGAACGAGACCGACATGGCCCGCACGGAAAAAATGATCCGCGAGGCGCGCTTCATGGCCGACTATGTGATCGTGTCCATCCACTCGCACGAGTGCATGGGCGCGGTAAAGAGCGAGCCTGCGGAGTTCTGCGTGGAATTTGCGCACCGCTGCATCGACGCAGGCGCGCATGCCGTCGTCGGCACGGGGCCGCACATGCTCCGCCCGATCGAAATCTACAAGGGCTGCCCGATCTTCTACTCGCTGGGCGACTTCATCATCCAGCTGGAGACCGTAAAAAAGGCCCCGGTGGGCTTCTTCGAAAAGCAGGGCATGACCGGCAGCGAGGGACTGGACGAGATGTTTGAAAAGCGTTCGGACCACGGACGAAAGGGCCTGTATTACAGCCGCGTCATGTTTGAGGCGGTCGTCCCGTACTGGGAGGCGGAGGACGGAAAGCTCCGCAAGCTGAAGCTGCTGCCGGTCGAGCTCGGCTTCGGGAAAAAGCGCTCGGTCGGCGGCTGGCCCGCCCCGGACGCGCACAGCGGCATTCTGGAGCGGCTCGCGGAAATGAGCCTGCCCTATGGGACGAAGATCGAGATCGGCAGCGACGGGACCGGAACGGTCCTGCTGTAAAGCGGAGGGAAAAAACGATGCTGACAAAGGAAATGCTTTCGTATATTGCGGAAAATATCGAGGATATCAAGCGGATCATCCGGGACCTGTGCGCCATTCCCGCGCCCTCGCACCACGAGGAAAAGCGCGCGGAATACTGCAAAGCGTGGTTCCGGGCCAACGGCTTTGAAGATGTGGAGATCGATGAGGCGCTGAACGTCGTGTGCCGGTATCAGGTGACGGACGAGAATGATCTGGTCGTCTTCATGGCGCACACCGACACGGTCTTCCCGGACACCGAGCCGATGCCCTTCCGCGAGGATGAAAAGAAGATGTACGCGCCCGGCGTCTGCGACGATACGGCAAATCTCGCCGTGATGATGGTCAGCGCGCGCTACTTCGTGCAGCGGAGGCTGCGGGCAAAATGCGGCCTTCTGTTTGTGGCGAACTCCTGTGAGGAGGGGCTCGGCAACCTGAAGGGCAGCCGCCGGATCGTACAGGACTACGGCAGCCGCATCCGCGAATTTTACACCTTCGACGGTACGAACCTGCGCCGCGTCGTGACGAGCGCGGTCGGCTCGCACCGCTACCGCGTGACCGTCCGCACCGAGGGCGGACACAGCTACGGCGCGTTCGGGAACCGCAACGCGATCTATTATCTGTCTTCCATCATCAACACCATCTACACCATGAAGGTGCCGCAGAAGGAGGGCGTCAAGACGACCTACAATGTCGGCGTGATCGAGGGCGGAACGTCGGTCAACACCATCGCGCAGGAGGCGTCGATGCTCTGCGAGTACCGCTCGAACGACCGCGAGTGCCTGGAGACCATGCGTGTGTTCTTTGAAAAGACGTTTGAGGCCTACCGCGCGATGGGCGTGGAGGTCGAGGTAACGCTGGTCGGCGACCGCCCGTGCGGCGGCGATGTGCCGCAGGAAAAGCTGGATGCGCTCATTGCGCGCGCGGACAGCGCCGTGCGCGAGCTGTTTGACGCGGAGCCGATCCACGGCCCCAGCTCGACCGACGCCAACATTCCGCTCGCGGCCGGGATCCCGGCCATCTGCGTCAGCGCGGCGGTGGGCCGCGGCTGCCATACGCGGCAGGAGGAGATCGATCTCGATCAGCTGCCGAACGGCGCGAAGCTGTCGATGCGGCTGATGCAGGAATACTTCGAGATCTGAGCGATACACCCAGGGCCGGAATGCGGAGTTTTGCGCTTCCGGCCTGATTTATAATGATGGGATCATGAGGAGGCAACGCCATGCAGACCCAGCTTTATGAGAGACTCGTTGACAAGCACCGCGAGGAGATCCTCGCGGCGGAGGACTATATCTGGCGGCACCCGGAGACGGGCTTCCGCGAGTGGAAGACGACCGCGTATATGCAGGACGTGTTTGAAAAGGTGGGCTATACGCTCGTCAGGGCGGGGGATATCCCCGGCTTCTACACGGATATCGAGACCGGACGGCCCGGCCCGAAGCTGCTCATCATGGCGGAGCTGGACGCGCTGAGCGCGCCGAACCATGTGCAGGCGGTGGACGGCTGCGCCCATGCCTGCGGCCACCACGCGCAGTGCGCGGCCATGGCCGGGATCGCGCTGGCGCTGAAGGAGCCGGGCGCGCTCGACGGCCTGAGCGGGTCGGTCCGGCTGATGTGCGTCCCGGCGGAGGAGCTGATCGAGCTGGATTTCCGCGACGGCCTGCGCCGCGCGGGCGTGATCCACTATCTCGGCGGCAAGACCGAGTTCATGCACCGCGGATACATGGACGGCGTGGATCTGGCGTTTCTATTCCACACCAGCACACGCACCGACTGCGATTTTGACTGCCATTACGGCCAGAACGGCTGCATTGCCAAGACCGTTCGCTATGAAGGCGTCGCGGCCCATGCGGGCGGGAGCCCGGAAAAGGGCGTCAATGCGCTCTATGCCGCGTCGCTCGGCCTGCAGGGCATCAACGCCATCCGCGAGACGCTGCGCGACGGCGATCACATCCGCATCCATCCGATCATGACCGCCGGCGGCGCATGCGTCAACATCATCCCCTGCGAGGCGACGCTGGAATCGTACATCCGCGGCGCGTCGTTCGACGCGATCCTGGACGCGAACCGGAAGGTCGACCGCGCGCTGGCTGCAGGCGCGCTGGCGCTCGGGGCGAGGGTCTCGGTCAGTGACCGGCCCGGCTATGCGCCGCTGGTCAACAGCCCGGAGCTTGTCGAGGCGGCGGGTGAGGCCATGCGGGCGCTGCTCGGCGCGGACCGCGTGAAGATCACAAACGAGTGGACGACGGGCTGCACCGACATGGGCGACGTCAGCTGCATCATGCCGGTCCTGCATCCGCACATCGCGGGCGCGGCCGGAAAGTCGCACGGCGATGACTATCACCTCGTTGACCGCGAGATGGCCTGCGTCAACTCGGCCAAGGGCCAGCTGCTGCTCATGGCGCTGCTGCTGGAAAACGGCGCGGCGCGCGCAAAGCAGGTCGTGGAGCGCTATCACGCGCCCTATGAGAGCAAGGCGGCGTATTTTGCCGCGCTGGACGCCATCCTGCGCGACCGGGAACTGATCGAGTACCACGAAGATACCGCCCAGATCCGTCTCTGAGTGTGACGCCGCCGGACCACCGGCGGCATTCTTCGGAGCGCATACGACTTTTTTACATCGGAGAGAGAAAAATGGAAAAGACACGCTTCAAAGGCGCCGTATTTGCGACGGCCTCGGCGCTTTTGTACGGACTTGGCGCGGCGCTCATCAAGCTGGCGACAAAGGAGTCCATGTCCGTCGCGACGCTGCTGGTCGGACGCGGAGGCTGCGGCATGCTCCTGCTGCTTCTGGCAGGCTGCATCCGGCGCAAGCCCCCAGCCGTCAAACTGCGCAGTCTGCCGAAGATCGCGCTGTACGGCGTTTTCGGGACGGTGGCGACACAGATCTTTCTGAATCTGGCGTATCTGTATCTGCCGGTCGGAACAGTCACAACGATCCACTTTATGTACCCCGCGCTTGTTGCGGTGATGGAGGCGGTGCTGTTCCGGCAGAAGCTGCCCGGAACGACCATCATCACCCTGGCCGTCCTGACCATCAGCATGGGGCTCCTTCTTGAAAATGTCACGGCGGGCGCGGAGCGCGGCCTCCTGTTTGCTGTGCTGTCCGTCCTTACGTGGACGTTCCAGCTGCTGTACATGGAGCGCTCGGGCATTCTGGAGGAGGAAGACCGGCAGACGCTCACCTTCTATATCTGCCTGCTCATGGCCGTTGTGGGCCTGATCTACGGCGCGCTGACCGCGACGCTGCAGCTTCGGAGCATCCTGACGAATTTCGGGATCATTGCGCTGATCGCCTTCCTGAATAACGTCTGTGCTACGGTCTTCCTGCAATACGGCGTGCAGTATGCCGGGGCGGGGCTGTGCGCGATCCTGAGCGTGTTTGAGCCGCTGGGAAGCATTGTGATCGGCGCGGTCCTCCTGCATGAGCAGCTGACGCTCCGCCAGATGCTTTCCTGTGTGCTGATCCTCGGAAGCATCTGCTTCCTGATCGTCAGCAGCGCCCGCCGGAAAAAAGCTGCGGGCCGCATGGAATAGAAAGAATACGAAGCACCGCCGCGGCGGGGCGCACATGCGCTCCGGCTGTGGCGGTGCTTTTGTATTTGGAGCGTATGACCGGTGGACACGCGTGCATTCCCGCACGCAACTTTTACGCAATTTCCGCGCAACTTCACGAAACAACACGCGGTGCGGTGGATTTTCCCGGATGCGGGATTATAATGAAAACAGAAAAATTTCGGGAGGTTTATTCATGGTCAAGCTTGATTTCTTGTCTGTTCTCGACGAAAAAGCGCAATTTCTCTACAACTTCTCGGACGGCATCTGGGCGGACCCGGAGACCGCCTTTACCGAATTCCACGCTGCCGGGCGCTATTGCAGCGCGCTGCGCAGCGAGGGCTTCGAGGTCACAGAAAACCTTGCCGGGATCCCCACGGCCTTCTCCGGCCGCTTTGGCTCCGGCCATCCGGTCATCGGTGTGCTGGCGGAATTTGACGCGCTCTCCGGCCTGAGCCAGGAGGGCGGTGTGACGGAAAAGCGTACCGCGGGCGGGGCATGCGGCCACGGCTGCGGACACAACCTGCTCGGCACGGCCAGCCTCGGCGCGGCCATCGCCATCAAGCGCTTTCTGGAGACTCAGAAGTGCCCCGGCACGGTCATCCTCTTCGGCTGCCCCGGCGAGGAGGGCGGCTCCGGCAAGGCGTTCATGGCGCGCGACGGCGTGTTTGACGAGCTGGACGCGGCGCTCTGCTGGCATCCGGACGAGAACACAGGCGTGCGCGTGCAGACCTCGCTCGCAAACTGCCAGGTGCTCTACAAATTCAACGGCAAGGCCGCGCATGCCGGCGCCGAGCCGCATCTGGGCCGCAGTGCGCTGGACGCTGTAGAACTGATGGACGTCGGCGCAAACTACCTCCGTGAGCATATGATCGACCAGGCGCGCGTCCACTACGCCATCACCGACGCAGGCGGCTTCAGCCCGAACGTCGTGCAGCCGCACGCGGAGGTCCTCTATCTCATCCGCGCGCCGCGCAGCGCACAGGTCAAGGAGCTGTATGAACGCGTCAACGACATCGCGCGCGGCGCGGCCCTCATGACCGGCACAACGGTCGAGATCGACTTTGTGAAGGCCTGCTCTGATACGATCCTGAACGACACGCTTCAGCGCGTGCTCTATGAAAAAATGGCGCAGATCGGCGTGCCCGAGATCACCGAAGCCGACGAGACCTTCGCCCGCGAGCTGACTGAAAAGGCGCTGATGGAGTATCCGAAGGCCGATCCGGTGCATCCCATCCACGATGAGCTGCTGCCCTACACGGGCCAGATCGAGTATGAATGCGGCTCGACCGATGTCGGCGACGTGAGCTGGGTCTGCCCCACGGTGCAGGCCAAGGCCGCGACGTGGGCCTTCGGCACGCCGTGCCACAGCTGGCAGGCTGTGACGCAGGGCGTCATGCCGCTCGCGCACAAGATGATGCTGTACATCGCAAAATCCCTTGCCGCGATGGGCGCGGAGCTGATGGTCAACGCGGAGCTGCTGGAGCGGGCGAAGCAGGAGCACCGCCGTCTGGTCGGCCCGGAGGGCTATGTATGCCCCATCCCGAAAGGCGTCAAGCCGCGTTCGATGGACTCGCTGCATAAGTAAGGAGGACGCCTGAAATGAAATACGCAAGTCAGATCCCGCGGGAGACCATCGCCCGCCTCGAGGCGATGGCCGCCGAAGATCCTGTGCGCTTCTGCCAGCCGCATCCGTGCCCCGGCGTCTATTCCTCGCGGGAGGAAGAGGAATTCTGGTGCTACAAATGCTGGGGGCACGCGCTGGAGCAGCCCATGCCCGGATCTAACCTCGCGGAGTTTTTCCGGCAGCAGGATCTGCAGTTCCCGCTGCCTGCCGGCTTCCGCGAGGAGCGGCGCATCACCGTCAGCCACGGCTCGGACTGCATGGCAGTCGACTGCATCTGCGATGCGTACACGCCGCACCTGTTCGATTCCATCGCGGACTTCTACCTGACCACCGACCTGCCGACGGCAAATCTGGAATCGACGGTCTATCCCGCCGCGCCCTTCGGCCGCAACCAGCCGAAGGTCCTGCCCGGCCAGACCAGGACAGACTGCAATCCGCGCATGAACACGTCCGCCGGGATGCTGGACCGGTTTGTGAACGCCGGGATCCGCTATTTCTCCACGGCGAATAACCACTGCTATGACTATGACGAGGCGGGTCTGCTCGCAACGCTCGACGAGCTTGACCGCCGCGGCGCGGCGCATTCCGGTACGAACCGCAGTCCGCAGGAGCAGACGCAGGCGCTCGTGCTGGACGTCGGCGGCGTGCGCGTCGCGGAGCTGAGCGCGACCTTCGACCTCAACGACCGCGCATATGAAAAGAAGTGGCTCCTGAATGAGGTGCGCTTCAACGACACCCCGTGCGATTTTACGCTCATCGAACAGCTCATCGCCTCGGCAAAGGCGCAGAAGGCGGACATCATCACGCTGCACGCGCACTGGGGCTGGGAATTTGAGCTGTATCCGCACCCCAAGACTGTGGAATACGCACACAAGCTCGCAGAAATGGGCGTTGATGTGATCGTCGGCACGCATCCGCATGTCTCACAGCCGATGGAAAAGTACACCTATACGCAAAACGGTGAGCAGCGCAGCTGCCTGATCTTCTACTCGCTCGGCGACTTCGTCAGCTTTCACCCGCAGAGCCGCGACAGCCGCATCACCTATGTCCCGCGTTATACGCTCGCAAAGGGGGAGCTGGACGGCAGGCCGAGGACCTTTGTCACCGGCCTTCAGATCCTGCCGGTCTACATCCTGACTGCGGCGGACGCAGAGGAAAACTACGATGTGCGCCTGCTCCGTTTTTCCGACGTGCTGGCGGACAGACCGGATGCAGACGGCGCATACCGCTATCCCCTCTGCGAGTGGGAGCGCGCCGATCTGCCGCGCCTGCATGGAAAGATCCTGCACGGGATCCTCCTTCCGGCGGATCACCGGGAGCTGCTCGTACCATAAAGAGGCGTCTGATGAAGCACATAAAGATCTCCCCGCAGCGGTATCGCTGGGTCATTGTCGCCGCAAGCTTCCTGATGGTCTTTGTCTGTCTCGGCTTCTGCAGCAGCAGTAAAAGCCTCTATCTCGCGGCCATCACCGAGGCCCTCGGCATCAAGCGCAGCCTTTTCTCGATCAATGACAGCTGCCGCTATATCGCAACGGCCGTCGTGAATCTCTTCTTCGGCGCGCTGTGCGCGAGATTCGGCCGCAAACGGCTGATCGCCGCGGGCTTCTCCTGTCTCATCGCGTCCATGCTGCTCTATGCCTATGCGCCGAACATCTATCTGTTTTATCTGGGCGGCGTGCTGCTGGGCCTTGGCCTTGCGTGGACGACAACGACGATGGTCGGCAGCATCGTGCACCGCTGGTGTCCGGCGCACGCCGGAAAGATCATGGGCCTGATCCTCGCGGCAAACGGCGTCGGCGCGGCAGTCGCGACGCAGATCGTCACACCGATCATCTATGCGCCCGGCGACGCCTTCGGCTATCGCAGCGCCTATAAGCTCGTGGCGCTGATCCTGGCCGTGACCGCCGGGATCGTCCTCGCGCTCTATCGCGAGCCGCCGGAGAAAATCCCAGAAAGCACGAGCGCAGAAAAAGAACCGCAGCAGGCTGAAAGCGGGCAGAGCACCGCGCGCGGTGCCCGGTTCTATCTGCTCCTTGTCTGCGTCTTCCTGACCGGCTTTATCCTTCAGAGCACGACCGGCGTCAGCGCAGCGCATATGAAGGACGTCGGTCTGGATGCGGGCTATGTTGCCGCGGTCGTGAGCGCGCATGCGCTCAGCCTGACCGTGTGCAAATTCCTGACGGGCGTCATTCACGACCATGCGGGACTTCGGAAGACCGTACTTCTGTGTGACTGCGCGGCGATCACGGTCCTGATCCTTCTCGCAGAGGTCACGGCCACGCCCACAGGCCGCGTGCTGGCGATGGCCTACGGCATCCTGTCCGCGCTGGCGCTGCCGTTGGAGACGATCATGCTCCCGCTGATCGCGCAGGACCTGTTTCAGGGGCCGCAGTACAACAAGATGCTTGGCATCATCGTATCCGTCAATACGGCCGGCTACGCCGTCGGCACGCCGATCGCCAATCTGACCTTCGACTGTCTCGGCACCTATCAGCCGATGCTGCTGGCCTCCGCATGCGTCATGGCCGGCGTCACGATCTGCATCCAGCAGCTTCTTAAGCGCTGCGCAGCAGAGAAAAGCGCCTGATGGACAAAACAGGATCGTAAGCAAACATGCGGCAGCACCAGAACCATCCGACGCTGCCGCACGTTTTATGCAGCAGAAGATAAAGTCCTTGTTAGCTTCCCGGAAAGCATCGAAAAACACGACTATCTTCATAAAGTGGTGCTTGGCGTTCAAAGCACAGAGGCAGTAAAGAAGGTCAAGGCGTATGACAGCACGATCAAAGTGCTGGGCTTCCTGCCGGACGTGGAAAGCATCTCCGCTTTTGGCGAAACACAGGCGGACGCTATCCGTCTGATCGAAGGATGGCTGAACGCAGATACCGCGCAGCGTGTCCGTCAATATGGAAAAGAGCTGTGGATCATGACCTGGACCCCGGAAGTCGGCCTCACCACCCCGGAAAACCTCAAAAAGATCCACCCCTTCCGCCCCGACGCCCTCCTGATCAATGACGTGACCACGCTGAGACCATAAATAGCGGGGGAGTGTGCCGCGAAAAACTCATTGGCCCGCAGCGCCTTTTATGCTTCGCATGAAAAGGCATCGCTCACTGTTTGCATGCGCTCACCAAAAGCCGGCATTGACTTTTGGCGTGAGTTTTGTATAATGGAGGGGAAATCGGCCGGGGCCCGGAGGAGGGGCAGGGCCAGAAAATTGAATATGCTTCATCCGTGACGTGTAATCGCAGGTTGTCAGGCTTGGCAGTCTGCGATGAAAAAGGAAAGGTAACCAATCCACTCGACCGGAGCTGTGAGCAAGAGGACGTTCCAAAGCAGCCATGCGCTGCGTGACCGAAAGGTAGCCATTGCGGGGACTTGAGCCCTGTGAGAAGGTAGGAAACGGACGCGGAGGATCCCGGATCCTCCAGATTGCAAGTCAGAAGAATTGCTGTCAGGGCGCAGATATCCTGCGCTTTCAGGATGTGAAACATTCAGGACGAGCTCTCCCTGCAATGTCGATTTTTGTGCGCACTGATCTTATGAGCAGTGCGTTCATTTTTTCCGTGCGCCCGGCGCACGGGTACGGCCGCCGTCTGACTTGTTTCAGACGGCGGCTTTTTTGCGTATATGCGCCCCTTATCGGCGCTGCAGATACGACCACGAAGAAAAATAAAGAAAAAGGAGCGAACCACATGAAAAAACGAGTATTGAGTCTGATCCTGGCACTGGTCATGCTCATCGGCGTTCTGCCGGTGAACGTGCTGGCGTCGGGAGCGGAGGACACGCTGCCCGCGCAGCAGACGGTCACGATCGAGACCAGTCTGGACAGCGCACTGGCAGATGGCGTCTATGCCGCGGCGCAGTCGCCGCTTCCGGTATCGATCCGCGCGGAGGTGGACGGCGAGGCGGTGGAGCACACCGCCAGTCTGGACGGCGAAGCGCTGACCGGCACGCAGGCCGCGGACGGCTGGACGGCCTATGAGCTTTCGTTTGAGGCGGCGGGAAGCTATACGCTGACCGTCAGCGCTGCGGGCGAGACGCAGAGCCGCACCATCGTCTATCAGCCGCAGTCCGCGGACGAGCCCGCGGCGGAGGACCCGGCAGAGGAGCTTCCGGCAAACGACCCGGAGCTGACTCCGGCAGAAGAGACCCCGGCAGAGGAAACTCCGGCCGAAGAGATCCCGGCCGAGGAGCCCAAGCAGGAGCCCAAAGCCGTGCCGCAGACAGCCGCGCAGAGCAGCGACAGTGAGACCGCGGTCGATCTGGGCAGTGCGATCGGTACGGTCCGCGTGATCGTGGAAAATAACACGGCGGATACCGGCGCTGCGGATACCGGCTACGGGACCTGGGAAGCCGGTGCGGCAAAGTGGCATGGGAAGCTCGTCGACAAGGAGGTCACGCTCTACGAGAACTCCACGGCGATGACCTGCATCACCGATGCGGTCAAGGGCTATACCATGACCGACTCTGACGGTTATATTACGGAGATCGGCGGGCTGAAAGCGGATCCGACGAATTACAGCGTTGGCTGGATGTACACATTCAACGAATGGTTCGCCAATGATCTGCCGACAGCATATACGGCAAAGAAAGAGCTGCGTGACGGCGATGAGATCTGCATGAAGTACACCTGCAAAATGGGTGCGGATATCGGCAGTATCGCGAATGATAAAAACAAGACCCTATCCAGCCTCACCGTGACCGGTGCGGAGCTGAACAAGGTCGACTCCACCCACTATGAGATCCCGCTTGGTGACGCGGAGAGCAAATCGGTCAAGATCGTCCCGACGGCAGCCAATAAGAATTTCCTCGCCTGCGTGTTCAAAGGTACACTGACGGATACGCAGATCGATGCGCTGAATAACGACGAAAACAGCTGGTACACGAATACTGCGCTCGTGCGCCGCAGCGAGACCGTCACGGTCAAAGAGGGCGACACGTTCACCGTCGTGGTCGGTGCGAAGAGCTGGCCGAGCCAGAACAATGGCACCTACGGCGGTGCGGAAAAGGTAAATCCGGGCGTCTACACCGTTACCGCAGTCAAGACAGTAACGGATCCCGACGCTGCGTTCAAGAACTTCTTCGCAGCATTGGCAGGCACAGCAACGGTTGCCAATGATACGAAAGACATTGAAGAGAAAATCTACCCGCTGGAAGTAGCGGAAGACGGTACAGCGCTGGTTACGACAAACAAAAAAATCGGCAAATCGAAATCCGGTTTGACGATCTCTTTCCTGAAGACAGCAAAGCTGACTTTCTCCTATAAGACTTCTTCGGAAGCCAAGTGGGATTATCTGAAGGTCTACCGGATCACGGAGGCAGCGGGCAAGGAAACGGAGACGCTGCTCAATGAGGCGGATAAAGAAGCGTTCAGCGGAGAGATGAGCGACTATGCCTCCTACAGTGTGGAGGTACAGGCTGGCGAAAAGATCCGGATCCGCTTTGAGAAGGACTTCAGCGGCGATGGGACGAGCGACTGTGTCTGGCTGAAGAACTTCACCGTCACCCTTCCGAACAAGGTCATCTTCCACGCCAACAACGGCACGGACGCGACCAGTGAGCAGGGCGTCTTCGGTACGGCTGACCTGACGAAGAACACCTTCACCTACGCGGGTTACCGCTTTGACGGCTGGGCCGAGACGGCGGGCGGCGCGGTCAAATACGCCGACGGCGCGTCCATCACGCTGAACGGCGCAGATGTGAACCTCTACGCCGTCTGGACGAAGGTCTGGAACGTCATGTTCCCCAACATGCCCAAGGACGCGGCCATCACCGTCAAGCAGGGCGAGACCGTCCAGCCTGTCTCGGAGACGGCAAACACCTGGATCCTCCCGGACGGCAGCTATACCTACTCCGCAGAGCTGTTTGGCTATGAGAGCAAGGAAAATGTCCCGTTCCAGGTCAACGGCGCAAACCTTGAGATTCAGGATACGCTGACGGCTGCGGACAAGATCGCCGTTACCTTTTACGTGACCGGCGCGGCCGCGGATACGGCCATCACCATCACTGTCTGGAACAGCGAAAAGACCGTGATGACGGCCCGGGAAGCGAACCCGACCGTCTATGACCTTCCCGCCGGCAGCTATACCTATACGGTCGAGGCCAAGGGGTATAAGAAGATCAAAAACCAGCTCCTGACGGTCGGCGCGGCGGCGCAGACGGTCAACGTCGCGCTGACGGCCAGCGATGCCTGGGAAGGCGACAGCGTTGTGCCGACCAAGGTTGGCGACGTCTATCAGATCACGTCCGGTGCAGAGCTGAGGGGCTTTGCCGACCTCGTGAACGGGGAAGAACCGGGCGCGAAGGGCATTCTGACGAAGAACATCACCCTCAACGAGCCGGGGGACTATGCGCAGAAGTGGACGCCGATGGGCGCTTCCAGCTCCGCCGCCTTCACCGGCGACTTTGACGGCAACGGCAAGACCATCACCGGCCTGTACATGGACGGCGAAGACGCGATCTCCGGCCTGTTCGGCTACGTCGGCAAGACCGGCAGCATCCACGACCTCACGATCGCAGACGCGAGCGTCAAGAGCATGAAGACCGGCTCGTACAATCCGAAGGTTTATACGGCGCTCGCCGCCGCATCGAATGCCGGTACGATCAGCAATGTCACGCTGAAAAACTCTATGATTTCCAGCGGCGGCTATGCAGGCGGCATTGCAGCTCTCAATGAGGGCACGATCACGGGCTGCGCAAACGAAAGCGCTCCCGTTACACACAATGAAAAAGCCACCAGCTCCTATTATGCGCTGGCTGGCGGCATTGCCGGCCAGAACAGCGGGACGATTGCGCTCAGCTATAACCTGGCGCGGGTCACGGGTGGAAAAGAGAACATTGGCCATATTGGCGGTATTGCCGGCAAGAATGAAAGTGCCGGCACGATCGAAAGCTGCTATAACCGGGGAGATATCCAGACCGGCGCTTATCTTGGCGGCATTACGGGCTATCTGAGCGGCACAGCCACGAACTGCTACTCCACCGGCAGCGTCCCGACTGGGACCTATGCAAAAGCGCTGTTCGGCCACTGCACCAGCTACAGCGCGAAAGCGACCGCCTGCTTCTATCTGACCGGCTGCGGCCCCGAAGATACGAAGGGCACCGCGAAGACCGCGGAGGAATTCAAAACGCTGGCGGCCTCGCTCGGCGGCGCGTTTGCAGACGCGGATCCCTATCCCACCCTCAAGTGGCAAGACCCGAATGCGACCTTTACCATCACGCTGACGGTCAAGCCTGCCAACGCCTCCGTCACGGTGACCGGCGCAGCCAGCGTCGGCACCCCGGAGGTGCGCACAGACAGCGAAAAGAACGAGGCTACCTACATCTATTCCGGCCTCAATAAGGGCAGCTACCGCTGGACGGTCACCTGTGACGACGGCGAGAACGACTATCTGAAGCAGGAGGGCTCCTTCACCATCGCGACGTCCGACGTGACCCACGCCGTGACGCTGGCGGCGAAGACCTATGACGTCAACTTCATTGTCGACCCCGTGGGCGCGGACTTCACCCTGACCCAGGGCGAGGGCGAAGACGCTAAGACCATCACGCCGAAGACGGCGAAGGACGATACCGGCAAGATCGTTTACTCCCTCACGAAGGGCAGCTATCACTATACTGCGTCCTGCTTCGGCTATGCCGACGCTTCCGGCGACGTCACGGTCGCCAAGTCGACCGGCCTTGCCGATACGACGGTCGAGCTGACGGCGAAGACCGGCAGCAAGCTGACCTTCACGAACATCCCGGCGGACGCCGCCGTCACCGTCACCCATGCGGCCGGCGGCGAGCAGACCGGCGCGCGGGAAGGGGAGACCTATACCTTCACGCTCGTGCCCGAGACCTACAGCTACCGCATCCAGCGCAAGGGCTATAAGAGCATCCGCGGCACCGTCACGATGGACGGCACGGAAAAGACCATCGCCGCGGAATGGACCGCCCTCACCGCGTGGGACGGCAGCGTGGCGGAGAGCTTCTCCGGCGGCTCCGGCACCGCGGCGGATCCGTACCAGATCGAAAGCGGCGAAGAGCTGGCGTATCTGAGCAAGCTCGCTGCGGACAAAAAGGCAGTCAATGACGCCTATTATGTGCTGACCGCAGATATTGACCTGAACAACAAGCCGTTTACGCCCATCGGCGTGGATTCGAGCCATTCGTTCCGCGGTACGTTCGACGGCGCGGGACATGTGATCTCCAACCTCAAGGTAGAGGTAACGGAGAGTGCGAAATTTGCAGGCCTGTTTGGCCATGCCAACGTTATCGCCAAGGACCTGACGATCGATACCGCTTCGGTCACCAGTGTATCCATCAACACCGGTGTGCTGGTCGGCGGTCTGTACAGCAGCGGCAGCGCGACCAACTGCGTGGTGAAGAATGCTGCAGTCACCGGCACAGGTACGGTCGGCGGTCTGATCGGCAACTGCGCGGCAGCGGTCAATCGCTGCGCGGTAATGGATACCACGGTCAGCGGCACGAGCAAGATCGGCGGTCTGATCGGTATGACCGGCAAGACCGTGAATGAGAGCTATGCGCTGCATGTCACCGTAACAGCGGCCGGCGACTATGCCGGCGGCCTGGTTGGCGGCTACTGCGCGAGCACGATCACGAGCTGCTTTGCACGCGGCACAGTCACGGGCGACGGCTATGTCGGCGGTCTGATCGGTGACGGCGTGTCCAGCAGCTCCAGAGCAAAGATCCAGAACTCCTATATGGTCGTGGATGTGACGGCTGATACCGGCACCTTCGGCCCAATCGCAGGCGGCAGCTATGCTTCGGTCACGAACGCCTTCTATTGCGAGGACAGCGCCCTGACCGGCAAGGACAGCGGCAAGAACACCACCGGCACGTCCAAGACCACGGCGGAGCTGAAGGATGCGGCCATCCTCACGAAGCTCGGCAGCGCCTTCGGCATCTACGCCGGGGCCGACGGCCTGAAAAACGCGGGCTTCCCGTATCTTCTGAACGCGCCCGCCCTCCCGGTCATCCAGCCGCAGAAGCTCGCGTCCCCGGTCATCACGTGGACGGACAAGACTGCCAGCTGGACGGCGGTCCCGAACGCGCGCGGCTATCTCGTTTCGCTTGCGAAGGGCAGTAAGACGCTCTTGACCGAGACGCTCATCGAAACGACCCGGGACTACACCACGGAAATTGAGCTCGCCGGGACCGGCAGCTATACCATCACCGTCATCGCCATCGGCGACGGCGAGACCTACGGAAATTCCGACCCCGCGGAAAATACCGTTACCATCACGGTCAACACCGCGAGCGTCACCTTCGCCGTCACGGCGGAGGAGGGCAGAGCGTTTGCCGAAGACGAGCCCGCCATCACCCTCACCATGGCGGACGGCAAGACGACGCTCTCCCTGACCAACAACACGGCAAAAACCATCCCGCAGGGGACCTATACCTACGAGGTCAAGGCGAAGACCTTTGCCACCCTGACCGATACCCTGAACGTGACTGCGAACCAGACCGTCACGCTCACGATGCACTACACCACCGACTGGGACGGCTCGACCACGGTCGAACCGCAGAAGGACGGCGAGACCTATCTGATCTCCAACAGCTACGAGCTCGCCTGGTTCCGCGACGAGGTGAACAAGGGCAATTACACCCTGAACGCGAGGCTGACCGAGAACATCAACCTCGGCGGCCACCCCTGGACGGCGATCAGCAAGGATACGGACGGCAAGTTTGCTACTGGCTACAAGGGAACCTTCGATGGAAACAGCAAGACCATCTCCGGCCTGAACCCAGCCAATGAAGCAATTCCAAATCATAAGGGAGAACCGGTTCTGCAGAGCGCGGGCCTGTTCGGCTGCGTGTACACCGGAGCAGTTGTAAAAAATCTGACAGTCGAGGGTGAACTGCAGGCGGGCAAGTATGCCGGCGGCATCACGGCGGTTCTGGCCGGCGGCACGATACAGAACTGCGTCAACCGCGTTGCCATTACGCTGAAGGAAGGCGTCACGGACGGCTATGCCATCGGTGGCATTACTGGATATCTGTACAATTATACAGATAAATCCTCGCATATTGTCGGCTGCCGGAATGAAGCTGCGATCGATATCGGCGCGTATGGCCGGAACATCGGCGGTATCGTCGGCAGCGGCAGCTATGGCGCAGGGATCGAAAACTGCGGCAACAGCGGCGCGATCACGAGCAAGGATTCGACCGGCGGCATCATGGGCAGCGGCTCCGTTCCGATCACAGCCTGCTATAACACCGGCACGATCACGGCCGCGGGCGATGACATCGGCGGCATTGCCGGCTACACATCGCAGGAGATCAAGAACTGCTATAATACCGGTGCAGTCACCGGTACGGGCGCGAAAAACGGCGTCGGCGGTATTGTCGGCCGTCTGAGCAGCGCAGTCAGCAGC
>ERZ1504953.185-NODE-185-length-21657-cov-6.040968_pt1 | contig 21657 bp, 6 predicted proteins | sample MGYA00574592_ERZ1504953 | MGnify/ENA primary metagenome ERZ1504953 (study PRJEB39906, sample SAMEA3182086) | gut metagenome | biome: human; feature: gut; material: Stool; isolation source: human stools | place: Canada | collected 2013-01-21 ...
GCAGGGTGCCGGCAGAACCTACTGCAACATTACGGTAATCAAGCGCGGGGGCGTCAGAAGTGCCTTTTAACACCAGCGTTCCCCCTCCATGAACGCCCAGGTCATACGTAGAGCTTCCTGTCTGCATTACCTGGGTTACGCTGCCGGATACGTCAATACCTCCCTCTCCATCCAGCGTACCGGAGAAAGAACCGTTTCTGACGAAAGCGGAAGAGACAGACAGGGTGCCGCCGTTCAACGCCAGCGTTCCGGAACCGGAGAGGGACTGGATGGATTTTTCCCCAGCCCCGGACAGGCCCAGCGTTCCGTTCAGCGTCACGGAAGTTCCGGACAGGCCGGCTTCCCCCGTCAGGGAGAGGGCGGAACCTTCCTGAATATTCAAAATCCCTGCTCCGGAAATGGAGGTCGCCTGGTCCAGGACGGAATCTCCGGCGGTCTTGAGTGTTCCCCCCGCAGCAATCTCCAGGGAACCGCCTTCATCTTCATCCGACAGAGTGGCTGTGACAGTCCCACCAATCACGGTACGTGCAATTGCATCTGCAGAAGCGGAGGACAAAGCCAGCGTGCCGATATTGTTGACGCTCCCGTTCAGAACCAGTGTGCCTTCTTTGGCAATCACGGCATTGGATGTACTGACGCTCCCATTCAACACCAGCGTCTTTTCTCCTGTTTTGACCAAGTCCGCACCGTTTCCGTTTACGATAAGATTTCCGTTAAAAACGGAATCGTCCAAATCGTTGGCCAGTTCAATATTCAAGGAACCTTCTCCGGCGACATTCACTGCCAGGTTGCCAGTAGTGCCGGTGCCGGAGGAAAGATGACGAACGATGGTCTTGTCCGTATTAGATGCGGGAACATCAAAATTCAGAGAAAGATCCTTATCAACAATCACTTGGGCATAGGAATTCAAAGCCGGAATTTCCGTCACTGAGGAACCGTCTGCGGAAGCAATATAAATCTGGTCCGTTCTTCCGGAAATGATAATGTTTCCTCCATCCACTCCCTGGATGCCGAACCCCAGGCTTTCCAGCGTGGCATTAAACGTAAGATGCTGGTTGAGCCACGCTACCAGACCGCTGTCCGGCAATCCGGTAATCGTCCCGTCTGTCAGCAGAATACCGACAGAATCCAGTTCGCGCATGGCAATCAGGATATCCGTATCAATATCCATGTGCAGCGTGAGATCGGAAGAATCTCCGCCTAAGGAAACAGTCCCTGTAGCCGCATCATTGAACTGAATCAGACTTTTCTGGTCTCCGTCAGAGGCATACGTGGTATTTTCCACCCCCACATGCAGGGCATTATTCCCCGTCAGCGTCAAATTTCCCGTCAGGCCGGTAATGGCCGTTCCCGCCGTGGTGGTATTGATGCCTCCCACTTTGTCGCCGGACAGGCCTCCCAGGTCAATGTCCCCGGAATCAGCCTCCGCATTTACAGTTACGCCGCCCAACGTGGCGTAGGCCCCGGCATGTTGCAGCCCTCCTTTGGTAATAGCGACATTATTGGCAATCGCCTGGCCGTTCATATCCAGGATGGAACCGCCGTTGACTAAAACATCGCCAGTTCCCAGGGAACCGGCGCCCAGCGCCTTCACTGTGCCGCCGTTCAGCGTGGTTCCACCCTGGTAATCGTTGGCGGAGTTCAGTTCCAGAGCAGAGGAACCTGCAGACCTGTCCACCACCAGAGCCCCTGCTCCGGTAATCTGCCCTGCCCATGAGCCGGAAGCCTCTCCATTGCCCAGCTGAACCGTGCCGCTGGTAATGGTGAGCGTTCCCGTCGCGCTATTGTCCTGTGTTAGCACCAGCGTTCCGGTTCCGGCCTGTTCCACCCTGGCGTTCAAGGCCCCTTCTGCGCCTACGGTGGCGTTCATCAGTATAATATCGTTGGTGTAGGAGAATTTAAACTGGCTTGTCCCTCCGTCAGCCTTCAAAACCACTCCATCCCCAAAAAGCTTTCCATCATTCAGAACTGCCTCCGTATTGTTGCCGAATGCCCAGGTAAACAGGGAATCACCCGTGTGGGAGAACGCTCCCTGGAACCCGGTCATATCTCCCGTCAAATAAGCGAACGCATTGCCCAGAGCCGTGGTCATGGTGCCGGAACCGGTAAACGCCCCGCCAAAGTAATAGGAATTTCCGCTTCCCCCGTTCAGATAGGAACCTTTCTCCAGAACATTGATTGCTGCCATGACGGCGGTATCCGCCGAATTGGCGGTTCCCAGCCAGAACCCGCGTCCATTCAGGGTTACCGTTCCTCTTCCCATACTGGCAGCAGTAGCAAACTGAAGATCGCGGGCATCATTCGCATTCCCCGGATTATTGTTCAGTCCGGTCGCCACCAATTCCCCGGTAAACGAAGAATTATCTCCGGAAATATAAAAACGGGATTTGGCAGCCTGGTTGTCCAGCTCAATCCGCCCCGCTCCGCTCATGCCGTTGATGACGATATTGGCATTGTCTCCGGCAGATATTCCGTTAATGGTGCTGGAAATGGCAAGCGTCCCTCCTGCATTTACCGTAACTCCCGCAGAAAACTTCGTTTGAACACTGCCGGAAGTAATGGACACGCCCCCTTCATCCACTGTCAGGGCCCCCGTATACACGGCGCCGCCGAGAGTCAACACACCGTCCCCGGACTTTTCCAGATTCAGAGCCTTGTAATGATCTGCGGAAGCCCAGCTTACGTTATTACCGTTGGTATCCACTTTCACGGAACTTTTGCTCGTTGTGGAAATCTGCCCGGAAATATCCGCCGTTACCCCTGTTCCATACCGGAGGGTACCGCCGTCAAATGCCAGATCACCTGTGCCTAAAGCGGCATCATTCCCTATTTCAAGCGTCCCCCCCCCCAGAATGACCTTTCCGGCATAATCAGCATTATCCATATTAATGGTCAGCTTGGCACTGCCGGTCTTCTCCAGATTACCGCTGCCTTCCAGAGCACCTCCTCCATCTGCGGCATTCCACACATAATCCGTCGTATCCGCCTGGACCATCATGATTGAGGGAGAGACAACTCCATCAATGGTTACTGTTTGCAGAGAACTTCCGTCAATATCTCCCATGACCACTCCGGAAGCATTATTGTACACACCGTCATTTTTCCACGGTGAAGAAGCCGGAGCAGTTACAGACCATATCCCGTCGCCGCCTTTCCATTCAAGCAAAGCCACCTGCTCCACAACCAGGGTAAGATTATTGTTTTCCGTGCTCCATGAACCCAGAAGATTGTCGCCCAGAACGAAAGAGCTGGCAGGGACTCCCTCTACGGAACCCGCTTGAACCAGACTGTAAGAGCCCTCCGTCCAGGTTACGCCTTCAATCGTTCCCTGCCCCAGAAGCAATTCACTGCCCACGGTCAGCGTTCCTGTTACATTAAGCAAGTATGCTCCGGAAGCCGGAAGGGCGGAAAAATTCAGAAGGGCCGCGTTTCCCAGCGTCAAATTCCCCGTAATAGTCCCTGAAGAGTCCAGTGTCAAAACGCCGGCATTCGCAATGCCAAGCGTCCCTTCGTTCATGTTCAGGACAGCGGCATTGGAAAGGCTGACACTGGCAAACCGCGTGGCAGCATTCACGGTCATGCCGGAAGAACCGCTCACGGCCAGGGCATTGTTATAAACAGTATCGTGCTGGGCCGTTATATTGCCGCCGTTTAAGCTGACCGATCCGGACCCCAAAGCCGCGGCATTGTTCAGTTGAACGGTCGCCCCATGGGAAATGACCCAATCAGCCGTCATGGAAGACTGGGCAGCCGTATTCAGGATAAGGGTTCCCGCAAAACCGTCCGCCCCCACCGTCATCGTCCTGGTTCCCGTTCCAGCCGTTCCCAGACCACCGTAAATATTCATGGTCTTGCCGGAGGCAATTTTAAACAGGGCGTTGGAGTTGAAAACAACTCCGTTCCATACTTGGCTGGCAACTCCCAGAGAAAAATCCCCGCCTATGTCAAATAGCGTATACCCTTCTCCTCCATCACGTAAATTAACGGTGCGGTTGGAGCCGTTGCTTTTGGAAACGCTGAATCCATCGGAATTATCCGTAACGGTTATTCCCCCAAGTGAAAGCGTATTGAAAGAAGCCTGGAGAGCCTTGATCTGCCCCGTCATGCTATCCGCATCAAAACGCATGATGTTTGTCGCCGTTCCGGCCCATGTTGCCGACCAGTTGCTGCTGCCGTAATCCGGAGTCCAGTTAGTATTCAAATGAACATCCACCGTTCCTCCCAGCCATGTATAGGTTTCCGCAACGGCATGCGGTGAGGAAACAGCAGCCATGCAGGCAAGCAGGGAGGACAAAAGATTTAAAGGGAGGTGCAACTTCATAGTTTTTAAAAGGGCATACGTGAAAATTCCTCCCGAAACTGACAGGAGGCTTTTTATCATCATTAGCGGATTAAAAATCCTCCTACAAGCTTAAACATTGATTCCTTAGGTGTTGCGCATCATCCAAAAGAGTATTTTCATGCTTTATCTGGTCTGGAATCAGGGGCATCCATCGTTCTATCCTTATCAGTATAAGCAAACAGGCGGGGTAACTCTGGTATATTGGCCCGGTTCCCATTACACGGCGAATTTTTAATCCGCTTTACGAATTCAAGCGACTGCGACAAAAAAACAATTTTAATAAAAATCATTCCAATATATTGTGAAAACTATTTCCTCGCGCTGTATCGGATTAGCGGGATTCTCTCAGGCAACAGAGCCGTTCCGGAGTTGTTCCGGAACGGCTCTGGAGGGTCAGGAGGAAGGCTTTTCGGGGGTGGGTGGGGTGCCTTCTCCTTGGGTTTTCTTTCTTTTAGAAGTCGTAGCGGTAGCCGACGCTTCCGTTGACCGAGCTGGACCCGTCACGGATGTCCGCGTTCCCGTTCACGTAGATGGTTCCCTTCGTTCCCACCGGCACGCTTAACCCCGCTCCCAGCTGCAGCGCCGTCGTTCCCGTTTTCGCCCCTCTCACGCTTTGCGCGAAGCCGGGGTTGCCCAGCAGGGAGACGTTCGTTTCCCCTCTCCGGTCTCCCAGGTCCTGCGCCGCGTTGACCCGGATTTCCGCCAGCGATTCCCGGCCGAAGATGTTGCTGCCCACCAGACCCATCCAACGGCCGCCCAGCGCCAGCGTCCCCGTCGTCCAGTCCTGCCGGCCGACGTTCAGGCCCGCGTTGCCCGCTCCCGTTTCCTCATAGCCGTCCATCCGCGTCGTCACCACCGAGGCGTTGAACAGCGGCTGCAGCACGCTGCTGCGGTTTTCGTCGAGGTATACGTCGCAGGTGAGTTCGTACATCGCTCCAAAGCCCCACCCGCTGGTGCTTCCCTGCGTCCCGTAGCTTCCTTCCCCATAGTTGACCGTACGGTTGAGTTTCGCGTCGTTCCACCCTCCCGTCAGGATGAGCGTGTGCGCCCAGCGTTTGTTCTGGTAGCGCCCGAAGAGGCTGGCGTAGTAGCTGTCCAGGCGCCCGTCGGCGCTGTCCGCCGCGCCGGCCGTCAGGTCGCCGTAGCCGGCCGTAAAGGCCGCTCCCGCCGTGAGGCGGTCGCTGAGGTCCGCGTCCATGCCTACCGTGCCTCCCCAGGTGGTGAGCTGGTAGCCGCTTTCATCCCCGCGGGTGTCGAGTTTGGCGTAGGAGCCCGTGCCTTCCATCCACATGTGGAAGCGGGGGAGGTCGTCGTTGACGTAGGCCGGGTTGACGCCCATGAGGGTGGTCCGGTTCCTGATCCAGCCCATCTGGTCGCGCAGGGCGTCCCTTTGCGCCGTCCCCAGCGCGTTGACCGTGCTCCCAGCCACTGCTGTCAAAGCCCTGGATGCCCCCGCCAAGTCGGGATTATCTCCCGTAATCATGGTGCTGATGGAATGCATCGCCTGCCCAAGCTGGGAAGTGGCATCCAGATTATTTTTTGCCTCCCACAGAAGTTCGGAACCTGCTCCGGAATTATGGGAATTCACCGCAGGTGTAAAAATATTGTCCTGCTGCACCGTGGCATTCAGCACAATATGATTGCCCTTCCGGCTCATGGTCGCATCCTTGTAATAAACGGCAAACAGGCCGGAGAGAACGACATTCAGGCTGTCCCCGTCCGCCAGGCCGGTAATTTCACCGGTAGAAGACATCAGCAGGACGTCCTGCAAGTCAGAGGATGAATCCATCCGTGAGTTTTCTTCCAGGTTGGTAATGACAAACCTGGCGCCGTCCTCAATGGTAATCGTACCGGCCGTCAGCAAGCCCGCCTCAAACGGAGCGGCCTGATTCAGATTATAGACAAACTCCGTCGTAGAACCGGCGCCGAACGTCATATTTTCCACATTCAGAATGGTATTTGCAGAACTTTCAGCACCGCCGACCGCTTCAATCCTGAATGTAGAGGAGTCGGCAATCGTCACATGACCATAGGCAATGCCAGGATTTGCTTCCGTCCCCTTCAGCGTCAGCTTACTGCCGGAATGGACTTCCAGATCGTACCCGGCATTGCCCGTCCGAAGCATCTGCCCGGTTTGCCCGTTAATCACCAGCTTGCCGGTTCCCACCAGAGCGCCTCCAAAACAGGCCATATCGCCTGTTGTTCCGGTATTAACAGTCAGAATCCCCCCGAAACTCTTCAGTGTCCCGGAGCCGGAAATATCTGCCGCGGAATTTGCCGTCGTGCTGCCGATATCCAAAACGCCGTTTTCAGCCAGAACAAGCGCTATGCCGCCATTGATGGAAGCGCCTCCGGACAAAGCCAGGGAACCTGACAGAGCCAAAGATCCATTACCGGTGATACTGCTCTTAGCCAGGCTCCCGCCTTCTGTCAGAGTCAGCACAGCGGCGTCGGCCAGAACCAGGGTACCGCCGTTAGCTCCTTCCGACAAATCGCCAGCAGTCGTATTACCTCCAATCTGCAATACTGCATCGCCCGTACCATTCAAAACAATGTGCTGAATATCGCTTCCGGCGCCGCTGATGACCAGCGCGCCTTCTTCCGCACGGAGCGTGTCCGTCACAACAGAGCCGTTGACGGTCAGCTTGCCGGCGCCCTGTTTAACCAGGGTAACGCCATTGACGCCATTGACGCCATGAATATCCCCGTAGAAAGAGGTATCCCCGCCATAAGGAGTCGGATCCACAACGCTCGTCCCTGCCAAAGGAAGCTGTTCATTATTCAGGATAACGGTCACATTCCCGCCTGCTGCATCCGTATTATCGACAAGCAGCCGAGCCTTGTTGGAAGCATCCTGTTCGGAACCGCCCGCCAGATTGTTAATCACCATGCCGCCTGCGTTTTGCGCCGTTTCCGGAAGGGCGCCGGCAAGATTCAGCCTGAGCGTTTCCCCCGCCTGAACCAGAACGCCGGCGTAGGAACTCAGGGCATTGTACTCGTTCACCGCATGCGGATCCGTAGTAGCCGCGTCGGAAGAAACCAAATACAGGTTTTGCGGATTGGACGTCAGCAACAGACTGCCTCCTTCCGTGCCCACAAGGCGCAAGCCGTAGCTCGCCAGAGAAACGCCACCAGTGGTAGTGAGGGTAATGTTGTTGAAATCGTCGCACACCAGCCGTCCATCAGTCAGCGTCAGATACGTATTCTTATTCAACAGAGAATTGACTACCGCATCCATGGTCAGGGAAACCCTGGCGGCATCCGTGATGGTGAGCCTGGCTCCTTCACTCTGAAGAATCTTGGCCTCCCCTTCCGCTCCGGTCAACGCCTGATCCAGAGGCAGAGACGCCATATTGCTCGTATTCAGAGTCAGGGAAAGGCCGTCCAGACCGCCTTCGCCCACAGAGATATCCCCCGTCACGCCGCTCAAGACGCTCCCCGTGCCCAGGGCTATAAACGTCAGCATATCGGAAGACGTTCCTCCCAGAGAAATCGTCTTATTTTCTCCGGCGGAAACGCCGATCCTGGCCGTAGAACCTTCCGCGTTGCTCATGGCGGTAGACAGGGAGCCGTTGACCACCACCAGGGTGCCGGCTCCGCCCAGCGTCGCGCCGGCCCATACGCCGGCCTTGTCTTCCGTCCCCAGCAGAATACGATCATTTTCATGGGTTACCGTCAGGCCACCCGTAGCAGTATTGGCGCCTGACAGCGTCAGGCCGCTCTGGCCGTCTCCCGCGCCCGTCAAAACCAAGGCCCCCGTGCCGGAGACAATTCCGTCAAAAATCCCGCCTCCCGTCGTCAAAGTCTTATCGCCCAGCTTCACCGCGCCGCCGGCGCCGGACAAAGTCTTCACGGTTACAGATCGCCCGCTGATATCCAAAGCTCCGTTCGCGCCCACCACAAAATCAACGGCAGAAGCATTGCTGTCAATCCCCGTAGAACTGAACTGAAGCGTTCCCTCCTGAATGGAAAAAGTGCCTGCCGTCAACGTCGTGTGAACCAAAACCATGGTATTGGTCCCTCTCTTGGTCAACGTGTTCCCTGCCAGATCAATCGTCGTCTCTGCATAGCTGGGGCCGACGATGCAGAGCGTCCCCGTGCCACCGACGGAAGCGTCAGCAGCAAGGATCAGTTTCGGGAAGTTGATGTTGCCCGTTTCTGCATTTCCGCCATTATTGACCAGGGCTCCCCGACCGTCCACGCCGTCGCCCGCCAAAGTGAGGGCATAACGGTTATCCACCCTCCCGTTCATGTCCAGCGTCGCGCCGTCAAGCACCTGAATCACCCGGGTACTGCCGTCCGCGATGTTGAAGGCACCCAGAACGCCACTGGAAGAAGTGGAATTTCTGTCCAGCTTCAACGAGCCTTCCCTCACCGTCAAATCACCGCTGAAGGTATTCCCGTTATTGCCCAGAGTCAGAACGCCGTCGCCGGTTTTCGTCAGGTCTCCCTCTCCGGAAATCACGCCCGTATGAGAAAAGGAATCCCCTTCCTCAACGGATATGGTCAAATCACTGTTCAATAACGTCGTCCTGGCGATGTTGCCCCCCATGCCAAGCGCGGAAAGTCCGGCTACAGTAATCCCTCCGCCGTTTTCAACAGCCGCCAGATCAGAGCCAACATTCAACGTGCCGTCAATCAGCTCAATAGCCCCGGTCCAATTGGTCATATCCGTGCGCAGAGACAATTCCCCGCTGCCGTTCTTGATTAACGTCCCAGCTCCTTGAACGCTTCCGCCGGAGAACGTATAATCGGCGTTTCCGTTCACAGAAATGCTGCCAGGGGAAACAATCCCATCAATATTCACCAGAGAACTTCCCTGCCCGTTAAACACCACATGATCCCCCTGGGAGAAGCGCTCCTCTGTCTGTCCGTCCCGAGTCCAGGCAGTTACAGTGCTGTTGCTCCAGCTTTCCCCGTCCGTTCCATCCCAGGTCAGAGTGTACACATCAGAACTCGCCGTACCGGTAATGGTTACCTTCACGACGCCGTTTTCAATGCTGACGCCTGTCGATTTATCCACGCTCAAGCCGCGGTTCATGTACAGCTCCAGGAACACCATATCCTTATCCGTCAAGCCCGTACCGCCGTCAAATACAGCATATGTGCCGGCGACCGTACCGGAAAGAGCCATGTTGATGCGCTGATTGCCGTAGGAGTTTGCCGTAACCTTGTCAGAAGAAGAGCCGTCAGCCCCCAGGTCAATCCAGAACCTGCCGCCGTCTTCCGTCATGGCGGTCAGACTGGTTACGGTAAGCGAGCCGAACGCATCGGCCGAAGCTCCGCTGACGCCCAAGAAACCGGCCTTCACAGTCAAACCGTAAAGAGAACTCCCGTCCCCTACGGTCAGCGTCCCCAGGCCATCTTTCACCAGGGTTCCGGGCGTACCCGTCAGCTTCCCAAGCGAAATCGCAAGCCCGTCCGTCGCGGAATGCGTCTTCGTGGCCGCATCATATTTCCCGGTGTGGACTGTCAGCGTCTTATCCGCGCTGCCCACACTGGCGGCCAGCGTGGTGCTCCAGCTGGCCGTACCGCCCAAGACCCCGGAGTTCAGGAGAACAACGCCGGGCGAAAGCTCCGCGTTGTTGGCTTGCGTGAGGCCGCCTGCGCCCAAATACAGACTGCCTCCGTTCAGGTTTAATCGTGCCTGTTTCCCGTTTGCGGGAGTCCCCGTCCAGCCGCTGCTGGCAGTTCCCATATCAAGTTTCTGCGCAATGACTGTCCCCCCTTCTTCAATATTCAGAATTCCCTTCCCGTCACGGGCAATTTGCAGAAAAGACGTCACATTCAGCAGGGACCCCCTGTTCACAGTGATCGTCGTGCGGTTGGAATTGGCAGCAGCGGAAGCATGCTCCCAGTGCCCGTAAAAACTGGCTACCGTCATCGTTGCCGTCATCTCAGAGGAACCAATGGAAACATTCGGGGCGGAATTGTTCCCGCCTCGGAATTGAGAACTTACGTTAATGTCGCCAACCAGGGTTATGGTACCGTCCTCAGCGTACAGGGTGGAAAAATCCCCGCCGTTGAGGATGGTATTGCCGCTGCCCGTAGAATGGATGTTCAAAGTCCCGCCGGCGTCATACACATTCAGAGTCCCGTTTCCGGCGTTGTTCAAAACACTGAAGGAAAGTTCACGAAACACCAGATCCGTCCCTTCTGACGCCATATTTTCAGAAGGGACAAGATACAGGGCTGTTTGCCTGCCGTCACCTGTGCCGACTTTCAAAGTCTTCACCGCGACAGATTTCACAAACTCCATATCAGCCGCCCCCTCCACGCTCAGGGTTCCATTCGCGCCGGTAATGGCATTGGTAACGTAAACGGGAGCTCCTTCAATACCGCCGCCATAATTGTAGGCGAGGGTATCCCCTGTGGTGCTCATGCTGAAATCGCCCGTCCCGGCGACGCCCTTGGTTGCCGTTGTCGCATAATCAATGGCGCGGCCGGAGCCAAAGCGAATGACGCCGCTTCCAGAGTTGTTCATGAGAACAGTCCCCGTGAAATCCGTCACGTTGCCCGTAAAGTCAATCTGTTTGTTGGTTGCGGAGCCGGCTTGGGAGAGCGTGCCGTTTCCCGTCACAGCCCCGGTAAAAGTCAGCGTTGAATTACTGCTGCCGTTGTAAAACCTCAACCCCCCGGACATATCCGCCCCTTCCCCTATCTGCACGGCCTGGGATACTGTTGGGGCACCTACAAACCATACCGCTGAAGTACCGGGGTCAGATAAATCAAAGATGATTTTTTCCGCAGCCGCGAAATGCTCGTTGCTCGTCAGTTCTCCGGGGTAGGAGTTGTTGGTGCTGAGCAATATGCCGTTATCACCTTCGCCTCGATCAGCGGAGCTGGCGACGGTCAGGGTATGCGTGGCTTCATCCCAAGAAAAATCAAAAGCCGCAGCGGCGGCTGAAGGGACCAATGCTATAGAGCAAAAGGAAGAGGCAGATGCGAATCCGGCAAGTAATGCGGAACGAAGTCTAAGAGGCAGATGCAGTTTCATACCCGGATTTTTGTATTTTATGCGAAAAAAAAGCCTCCTGTCAACAAGAAAGTATTCCATCACAAAAATACCTCTCTCCTGCCCGGACACTTTTATAAAAACTCATGTCAAACCTTTTTCAGTGATCCTTATTGCGAAGCAGAGAAAAAAGAGCCTCAGGCTGACAATACCACAATTCGTTAACAGCATGGCGGAGGAATTAAAGGCAACTGCGCCCGCCGACAAAAAACACTCCAAAACAAAAAAAACGACAACGAAACGCCCGGAGACATATCTTTCCTCCTTGCTCCCGGCTCTTTAAGTTGCTAAAATGCTCTAAGCAATTTTTTATCCTTTTCCCATGGCCATTTTTGGTTCCTCCAATTTATCCGACTCAGGTGATCTGTTGATTTTCAACAAAGTATCTTATAAAACCCTGCTGATGTTCGAAAAAGAACTGGGCAGGGACCGCATGACCTACCTGGTGGAAGAAGGCCTCCCCCCGGATACGGCCACCGCCTCCCATCTGGAATCCACTAAAGCGGACGGCATCCTGTTCCAGGCCGGAGGCAGCGACCCTGTCGCGCTGCGTTCCGCCATCATGGAACGCATTAACGAAGGCAGAAGAGTAGTATTTCTGCCCGGTCCCGTCTCCCATGTGAAAGGTTCCATCAGCCAAATTCCGCCGCGGGTCATCAAGGCCCTGGAAGCCCTGCATATCTCCCCCGTACCGGTCTATGCCGGTTTTTACACGAACTCCGTGCTGGATGCGGAGGCCGATACGGACGCCCAGGCGGACATCCAGATACATATTCTCCCCAAACTGGCCCCCGGGGCCGAGATGGCGGCGCGCCTGACCTCCGCGTGGCTGGAATGTTCCGCCCAGGCATACGCCACGCTGCCTCAGCTCCACGGTTCCCTGTCCGCCCTCCTTTTCCGCAGCCTCAAACTTCATTCCGATTGCCGGGTCATCGACGGCATTGACGACACTACGCTGACCTACGGCCAGCTGCTGGCCATTTCTGTAGCCTTTGCCAAGAGGTTGAAAAAAATTACCTCGAACCGCCGGGTCGGCATCATTCTTCCGCCGGGCAAGGGAGCGGCCATAGCCAATCTGGGTTGCCTGTTCGCCGGGAAAACACCGGTGAATTTCAATTATTCCGCCTCGGAAGGAGCCTTTGCCAGCTCTGTAAAGCAATCCGGCGTGGACTGGTTTATCACTGCGGATACCTTCATGCGAAAGCTCCAGAATTTCCCGTGGCCCCCTCAGAGGGATCTGATCCTCATGGAGCGGGAAATTCCCCTGCTTAAAGGTTCCGCCAAACGCTGGGGCCTCGCCATCAAATTCCTGACAGCGGGGTTCATGATTAAAAAACTGGGGCTGGACGCGCCTACAGGCGCGGACGAAGCCGTTCTGATGTTCACTTCCGGCTCTTCCGGGGAACCCAAGGGCGTGCCGCTGACCCACCACAACCTTCTTTCCAACATCTCTCAATGTTCCTCCCGCATTACTCTGGAACCGCAAAACAGGTTTCTGGGAAGCCTGCCCGTATTCCACTGCTTCGGCATCACCATCGGGCTATGGTATCCGATGATCGGCGGGTACGACATGGTCACCTACCCCTCCCCTCTTGAGGCCAAACGGCTGGGAGCCCTTATCAAGCAGTACGGAATCAGTCTGGTAGTCACCACGCCCACCTTCCTGCGCGGTTTCATGAAACGCTGCGAACCGGACACCTTTAAAACCGTCCGCTACCTGATCGTTGGCGCGGAAAAACTGCCGGAAGACCTTTCCATCGCTTTCCGGGAAAAATTCGGCATTATTCCATGTGAAGGCTACGGCCTGACGGAAGCCTCTCCCGTCTGTTCCGTCAACTTCATTGACCCGGCGCCATCCAATGCCGCCGGAGACTTCATTCCCGGCATGAAAAAGAGTTCCGTAGGAGCCCTCCTTCCCGGAATCGCCATACGCATCACCAGCCCTCACACGGGACGCGTGGTTCCCATCACTACTTCCGGCATGATCTGGCTGAAAGGACCGAACATCTTTCCCGGCTATCTGGGCGGTCCGGAGACGGATCGCGATATTTTCGTGGACGGCTGGCTAAAAACCGGAGACATAGGTTCCGCAGACGAATTCGGCTTCCTGAAGATTGAAGGACGCATTTCCCGCTTTTCCAAAATAGGCGGGGAAATGGTGCCTCATGAAGCCCTGGAAGCAGCCATTATGAACATTTGGAATCTGGATCCGGCGGACGAAGAACGGCGGATAGCCGTCGTCACCATTCCGGATCCCGTAAAAGGGGAAGCCGTAGCCCTGCTCACCACCCTGGTGACGGATTACGTGCACCAGGCGCGAACTCTCATCAGGCACGGCCTGATTGACCAGGGTCTGCCTGCCCTCTGGTGCCCCAAGGAGATTATTCCCGTAGAACGCATCCCGGCGCTCCCATCCGGCAAGCTGGATATCAAGCAATGCAGGATGCTGGCGTATGAAGCGCTGAACATCCCCTTTGAACCGTAATTTATGGAATTCCCGGAGGAAACGCCCGCCGCGCCCAAACCCATCACAGTCAAACAGCTCGTTTACCGCCTGAGGGACACGGTCAGCATCGCTATGGGCACCCAGTGGGTGGTGGGAGAACTGAGCAACGTCAAGCATCACACCAGCGGCCACGTTTATTTCACCCTGAAGGAACAGGGAGCGGAAATTTTCTGCGCCTTTTTCAAGGCAGCGGCTTCCAAATGCCCCATACGGCTCCAGGAAGGGATGAAAGTCCATGTCCTGGGCAGCGCCACTGTATACCCGGACCGGGGGCAACTCCAGCTGGTCATCAGGCAGGTAAAAGCTGCAGGACAGGGAGATTTGCAGACTCGCTTTTTGGAGTTGAAAGCCAAACTCCAGCGCGAGGGGTTGTTTGATGCGGAACACAAAAAGAAAATTCCCACATTCCCCCGCGCCATCGGCATCGTCACCTCCCCCACCGGCGCCGTCATCCAGGACATGCGGCACGTATTGGAACGCCGCGCCCCGTGGGTGAAGGCTTATCTGCTGCCCGTACGCGTGCAGGGGGCAGGAGCGGAGCACGAAATAGCCGCAGCCGTGCGCGCTTGGTCCGGGGCCCCCTTTAACGGTCTCCCTCCCGTGGACGTGCTCATTGTAGGCCGCGGCGGCGGCTCCATTGAGGATTTGTGGAATTTCAATGAGGAAACGGTGGCGCGCGCCATTTACGAATGTACCGTTCCCGTGATTTCCGCAGTGGGTCATGATACGGACTTCACCATTGCCGATTTTGTAGCGGATCTGCGCGCTCCCACTCCCACTGCAGCCGCGGAACTGGCCACACCGGACGGCCCCGAATGGCTCCGCAAGCTGTCCAGAATGGAACAGGCTCTTCATGCTTCCGCTCGGCATTCCCTCTTGCGTTCCAAGCTGAAACTGGATGTTTACCTGCGAGGGAAACTGTTGGATGCGTATTCCCTGCTCTCTCCTTATTCTCAGCGCCTGGACGATATGGAAGAAACTCTGCAGAATGCCGCAACCACGAGAATTTTTCATAATGCGCTTCATATTAACAAATTGGAACATCAACTGCAAATGCGCCATCCCGCCCACAGGAACCGGGAGCGTACACAGCTTCTGGCTTCCCTTCAGGCCGGTTTATCCCATGCTGCCGCCGCCCGCATGACGGATTTATCTTCACAACTCACTCTTATTCAAGCACGTCTTGAAGCACACAGCCCGGAACAGACCCTGCGCCGCGGATATGCCCTGGTGGAAAACCAGGATAAGCAGCTTATCCGGCAGACAAACCAGGTGCATGCAGGGGAAAAATTGAAAATCCGTGTTTCCGACGGTTGTTTTTATGTCAGGGATGACACGCCACAATAACCTGTCCACAAGCATCTAGTAGTGCATTTTTTGCACTCAATCTAACAAATTGTGTTTTTTCTGGATTTTACAGGAAATGGAACTTATTCTAATAGAAGCTTATCACTGCTTCTATCACCCGGTCCCATAACTTCTGTTCATATGCCTTGTAAAAACATCACCCGTTACACTTACGAAACAACGGCCTTTCAGGGCTATCGGTTGGCGATCTGTAAGAACAAGCGTTTATTCACCCGTTATTTCTCCGATTCTCAATACGGAGGCGCTGACGCGGCGCTTCAGGAAGCCATGAGGGTGAGAGATAATATTTTCAAACTTTTCGAACAGGGCAACCTTACGGTTAGCCAAATTTTCGCAAAATATACTGTGCGCTCCCGCCGTCAATCCGCAGCTGACCGCCGTGAAAAAATGGTTCATGGAAAAAGGGCTCTCAGCCATGTAAGGCAGAAAGCCAAAGTCCGCAGCTGAAGGTTCCGCGGAAGCTGTTTTTCAGCTCTGCTTGAGAGTATGGAGCATACCGGAAACGTTACATTTGCCCCAAAAAGAGGCATATAGTTTGTTGAGGGCCTAAAATCCATTTTTTCTCTCCGGAATGCCGGGTACCCGTCGATACAGGGAAACGGAACCTGTGCCAAAGCTCTTTGATGACGCCAAGGGAGATTAAAGCGGCACATTTCCTTAAAAAGCCCCTTCAGCCTCACGTAGCTGACCGCAGGTATCCCGCTTTGGTCAAGCTCCCGACCGGAGCCTCTGGGAACTCTGAGCCCCTCCGGCATCTGCCAATGGAGAACTTTGCCTTTCCAAAAAAGGAACGGCCTAACTGAAGGAAGGGGTCTGCTATCTGCGGCGTCGGCGCGAAGCAGGCCTCTCCGGTTCTTCAGCCGGCACCTCTCCTATCTTCCCCAGCACCCTGCGGGCCTCTGTGGTTCGTTTTTGCTTGAGGCACACACCAGCCCAGTTGCGGTGAATTTCATTGTAAAGCTCTCCCAACTGGATGGAGGCCAGATTGTTCCGGAGTTTTTCCTTATCTTCCGGAGTCAACGCATCCCACTCCGCAATCAACTTTCCATATTGGGACTCCGACAGAGCCCATTGTTCCCTGCCGGCGCTTATCTCCGCCTGAAGATTCAGAATGACCGGCTGAAGAGCCTGAACAAACGTGGTATTTTCACGAGCCACTTTCATTGCCTGCTCCAGATACTTCACCGCCTGATCGTAATCCCGCGCCTTCAGGAAAGCCGCGGCAACATTCACATCTTCATAAGCCCGTTTCACCAAAGCCTCTGCCTGGCTGTATTTTTCAAGCTGGGACCGCATGGACGCAATATCCTGGCTCAGGCTGGAGCCGCTCAAAATACGGGGAGCATCCACGCCAAGCGTCATGGCTGCCCCTTCTGCACGGGACAGCAGGCGGGAGGCCTCTCTCAAATCCCCCATCTGCATCCTTACCCGTGCCAAGGCAAGCATTGTCTCCGGCGTGCAGTCCATCTCCGTTTCAGCTGCACGGAAGCAAATCAGGGCCGCTTCCAGCTGGTCGGCCATGGTCTTCAATTCCTCCTGGGAATACTTCCGGCGCGTGTTCAGCGGCATCTTCAATTCATTCAGAATAATGCGGCCCATGTCCGGATTGGCGGTCAGGCGGAATTTAGTAAGAAGCTCCCGTGCAATCGCACTCCCTGTGCCACCGGGCAACCCGGTGGTCTTGTCTGGCAGGGTATCCTGAAGCAACAGGATTTTCACCATGCTCTTCACATCCTCCGGCTTATTCAGCATGCTCCTCATGACAGGAGAAACAGCCTGCTTGCACAACGCGGAAAAACGCTCAAACCTGGCCTGGTCGTACGCATAATGGATTAATGGCTCCAAGCACGCTAAACGGATGGAAACCTGGTCTTCCGGCGTATTTTTCAAAATCACTTCATAAAGCTTTTCCGCCACAGCATCATGCTTGCGGCGGGCGAATTCCCTCGCCCAGTTCAGGCTGACGCCCAGAAGGCGGGTATGGTCCTCCGCCGCCATGGAGGAGGAAGCAGCCAGCTTTTTTTCCAGAAGAGCAGCCAGCATAGGTTCGGATTCTTTCAGCATGCCGCGCCGGTCCATTTCCACCGCCAGAAGCCATGCAAAGGAATCTCTGGCTTCGGGAGAATTCATCCATTCCACCTGCTTGTCCACGGAGGATGCCATCTGCGCCAGCTCTGCATCGGAACCGTTCCATGAAGCCAGCATATCCTGCAAATGCCCCATGGCCTGCGTCTGGCTGTGCACTTCATGGATGGTCGGCTTGAACCACCCTTCTATCGTAGGCCAGTACTGGATATAACCGAACCAGAGTCCTCCCAGGAGGATCAAAAAGAGGACCGGCTTCCAATAAGACTTTTTCTTGCGTGCGGGGCGGTAGGGCTTACTGGAAAAATGGCGCTCGGAACTCATGCAGGCATTGAGCCAAAAAGACGGCACAAATCAAGCAAAATAAACGCCTCGCAACGTCTTACGAAGCCCCTCGCATCCTACCTCCGTGAAGATCTGGAGTTCACGGAGGGTCTGCGCCCGGGGGATGCCATGCGCACCCGGGGAAAACCGGATTCCTTCCAGCAGTCATCCGCTTTCTCCTTCATGCCCAGTTCGTCATAACAGCGTCCAAGCTGTTTGTAATTCTCCGACCTCTGTTCCCCTTCCAGCATGGGAAGAACCGCCTCAAAAGCCTCTGCCGCCTCCTTCCATTGTTCTCCGTCACACAGAGCGTACGCCTTACATAAATAAGACTGAACCAGCAAATCCCTGCGTTCCGCCCCCTCCACGCATTTCAGCAGGGAATCCACCGCTCCGGCATAGGCAATCAGGGCGCCCTCCCTGTCCCCCGCCATATCGCTGGCAAGCCCCAGGGAATAATATACGCGGCCCAGGGACAGAAGATCCGAGGCGAAATGGGACTTCCGCAACTGAAGAGCCTTTTCCAGGTTCTCCCTGGCCTTGCCCCCCTCCCCGGCATCCAGCCATGCCTTGCCCAGCCCTTCGCGGGACTGGGCGGAAATGACGGGAGAAGCCGAGCTGTTGGCAATGGCCTTTAAAAAATCCGCCCGGGCTTCCGGAGAGGCCTTGCGCAAGATGTTGACCCACCCCCTCTGATCATACAACCCGGCCCAAAAGGCATGGTCCGCCGGCAGCACGCCGCGGGCAGCGCCTTCCGCCTGGTAAAGATAAGCCAGGGCCTCCTCATAATTCCCCTGCTCCGTAGAAATACGGGCCAGGCCGCGCAGGGCATTGAGGCAGTCGTTCAACAGGTAAGAGGCATTTTCCGAACCGGAAAGGCCCTTTAAAAACAATTCCCGTGCCTCATCCTTCCTGCCGGCTTCCAGCATGGCCTCCCCCATGCTGATGCTGGCCAGGGCCAGGTCTCCAGTGGTCTTGTCCGGCTGAGAACAAAGAGCCAGAGCCTTCTTGAAATACTCGCGCGATTCCGGAATGCGTCCCGTAGTACGTGCCAGCCTTCCCTGGGCGGCTAAAAGCCTGGACCTGACAGGGAGGGCATCCGGCCCCAGATGCGCGGCGGCATCCACCGCACGCTGGAGCAACATATTAGCCTGTTCATTCCTGTTCAGCATCTGGTCAATGGAACTCATGGTCTGGAGCGTCCGCACCAGCGGCTCGGCCATTCCTTCCTTCTCATATCCCTCCTCAGCGGTTTTCAAATAATCGTAGGCGGAAGTGTACTGGTGCTCCGCCAACAGAGCCTTTGCCACGGCATCCGCACGGGGAGCCCATACCCGATAGTGCCCGGCGGCGTATCCGGCGTCAATTAATTCCCTGGCCGCAGGAAGAGCAAGAACGACGCCACCCCGGCTAATCAGCTCACGGGTGAGACCCCAGGCAGTTTCTGTCCGCAGTTCCGGATCCCTGATCCATGCAAGGCGTTCCTCCCGGTTGTCCAGAATGCCGGCCAGGCTCTCGCGCGAAGCAAAAACATCCGCCATGAAGCGGGACAAATTCTGCATGGCCTTTTCATCGCTTTTCTGCACCACCACCGGCGGAGTAGTCAGCATCCCTTCATCATAGCCGATGCGGTACGCCATGTGGTACGTCAGGAACTCCAGCAACATCACAAGCACGCACAAGCACAGGGCAATCAGCCACTTGGTACGCGGGGACAGAGGGGGCAAAGGAGAAGACGCCTGCATAACAAGTGCATAACGTTACCGGGCGTTCCCCGAATTTCAAGCTTTTTGCACGGGAAGGAATCCTCTGCCTTTCCTGAAAGTGGATAAAAAAGAACCTTCAACAATCTGCCAGCCGTCACTTGGAACCGGCTCAAAAGAACCCTCCCTCCCGTTTTTCCGACCATGGAAATTCCCATAATTCTGCCGGGGACTTCCGCCGAACCGGATGCACCCCCTTCCTCATCCATCCCTGCGCTTTCGTTCGGACACGCGGTACAACTGCCAGGCATTCCATAAATTATGCCACAGTACATAAAACGTGGGGCCCAGAGCGGCAATGGGGCTGGCATACGTCAAAGCCAGATAAATGGACAGGGTGGTATTCTTCTGCCCTAATGCCTGGCTGCACTCCGCAGCGCGCGTGCGCCCCCCCAGCAAATATCCCAACCCGAAATTGAACCCGCAAACCAGCAGGGCCATCACGCCAATCTGTTCCAAAACACGTTCCGAAATGCCCTCACGGGAGGAAATATCATAAGAGGCGTTTGCGGCTATCAAAACCAGAATCACCACCCAAATGCCAAAAGTGACGTCTTTCAACTTCCTGGGCCAGGCAATGGCGCGCGGATAAAAACGCCGCGCCGCCAGCGCCAGCGCCAGGGGAAGCAACATGACCAAGGAAATATTCTGGGCCACGTTCAGATAAATCTCAAAACCGCCCCGCCCAACAACCGCCGGCAGGATGAAAGGCAGCAGGACGCAGATAATACCGTTAATCAGCAAAAGGGCGGTCAGCATAAACTCCACGCTGCCGCCCAGCAGCCCCATCACCACGGGAGCCGCCGTGGCTGTAGGCATGATACCTACGAAAAAAGCGGCCTGTGCCAGATACCCATCCCCAAAAACAAGGCGGCACACACCCCATGCCGCCAAGGCGACCATCAGATTAGCCCCCGTCAGGAGCCAGTGAGCCCGTTCCGGCTTCATGCGTTTGAAGCGGATGCCCAGAAAGGTTACGAACAGCATCACAATCAGCATCCACTTGAACATCCAACTGTACACATGCAGACCGGGCATCATGTACCCCGCGATGAAGGCCGCCACAATGGCAAACGTGCGGATGAGGGACTTGAACATGAGAAATGCGGTGAAACGATTACGCGGGATTTTCGATCAAATGGATGAAACCTCCCATCCGATGAGCGTTCCATCCCGACAAATCTCGCAAACGAATCGGCAAGCCGGTTACCATGCTCTCAACAGACGACGTCACTCCACCCCCATGATGCCGGGAAACGCCCATATCGCCATGTCCGGCAATAAGGAGACCTGCTGCAATTGGCAACCGTTCCCTGGTTCCCCTCTGTTGCATCATGGAGAGAATTGGAAAAATCCGGAATTACCGGTCCACACGGGCGGCGCGAACCTGAATGGAGTGGTTGTGGGCGTCCAGCCCCTCCACCCGGGCGAACTCTGCCACATACGGGGCGGAGTTCAGCACGGCATTCCGGTCCATGCGCACCACGCTGGTGCGGCGCTGGAACTGATCCGCCCGCAAGCCGGAAAAAGACTTGCCGGCGCCGCCGGTAGGCAGCGTATGGCTGGGACCCGCCAGAAAATCCCCGCAGGCTACAGTAGAAAGGGAGCCTGCGTAAATGGCTCCCGCCGTCCTGATGCCATTCAGCACGGCTTCTTCATCCCTCGTGACGAGCACCAAATGCTCCGGCGCAAAAGCATTAACCAGTTCCACCCCTTCCTGAATGGAAGAAACCAGAAAACCGTAGGCATGCTTGTCCAGCACCTCCCGGATGATGGACCCGCGGCTCAGCAGGGCAGCCTGGCGTTCCACTTCCGCCTCCACCTGCTCCAATAACGCTTTCGATGTGGTGACAAAAACAACTACGCTGTCCGGGCCATGCTCGCCCTGCGCCAGCAGGTCGGCAGCAAGGAACTCCGCATCCGCAGTATCATCCGCCAGCACCATTACTTCACTGGGGCCGGGCAGCAAATCAATGGCAACGGCCCCCACCAACTGACGCTTGGCCTCCACCACAAAACGGTTGCCGGGGCCAAAAATCTTCTCCACCGGTCTCACGCTCTCCGTCCCCAGCGCAAGGGCGGCTATCGCCTGGGCTCCCCCTATCTTGACAATCTCCGTTGCGCCGGAGGCTTTCAGCGCATACAAAAGCGCGGGATTCACCCGGCCGTCCGGCCCGCAGGGCGTGGCGGCCACAATCTCCCGCACGCCGGCGGCCTGAGCAAAACCGCCCGTCATGATGGAAGTAGATACCAG
>ERZ1504953.218-NODE-218-length-19775-cov-4.870943_pt1 | contig 19775 bp, 19 predicted proteins | sample MGYA00574592_ERZ1504953 | MGnify/ENA primary metagenome ERZ1504953 (study PRJEB39906, sample SAMEA3182086) | gut metagenome | biome: human; feature: gut; material: Stool; isolation source: human stools | place: Canada | collected 2013-01-21 ...
AGAAAAACAGGTAAGTTATAATGTAGATATGGCGAAATCCTTTTATTTTCGGCGGAATCTATGATTACCTGACACAAAAGGAGGAAACCATTGAATACGGAATTAAAAAATGCAGTAATGGCAACAGACAGAGACGCACAATATGATAACAGCGCGAAACGCTTGATAGCACATAAGATTATTCTGGCACGGATCCTGATAAAGACTGTGGAGAAATTTAAGGGAATGGATCCGCTGGAGGTCGCAGCGCTTATAGAGGGAATTCCCTACATCAGTACAGTACCGGTGGAGCTGGGACTGACGAATGCAGTTCATTTTCAGAATGGAAAGCGGATTGTTGGTTTTAACACGGAGAATCAGGAACTGAACGAAGGTCTGGTGCGTTTTGACATTGTATTTTATGTGCGGATGAAGGATGGCCTTTCGCAGATCATCATCAATGTGGAAGCGCAAAAGGACGAACCCAGCGACTATAAGATCCTAAACCGGGCAGTTTTCTACGTGAGCAGACTGATCTCCTCCCAGAAGGAAAAGGATTTCGAGAATTCGAGTTACGATGACATCAAATGTGTCTATTCCATCTGGATCTGTATGAATATGGAGGAAAACACCATGAGCCATATTCATCTTACCAAAGAAGACATGATCGGTTCTTATGAATGGAAGGGCAATCTGGATCTATTGAATATCATTATGATAGGTCTTGCTAAGGAACTGCCGGAGCATGATGAGACCTATGAATTGCATCGTCTGTTGGGAGCATTACTGTCCAGAGAGCTTACGGTGGATGAAAAGCTGGACATTATTGGAAATGAGTATGATATCCCATTAGAAGAGAATTTCAGAAAGGACATGAGCACTATGTGTAATTTGAGTCAGGGAGTTAAGGAAGAAGGCATTGCAATCGGACGCAGAGAAGGCTTGGAAGAAGGACGCAGAGAGGGTTATGCAGAAGGTGAAGCAGGGCTTATTATGACAATGTATAAGAACGGCCTTTTGCCAGAGCAGATTGCATCTGCTACGGATAAAACGGTAGAAGAGATAAAGACGATTATTCAGGGTAAGGGAATTTTCGATGAAATCTAAGAATTCTGCCTCAAGTATTTAGATAATAGGTAATAAAATTACAGTATTGAACAGAACATGTTTAGCGAATAATAATCAGAAATGGAAGACCTTATGTATGAGCTTTATGGTGAATATTACGAAAATGTCATTGGAAAACGGAGTTATGGGATTACCTGTGGATGTGTGCAGGAATTGGAATGCATTAACGAGCATTCCGGGAAAATTAATATATGCAGGCAGAGAATGCCCTATTACCTTTTCACCAAAACATAAACGTAAACCTTCTGACGATGTGTATGGTTCAGCAGGAGCTTGGCAGTTTACAATTAATGATTCCATTCAATTTTCCAAGTTGAGGATTGATGGTGTTTATACATATGCAGAAGGGGAAAAAGCTAGAATTTCTAAAAGAGAATGGTCAGAAAAACTTGAGTGTGAAATATATGAAGAAGAAAATCAAATTTTTTTAGAAGTTATTAATGTAATTAAAAAACCAAAGACAAATGCTACCAAAAAAATATGTGAATTATTGCAACAAGGGATTCGACCGTCTTCTGAAAAAGAATCTAAGGCACCCGAATGGAATTCGCCGAGTGCATGGACCAATTTTTCTGAAATAGAGAATTATAAGGCCGTAACGGATTGTTTATATATATGGTATGGTAAAGTTGAAAATTCAAATACAGTATATCTATATGTAGGTATTGTCGGGGATACGAAGAGCGCTGGAAAAAGTAAAAGAAACCTTTATTTAAGATTACGTGAAGAACAAAAAGGTGCCTACAAAAAATACGGGTTGGACATAAAGATAGAGAAATTCAGATTCTGTTCGCTTAATAATGCGCATGGGTTTTCTGTTCCAGAATTGCTTAAAACAATTGAAATGTCTGAAATAACAATTATGACATCACTTTTTAACTGTGAAAATGCAAGGGCAAATATAGATGCATTGTTCAATAAATATGATATTATTCTTTTAAATTCAAGTACTTCGTATAAGTATGTTAAGTGAGTGGAATAAATGTAAAGGCGAAAGCGTATGCTTTCGCCTTTACATTTATTAGAATTGAAAAAGTGGGTAATAAAGAATTAGAGCGAATTCATACGATGGTTCTTAGTTTGCAGCTTTTGCCTTTTCTCTCTTTAAGAACAGGTACACACAGATACCGGCAAAAACAATCGTTGCGACGATCAGTATCGGCAGTACCGGGATGAAACGGACATCTGTATTGATGAGCTTCAGTCCCTGATACAGTGTGAAGACGCCGAATACAGAGAAGATGGCGAGGGCTAGAGTATTGAGCAGCCCTTCCGGTGTCTTGCTCTTTAACAGATAGCCTAAAAGCATTCCCAGAATGTCTGCTAAAAACAGTCCCAGAGAACAGCCGAGCCATACAATCAGTGCGGAACGCATACCTTCATTGGCACCAAAGGTGATGGTGGTAAGCTGTGTCTTGTCTCCAAGCTCGGCTACGAAAAAGGTACAGAAAACCGCAAGCGGTGCGAACCGGATCCTGGATCTGCCGTTACCCTCCTCTTCCTCGTCATCATCGCCCGCAAGTGTTGATGCGGCAAAATAAAGAAATGCAAATGCAGCAATGATCTTGATAAGCCAGGCAGGGATGAATTCGCTGACGAGCCCGCCGGCGAGAACGGCCAGACCGTTCAGCACCAGGATTGCGGCAGCGGTTCCCAATATAATATCTCTTAATTTGTATTTCGAAGTAAGGGCGATCAGCATAAGCTGTGTTTTGTCGCCCATCTCTGCGATGAATTCCGTGAGAAATACCTTAAAAAACAATATCATTTGTACGGCCCTCATTTATCTGATTATGATATAAACCGCATATGCCGCGTAAAGAGCCACCATACAGAAGCCTTCGACTCTTCCGATTTTCTTTTTGCTTCCTGCGAAGATCCATACACACACAGTAAATGCGATCAGTACACACAGATCAATGATGTTTTCCGTAATGATGCTGATGGGACTGATGGCGGAAGCGATACCCAGAACCATCAGGATGTTAAATACGTTGGAACCGATGGCGTTACCCAGTGCCATATCGACTTCATTTTTTCTGGCTGCAACGATGGAAGTCACAAGCTCCGGAAGAGATGTACCTATGGAAACGATGGTAAGTCCGATCAGCGTCTGCGTCATTCCCAGGTCGCTTGCAATTCTGGATGCAGCATCGACGGTGAGATCTCCGCCGAAGGCGATCGCAGCAGCACCGCCGATAATGAAAATAATGCTAAGCGGCACGGAGATCAGCTTGATCTCTTCATCGGAACCGCCCTCAATTTCTACTTTTTTCCCTTCTTTATTTGCTTTTAAGGCAATTCTGATCATGTAGAAGATATATCCGGCAAACAGACCTATGAATATCACACCATCGAAATGTCCCAGTGTCATTTTGGTCTGATCACCAAGTCCGATGCTTCCCAAAAGCAGTAAAAGACCGGCACAGATCAGGGAAAGAGGAATATCTCTCCGGATAGTTTCCCACGCAACCTCTACGGTGGCGATCGTTGCACATACGCCGATCACAACCATCAGATTAAAGATATTGGAACCGACGACATTACTGACCGCAAGTTCATTGTTGCCTGCGAGGGAAGCTGATACACTGACCGCTGTCTCAGGAAGAGAGGTTCCCATAGCTACAATGGTAAGTCCGATAATGATAGACGGAACATGCAGTCTCTTCGCTACACTTGAGCTTCCTTCTACGAAAAAGTCCGCACCCTTAATAAGCAGTACAAAACCGATTACAAGGAATACAAGAACAAGGGCAAACGGGGCGTTGTTAATAAGTTTCTCCATGTTTTTCTCCTTTGCGTGATCCATTACAGTGTTGTCAGCCGAAAGCTGTGCGATGATAAGTATCGCCAGAGATAAAAAAGACTCATGTATATCGATTATCAGCCAGTGTGTATTATACACAGACCATTAATAGATATACATGAGTCTCATTATTTAAGATTTGCCAGATTATACTCTAAAATTATAATCAGAATGTTGACAAATCACACCTTCGTGCTAACTACTCCCTCATGGAATATTCAATTCTTGATAAATAATATCAAAAAGAATTGCCGGTGTCAACAGGTGAATGAAGAAATCTTAGGGGGTGTTCTGCTTTATTGGTTTGCACTGTCTGCATCAATTACCGATTGAATCTGCTGCATCAGAGAGTCATAGTTATCCTGGTTATCAATTCCCCCAAGGATCGGATCCCCTACAATATTTCCATTTCTATCGACAAGTATGGTTGTAGGAAATGCCATAATATCAGAGGCATATTTACCAGCATCGGAAGCAGAGTCAATGGAAATATTGCGGTACTTTGCACCCTGGCTTTCAAGAACGGCGGCAGCTTCTTTCATGGCAGCTTCATTGCCGTCGAAGGTTTCGGTATTGATGCCGATGACTTCGCCGCCCATTGCTTTGAGCGTATTGTTTAATTCGTTCAGCTTAGACAACTCAGCAACACAGGGCTTACAGCCGGTAAACCAGAAATTAACGACGGTTACTGCATTGCCGGAAAACAGGCTTTCATCGACAGAATTCCCGTCAAAATCCTGACCGGAGAAATTCCGGAAGGGAGAGGCAGCTTCAGAATTGTTTTCCGGAGCAGTATGATCGGATGTGGTAGTTCCCTGTTCCAGTTCTGCTATCTGTTCTTCGATCTTCCGTATGGTTTCAATATCGTCCGTAAGTGTTTTCAATTCATCCTCTGTAAAGGAGTCCTTGTTTGCTTCGACGGTATCAGCCAGATAATCAGCATAATTTGCGCTGGGATCAGCATTACTTTTGCTCATCATGCCAAATACCTTGTTCCATACAGCCTCATGATCTGCAAAAAGCTGGTTCTCCTGCTGATACAGATCATTCAGTGCAGTGTTGGAGCTGTCTGTGGATACTGTGCCGGTTTCCGTCAGAGACTCATTGGTTTTGTCCGTGCCGGCAGCATCCGTTGTGCCACAGGCTGTAAGCAATAAAGCTATGCAGAGTGTTAAAATAGTAAGGAATTTTTTGTTTGTTTTCATGATTAAATTCTCCTTTAAGTAATAGTAATAAGATTATTTTCCCATAAACCGGTAGTGGATCGCATCCTTGGGACAAGCCTTGATGCAGGCTCCGCACCGTATGCATTCCGGATGGTCTGGATGCTTGCACACATCCACATCCATTTTACATACCTTTGAACATTGACCACAACCGATACATTTGCTGTCCTCCACCTTAATATTAAGAAGGCTGACCTTATTAAACAGTGAGTAGATCGCGCCAAGAGGACAGATCCATTTGCAGAAGGGCCTGTAAAATAAAATACTTAACACGACAACTGTGATCAAAATAAAGCATTTAAAAGAAAAGAGTTTTCCAAGTGCGGACCGTATGGCTGTATTTCCCAGAGAAAGCGGGATAGCTCCCTCCAGAACGCCCTGTGGACAAATATATTTACAGAAAAAAGGGTCGCCCATTCCTATAGAGTTCGTTACGAGCAGCGGCAGAAGGATAACGAAAACGACAAGAATCATATATTTCAGATATCTTAGCGGCTTCAGTCCTGCTGTGGAAAATTTTTTCCCCGGGATTTTATGAAGTAAATCCTGAAACCATCCAAACGGACACAAAAAACCACATATAAATCTTCCAAGTGTCACACCCAGTAAAATAAAAAACCCCGTGACATAATATGAAAATTTAAATCGGGAGGATCCGATCACCGCCTGAAATGCGCCAATGGGGCACGCTCCCGTGGCAGCAGGACAGGAATAACAGTTTAATCCCGGTACACATACGGTCTTAGCGTTTCCCTGATATATTTTGCCCTTAAAAAAATTAGGGATGTGAATATTAGTAAGCAGTGTGGCAGCAGCCTGTATCCATCCGCGTATCCCGGCTACCTGCCCTGACAATGATTTTTTTCTCTTATCCAATTCCGACACACTCCAGACATAATTTTATTGCTTTACCAAGCACGACAGCAGCTTCGCCTCTGACTGCACCGTAGCCGATCATAGTGATCCCGGTGACGAGCAGAACGATCTGCGATATTTTTCTGCACTTCAAGTTATTGTTACTCCTTTCGATCGTGGTATTTATTGACCAGTTGACTTCGCTATTATACAATAATTGTTGTAAAATCTTTGTTAAGGCGGGGAAGGAATTTTGAGATTATTCATTGTTGAGGATGAAAAAGAAATATGTGATACAGTTGCGAAAAGTCTGTATGACGCAGGATATGAGGTGGATACCTGTTATGATGGGGAAGAAGCTCTTGCAGGTATCCTGACGGAGAACTATGATCTGGTCGTTCTTGATCTGAATCTGCCAGGCATGGATGGAATGGAGATCCTGAAGGAACTCAGGCAGGAAAACGAGGAGACGAAGGTCCTTATATTATCTGCAAGAGGGCAGATAGCGGATAAGGTTGAGGCGCTGGATGCAGGGGCAAATGATTATATGGAAAAACCATTCCATCTACAGGAGCTTGAGGCACGTATCAGAAGCCTGACCAGAAGGAAGTTTGTACAGAAGGATGTATGTCTGGAAAGCGGTGAGATAAAGTTCGATACCGTAAGGCGTGAGGCTTATGCAAAAGGAGAAATGGTATCCCTGACAAGAAAAGAAAATGGTATTCTGGAATATCTGCTTCTGAACATGGGCAGACCGGTAAGTCAGGAGGAATTGATGGAGCATGTCTGGGATGCATCTGTGGATAGCTTTAGCGGAGCGATCAGAGTACACATGTCTTCCCTTAGAAAAAAGCTTAAGGCTGTGCTGGGATATGATCCGATTCTGAACAAGGTGGGAGAAGGGTATAAAATACGAGAGGAGTCCGATAGATGAAAAAAATGTCGCTGCAGTGGAGACTTACCTGCATCATTACATTATATATAGCGGTGATATGTGGATGCGTGACGATGCTTGTCTATAGAAACGGTGTGTATTATATGGATTCCCTGCAAGAGGCTGTGGATACACGGGGAGATGATCAACCGGACGATGCGGAGGAAATATATATCAGCATTCCGGAGGACAAATGGGATGAGTTCGCCAATGACTTTTCTGTCCAGGTGTATAATAATAAGGCGGATTACAGGAAAAACAGCTTGATCATTTCAGCAGTATTGGCTCTTCTGGGTGGAGTGGTTACCTATTTTATAAGTGGGCATGCACTCAGACCGCTCAGAGAGTTTTCTGACAAGATCGAAAAGGTGCAGGCGCAAAATCTGGCAGATTCACGGATAGAAGAAAACCAGGTGAAGGAACTGAACCAGCTTAGCGTTTCGTATAACCGGATGCTGGAACGTCTCTCGGATGCATTTGAGATACAGAGACAATTTACTGCAAATGCAGCCCATGAGCTTCGTACTCCATTAGCCCTGATGCAGGTACAGCTTGATCTGTATCATTCCAACAGTCATCCGGGCAATGATGCAGACACGGTACAGATGATAAAGATGGTTACCGAACAGAACGACAGACTCAACAAAATGGTAAAGACACTTCTCGACATGAGTGAGCTTCAGACGGTAGGACGGGATGATGAAATTATCTTAGATGCTCTGGTGGATGAGGTATTGGAGGATCTGGAACCGCTCGCAGAGGGAAAAAATATAAGACTGATCGGAAAGTGTAAGGATATAACGATGGTCGGAAGTGATATCCTTATTTACCGGCTGGTATACAATCTTGTTGAGAATGCCATAAAATATAATCATTCGGGCGGGCAGGTCACAGTAACCGCAGACCGGAAGGAAAAACATGTATATCTGTCAGTGAAGGATACGGGAACCGGAATTCCTGAGGAACTTAAGGAGCGCGTGTTTGAACCGTTTTTCCGAGTGGATAAATCCAGAAGCCGGGAGCTTGGTGGAGTAGGACTGGGACTTGCCCTGGTCCGTGAAATTGTAAGAGTGCATGATGGCAGTATTACGGTGAAGTCTAATCCATCCGGAGGGACGATCTTCGAGGTGGTTTTGTGATAGCGTAATACATAGTCAACAGGAGAAGAGAAGCAATGAAAATCTACATAGATTTTGACGATGTACTATGTGAAACCGCAGAATATTTTACGAAAATTGCAAAAGAAATGTTCGGCATTGAGGTCCCTTATCGGCAGGTTCAGTTTTTCAATCTCCAGAAATCATTTGATTTAAATGATGAGCAGTATGAAGCTTTAATGAAAGCGGGGCATTTGCCGGAAAATCTGCTGAATTACGAGGAGACGCCGGGGGCTTCCGAAGCAATTAATAAGTGGGTGGATCGGGGACACGAGGTTTTTATCATTACCGGAAGGCCGTTCAATTCCTACGAACCATCGAGGCAATGGCTTGATGAACATCATCTAGAAAGAGTTCCCTTGTTCTGCGTAGACAAATACGGGCGCGAAACAGCGAAACAGGATTATAGATATAATATGACATTGGCGGAACTTTACAACATGACCTTTGATTTTGCGGTAGAGGATTCTCCGGCGGCATTTGAGCATGTAATGCATTTTGACAACTGCAGGATAGCCGTGTTCGACCGACCATGGAACAGCCGGGCAGAGCTTCCCAATGACAGATTTGTGAGATGTACGGACTGGCAGGAGATTGACCGGCTGTTTGAAAATAGGGAGATAACCAAATGACACGTGAGGATTCCATCAGACAAATAGAAAACTATCCCCCATTCAATGAACAGGAAGAAAAGGACAAAGCTTTGATTCTGGGATGGATCAGGAACAATGAGAACGCATTTTCCAGAGAAAATACAGTTGCGCATATTACGGCTTCTGCCTGGGTGGTAAATAAGGACAGGAGCAAGGTGCTTATGGTATATCATAATATTTATAATTCCTGGTCCTGGATGGGAGGACATGCGGATGGGGAGACGGATCTGCTGTCCGTTGCCATCTGGGAAGTGAAGGAGGAGGCGGGAATTTCCAATGTGAGACCGGTATCAGAGGAGATTTTTTCTCTGGAATCTCTGACGGTGGACGGACATGTGAAAAAAGGGAACTATGTGTCCAGCCATTTGCATCTGAATATCACGTATTTACTGGAGGCAGATTCGGAAGAGCAGGTATCCGTAAAAGCCGATGAGAACAGTGGAGTGATGTGGTTCTCTCCGGAAGATGCTTTGGAGAAATCTACGGAACCATGGTTCGTGGAACATATTTATTCAAAACTCATTAAGAAAATGGGTATATGAAATTGGAAAAAACGGAGAATGACCTATGATAAAATTCTTAAAGGCAGCGCCTGTCGTGTTCCTGATCGGAACCATTGTCACGGGTATTTTATATCAAAAAACTTTGTTAGAAATCTGGCTGACGATTGCCATTACCTTTGGAACCACTGCTTATCATTTTATCATGCGATGGGTGGTTGCATTTATCTACGATTCTATCATGCATAACAGTGCAGATTACAGAAAACATTGGTATCAGGTAAATAAATCCGAAATGAAATTATATGAAAAGCTGCGTGTGAAAAAATGGAAGAATTGCATGCCTACATATAATCCCAGCCTGTTTGATCCGAGACAACACACCTGGGAGGAAATAGCGCAGGTCACATGTCAGGCGGAACTGGGGCATGAGACGATCGTAGTGCTCAGCTTTGTACCGATTGTGGCAGGTCATTGGCTGGGTGGATATCCGGCATTTATCATTACATCGATCCTTGCGGCCATGTTTGATATGATGTTTGTGATCATGCAGCGATATAACAGGCAAAGGATTCTGAAACTGATAAAATAGAATGGATACTTGATAGAAAAGGATATTTGATAGAGAAAGAGGACGGCATGACTAAATATAAATATGGGAATCCGGAGGCTCCCATTGTTTTGATCCAGCCCGTGGGAGATCATGATCTTCCGGAAATAGAGGGCGAAGTGGCACAGATCCGGAAACTGACAGCATTGGATTTTCAAATGATTGCGGTGAAAGTGGATGACTGGAACCTTGATCTGTCTCCGTGGAAAGCACCAGCGGTATTCGGAAATGAGGATTTTGGCGAGGGTGCAGCCTCGTTGCTAGAAGAAATTTTGCGTTTATGCTCGGATGAAAGTAAAACTTATTATCTTGGAGGATATTCTCTTGCAGGGTTGTTTTCTCTGTGGGCATCTTATCAGACGGATCGGTTTGCGGGGATAGCGGCGGCATCGCCCTCGGTGTGGTTCCCCGGGTTTCTACCCTATATGAAAGAACACGAGAATCAGAGTCGGGCAGTTTACTTAAGTCTGGGGGACAAAGAGGAAAAGACCAGAAATCTTGTTATGGCTACTGTGGGTGACTGCATCCGGGAGGCACATGCGTGGCTGCAGCAGTGTGGGATCGGCAGTACGCTGGAATGGAATCCGGGGAATCATTTCAGAGATCCGGGCCTGCGGACTGCGAAGGCATTTGCCTGGGTAATGAAAAATTCATAAATTTTGCTTATTGGATCGGAGGAGAGGGATATGGTAATGGAAGCTCTGGTATACATATTGACATTATTGTTTGGAGTATCTACCGTTATCATTATTAAAAATAAGAGATATAAGGTTGTACCTTTTATATGTCTGGACATCATCCTGACATTTGCTGGTTTTGCCATCACATCATTTGTTATTTTGTTTGTAGGGAATGAAGCTCTCGAAGCGCTGCTGATTATGAGCGTGTTTGGATTGTTTCTGTTTTTACTGGGTGTGAATGATATCTATGCTGTATTTTGCTGCAATCAGAAGATAGAAGCTATCTATTGCGGATATAACAGCTACCCCGGACGCTATGGTATTACCAGCTATGCACCGGTGTTTGAATACGTCTGTAACGGCACGGCTTACCATGAGCAGACCACATTGACGGTACCCTATCGTCTGCTGCGGAGGATGACAGAAGGGAACACTTATCCCATCTATATTCATTCAAAACATCCGGGAGTATGTGTTTTGAAGAGAAGAATCAGGTTCACGACAGTGATTGAATTTGGTTTTGCAATTATGTTTTTGGTAGTAGCAATTTTGTGGCAGCAATCCTGAAAATGGTACATAGGAACACTCGGAACATGTGGAAAATGCCGAATACCGGAGAAACCGGTAAATCAGTAGAAACTCTGAGGTTTGCGGAAATGTTAAGTTCCTTTGCGCAAATTCCCGGAGATGTTGATAGCGCTGCATGGCGATAGCGTGCTATACTTCCTGCGAAAGGAGAGGTGACGGATGCAGTTAGGAAACAATATTCAGACCTTAAGAAAAAGGAAGGGACTTTCGCAGGAGAAGCTGGCAGAAAAAATCAATGTTACAAGGCAGACCATATCAAATTGGGAATTAGGAGAGACTGCGCCGAACCCGGAGCAATTAATTCTCTTATCGAAGGAGCTCGATATAAGCATTGATGAATTGGTGGGAGATGACGCGATGCCGTCCGGGAGTTCGAGGGAGAATAAGAGTATAAAAGATATCTATATCGGATTGATCGTTTTGTGCGGCATCGTAGCATGCGTATGGGCATTTTCGGCAAACAGATTTCGCTATGTGGAAATACTGGGAATCACCATTGCCGGGGCGGTGATAGGAGCATGCCTGGGCAGAGTTATCCATGGAAATTTGATGTATTGGCGAAATGATAAAAAGAAATAGAAATTTAGTGAAAAAATGCTATCGAATCCCCGTAGCCAGCATTGAGTCTAAGAACCGAAGCTGTGGGCTACTGATTTCTTGAAAAGCTTCATGGGTCTATAGCGAAAAATTCGCCTGCCAGATACTCAATTTCTTCAAAATGAGTATCTCAGAGCCAGTTTTTTTCCTATAGACCCATATTCATCTTTTTGTGCGTTATTTATAGCAAATTTAGTATCTCACAACTCAGTTTTTCTATATAGGCCCAAAATACAGAACGCCCACGATGGACGGAATGTCATGCCGCGATGTCTGTCGGAGGGTGTTGATATTTTCTTGAAAAGTGCTGAAAGACAGGGTGGAGTGAACAGGAGGTTCACGACAGGCGGACGTTGCCATGGATGGCAACTGGAGCCGTGCCCGTGCGGATTAGAACCGCTGTATCACTTTTCAATAGAAAATTCACACCCAGAGACGCGACATCAAGGCGTGATGTTCCGTTCGCCGCGGGCGTTCGTGGAGTTTACGGCCCCCTACGTTATGAGCCATGCACCCAATTCATAAATGTGTCGCAAAGGGCGCTCCACATTTATTGGCCGTTCTCAGCAATGAGCCACGCTATTCATAAGATTGTCAGTAAAAAACGCTGCCACTCTTATTTCATATCGCGGTGTTTATTCTCCAAAGCCGCTTCCACGAATCCCTTGAACAACGGATGGGGTCTGTTGGGTCTGGACTTGAGCTCGGGGTGTCCCTGGGTGGCTACGAAGAAGGGATGCTCGGTAAGCTCGCACATCTCCACGATACGTCCGTCAGGAGACAATCCGGACAGACGCAGACCGTTCTCGGTGAGGACGGCACGATAATCGTTGTTAACCTCATAACGATGACGATGTCTCTCGGAGATATTCTCCTGTCCGTAGAGCTGATAAGCACGGGAATCCTTATCCAGTACACAAGGGTATGCACCCAGTCTTAAGGTACCGCCGATATCCTCGACACCGTTCTGGTCCGGCATCAGAGCGATCACAGGATGTGTGGTGTTAGGATCCAGTTCCACACTGTGTGCATCCGTATACCCGATGACATTTCTTGCATATTCTACGATCGTCAGCTGCATTCCAAGACACAGCCCCAGGAAGGGAACTCCATGGGTTCTTGCATACTGAATCGCCAGGATCTTGCCTTCGATACCCCGGGAACCGAAGCCGCCGGGTACCAGGACACCGTTGCAGTCACCTAACAGTTCTTCCACATTTTCAGGCGTTACTGTCTCGGAGTCGATCCATTTGATATGTACCGTAGCATGATTGGTGATACCGCCATGCTTCAGAGCCTCTACGACACTGATATAGGCATCATGCAGAGAGACATATTTTCCGACCAGAGCGATCTGCACTTCATCGGTGGGATGACGCAGATCCTCTACCATCTTCTTCCAGTCTTCCAGATCCGGTTCCGGACAATCCAGATGCAGACATTCACAGGCTACCTGTGCCAGATGCTCTTTTTCCATAGCTAACGGAGCCTCATACAGATATTCCACATCCAGATTCTGCAATACATGACTCTGAGGTACGTTACAGAACAGAGCAATCTTATCCTTGATGGACTGATCCAGAGGATGCTCACTTCTGCAGACGATGATATCCGGCTGGATGCCCATGCCCTGCAGATCCTTAACACTGGCCTGGGTAGGCTTGGTCTTCAGCTCCTGAGAAGCACTCAGATAAGGAATCAGCGTTACATGGATCAGAATGGCATTGTCATGCCCCACCTCATGCTGGAACTGACGGATGGACTCCAGGAAAGGCTGGCTCTCGATGTCACCTACGGTACCGCCTACCTCGATGATGGCGATACGGGTTTCATCATCTGTAAAGTTGCGGTAAAAGCGGCTCTTGATCTCATTGGTGATATGGGGGATGACCTGTACAGTACCTCCGCCGTAATCACCACGACGCTCCTTCTGCAATACGGACCAGTATACCTTACCGGTGGTAACGTTGGAATTTTTATCCAGATTCTCATCAATAAAACGCTCATAATGTCCCAGATCCAGATCGGTCTCCGTGCCATCCTCCGTGACGAATACTTCGCCGTGCTGTATCGGGTTCATGGTGCCGGGATCAATATTAATATATGGATCGAATTTCTGCATGGTTACTTTGTAACCTCTTGCTTTTAACAGTCTTCCCAGGGAAGCTGCGGTAATTCCTTTTCCCAGACCGGATACGACTCCTCCGGTCACAAACACGTACTTTACTGCCATAATTTTCTCCTCCTTTTGATATACAAGAAACAATTTATAAAATAAAAAGAGCGAGAAACTCCCCTTGGGGAGCGCCTTCGCTCAATAACTGCCATAATTTATAGTAGAATGACAAAATGTTTAGTTGTGATACAGCTTTTGGTTCTGATAATGAGGTTCGCATGTCAGATTCACGCCTAACTTGCGGAAGGTATTCATGTCGATCTGGGACAGGATCACGCTGGAGTGCACTTCGGAACCTTTCAGGTTCTTCAACTGCTCCACAGCAGCCTTCGCGGTATCATCCGTAGCTGCACAGATGGAAAGAGCGATCAGCGTCTCATCTGTATGAAGCCTGGGATTGCGGTTCCCCAGGTAGTTCGTCTTCAGATCCTGGATGGGACCGATGGCGGTAGGTGAGATCAGCTGTACTTCGTCCGGAATGCCTGCCAAAGCTTTCAGGGCATTTAATAATAATGCGGAAGAAGCACCCAGCAGAGTACTGGTCCGCCCTGTGAGGACTCTGCCGTCCGGAAGCTGGATCGCAGCTGCCGGTTCCCCGGTGGTTTCTGCTTTGATATTGGCAGCACTGACTACTGCGCGATCGTCGATGGTGACACCTGCCTGCTTCATCAGAAGCTCAAGCTTTAAGATCTGGTCGTCACCGGCGGTACCCTGGCGCTTCTGGCACAGAGTGTGGTAGTAGCGGCGGATGATTTCCTGTTTGGCGGCGTCGCGGACAGCTTCGTCATCGACAATACCGAAGCCTGCCATATTGACACCCATGTCAGTAGGAGACTTGTAAGGGCAGCTGCCCATGATCTTCTCGAACATAGCGCTGACTACGGGGAAAATCTCCACGTCGCGATTGTAATTGATCGTGGTCTCACCGTAAGCTTCCAAATGGAACGGATCGATCATATTAACATCGTTCAAGTCTGCAGTAGCGGCTTCATAAGCCAGGTTCACCGGATGCTTTAACGGAATATTCCAGATCGGGAAAGTCTCATACTTGGCATAACCAGCCTTGATGCCTCTCTTGTATTCATGATACAGCTGGGAGAGACAGGTAGCCATTTTGCCGCTTCCGGGTCCGGGAGCAGTAACGACTACCAGAGAACGGGATGTTTCAATATAATCATTTTTACCGTAACCCTCATCGCTTACGATGAACGGAATATTGGAAGGATATCCGGGAATGGAATAATGGCGGTATACCTTCATTCCCAGAGACTCCAGTTTTTTCTGATAAGCAATGGCACTGGGCTGCCCGGCAAAGCGGGTCAGACATACGCTACCGACATACAGACCATAGCCACGGAAAGCATCGATCAGACGTAACACATCCAGATCATAGGTAATGCCAAGATCGGAACGGACTTTGTTCTTCTCGATATCTGCGGCATTAATGACGATGACGATTTCGGCCTCGTCCTTTAACTGTGCCAGCATATTGATCTTGCTGTCCGGATGGAAACCGGGCAGAACGCGGGAAGCGTGATAATCATCAAACAGCTTGCCGCCGAATTCCAAATACAGCTTGCCGCCGAATTTCGCGATACGCTCCTTGATCTTCTCAGACTGCAGACTGAGGTATTTGTCATTGTCAAAACCTATCTTGTACATTGCTGACACCTTTCTCTATGGATCTTTGCAACTAAAATCCCATGATGTTCTATTATAGTTTAGTGTCTCCCAAAAATCTACTGAAAAGTAAAATTTTTTTTGGAAATCATTATTATATCTAACAATTTTGGGCAAATAATCACATAATGAGCAATTTTAAACAAAGAGCTAACATAGATTGATTATTGTTTTACATGAATGGGAGAAATTCTTTTACAGAATTTTACAAAAATTTACACCTACATGGTATTTACAAAAATTTTTTTGGCTATGATAAAGCACAGATAAAACGTGAGGCGAAAAAGAATGACAGCACAGACAGTAACGACAAAAAACAACAGCAGCATAGCGCAGAACAACAGAAGCCGGATCCTGGGACGACCCGGGAGATGGAAGAAAATTCCGGTATTACCGTATCTGTTGATCCTGCCGGAGATCATCAAGATGCTCTTAGGACTTTTGTTTATTGCCCCACAGCTCATAGGCATCCTATTTTCCTTCCAGAGTGAGCAGGAGCTTGGAACCTATCCGCTGCATCTGTTATCGAATGCTCCGACATTGCAAAATTACCTGGAAGTGATCAAAGCAGTACCGCTTTTCAGTTATCTGCTGAATTCCGGAATTGTATGTCTGGTACTGATGACGACCATGATCCCGGGAGAGGTAGTCGTGATCACGAATTACACAACAATTCAGAGCCTGCATCTGACGAATACTTACGCAGGACTGGTGGTTACTTCACTGATTTCGGGAACGTCTATTTTCCTGATGCGTGAAGGCTCTCATCTGCGGACACCTGCATACAGACCACAAAGATATGCTGTCGGAGAGAATTCCACAGTATGTGTCAAACGAGTCATGTTTTGGAGAAGTGACGGTATTTCGGATTCATGGATAAATAGTGTGATATAGCCTGCTTTTCATGCTTTTTTCACATTTGTGCTATTGATTTATCCGCAGGTTATCTCTATAATAAAATAGATTGTAACTATTCAGAGCCATGTAAAACTGCGTTCTGCAAATGGGGCTAAATAGTTACAATAAATTTATTGTCTCGGAATATGAGAATATTAAATATAGAAAAAATAGAGACAATAAAATAAAGTAGAAAATGGAGATGACATGAGAATATTATCTGAATCATATAATAACGGCTATGGCTCCGGTAACGGCGGCAATGGCAACGGTGCTCCCGGTAACGGCAACAATGGCGGGAACGGCAATAACGGTAACGGAGGCAACGGAAATCGTCCGCCAAGGCGTCCCAGTATCCTGATGATGATCCTGTCCGGTCTGATGACAGTGATCGCCATATTGATGTTGTATAATGCATTTTTCGGAACCGGCAATGGTACGGAGGTGTCTTATACGGATTTCCTGAAGGATCTGGAAGCGGATAAGGTGGAAGCAGTAGAGGTAAATAAGGAAAGCGGTGTGATCACGGTACAGCTGAAAAAGGAAGCGGCAGCTACGCCGGCACCTGACAGTTATGTGACCTTTTATGGTATTACTCAGAAGGCAACGCAGTCTAAGACGGTATATTATACGATGCTGATGGAGGATCTGGATACTTTGACGGGCAGATTACAGGAGCATGGTGTGACGGGTACCCGTATCAGCAGTAATACCTCCAGCTTTTTGATGGAGATTCTGGTAACGGTAGTATTACCTGTAGTGCTGATCTGGGTCGTAGCCGGATTCCTGTTCCGTAAAATGGGCGGCAGTGGAGGTCCCATGGGCGTCGGCAAGAGTAATGCCAAAGTATATGTACAGAAGGAAACTGGTGTTACTTTTAAGGACGTAGCCGGAGAAGACGAAGCAAAGGAATCTCTGGTGGAGGTCGTGGATTTCCTGCACAATCCCCAGAAATATTCCAAGATCGGTGCAAAACTTCCCAAGGGAGCCCTGTTAGTGGGACCTCCCGGAACCGGTAAGACTTTGCTTGCAAAAGCAGTGGCAGGTGAGGCACATGTGCCGTTCTTTTCCCTGACAGGTTCCGACTTTATTGAGTTGTATGTAGGTGTGGGCGCCAGCCGTGTCCGCGACCTGTTCAAGGAAGCAACCAAGAATGCTCCCTGTATCGTATTTATCGATGAGATCGATGCCATCGGCCGCAGCCGTGATTCTAAGTACGGCGGAGGCAACGAGGAGCGGGAACAGACCCTGAACCAGCTGCTGTCCGAGATGGATGGTTTCGACAGTTCTAAGGGTATCCTGATCCTGGGTGCGACGAACCGCCCGGAGATCCTGGACAAAGCCCTGTTACGTCCCGGACGTTTTGACCGCCGGATCATCGTAGACAAGCCGGATCTCAAAGGACGTGTGGAGATCCTGAAGGTACATGCCAAGGATGTGAAGATGGATGAGACCGTAGATCTGGATGCTATTGCACTGGCGACCAGCGGTGCGGTAGGTTCCGATCTCGCCAATATGATCAACGAGGCTGCCATCAATGCCGTCAAGGAAGGCAGAGAATTCGTCAGCCAGAAGGATCTGTTCGCAGCAGTAGAACAGGTACTGGTAGGTAAGGAGAAAAAGGACCGCATCATGAGCAAGGAGGAGCGTCGTATCGTATCCTATCATGAGGTCGGTCATGCACTGATCAGTGCCCTGCAGAAAAATTCCGAGCCGGTGCAGAAGATCACTATTGTGCCCCGTACCATGGGTGCGCTGGGGTATGTCATGCAGGTACCGGAGGAGGAAAAATACCTCAACACCGAGGCAGAACTTCGGGATATGCTGGTAGGACTGGTGGGCGGACGTGCCGCTGAGGAAGTAGTATTTGATACCGTGACCACAGGTGCAGCCAATGATATTGAAAAAGCTACTTCTATTGCCCGTAATATGATCACCCGTTACGGTATGAGCAAGCGTTTCGGCCTCGTGGGTCTGGCTACCGTAGAGAGCCAGTATCTGGAGGGAAGAACCGCATTAAATTGTAGCGACGAGACTGCAGCGGCCATTGATGAAGAAGTCGTTGCCATGATTAAGGAAAGTTATGATCAGGCATTGCAGATGCTTCGTGAGAACAGAGACCTGATGGATAAGCTGGCAGCGTTCCTGATCGAGCGTGAGACCATTACCGGTAAGGAATTCATGAAGATCTTCCGCAAGGAAAAAGGATTGCCCGAGCAAGAGGAAGAGAAGAAAGAAGTGATAGAAACCAATGCTGCGGGCAGTGCAGTAAAGGGAAGCAGCGTGGATGTGACCATTGGGGAACAGGTCATGACTTCCACCGATCCGGCTTTCCAGCCCCTGACTTTCGAAGACAGCCTGCAGGAAGCAAAAGAGCAGACTGCACCGGCACAGGATACCGCAAAGGAGCCTGCAGAATCCGCAAAAGAAGAGACTTCCACACAGGAGAAGCCTGAATCCCCCCAAGATCCTAAGGATCCTCCTCAGGGACCGGTAGGACTGTTCTCACACGGAACTTTATAAATGTCGAGGACTTTTGAACCCGACATCTATAAAAGAGAGTAATTAGCAAAGAGCATTAGTCAAATGCGAACTCCGGATTGATTATTTTGTAATAATGCTTTATCATAATAAAGTGTCGGAAGTTTTCGACAGACTGCATAATAGTCAGACTGTAATGAGGAGGTAATATCGAAATGTTAAAACAATTATCCATTTACGCTGAAAATAAAAAAGGAGCCCTGCAGACTATGACCAATGCGCTGTATGAAGCAGGCATCAATATCTGGGGTTCCGTTACCAACGATGGTGCGGAGTACGGAATCAACCGTATGGTTGTCTCCGATCCCGATAAGGCAAAAGAAGTCCTTACAGAGAGGGGCTACCTCTGTCGTTTCGTGGATGTCCTGGCTGTAGAGATCGAGGATAAGCCCGGTGCACTGAATACCCTGCTGACAGCTCTCTTAGACAGCAATGTCAATGTGGACTATACCTACCTGTCCTTCAACCGTGATTCTTCTACCCCTGTCATGATCCTGCATACCGCAGATCCTGAGGAAGTGGAGATTTGCCTGAAGGCGAAAGGATTCAAGATGGTATAGCACCAGAGTCCTTTGCAAAATTGAGAGTTAGTGAAATAATCCAGTAGCCCTTGGCAGGGTATAAGAAACTCGGCACGCTCGCGCTCTGTCGCAGAGCGTAGCGGTACATAAGCGGTCACAATACGACCGCAATGCGTCCCTTAGGACGCTATGGTACCGACGTCTGCTTACGGCACTGCTTATTCTTATACCCAGCCAGGGCTACTGG
>ERZ1504953.268-NODE-268-length-17402-cov-6.771373_pt1 | contig 17402 bp, 19 predicted proteins | sample MGYA00574592_ERZ1504953 | MGnify/ENA primary metagenome ERZ1504953 (study PRJEB39906, sample SAMEA3182086) | gut metagenome | biome: human; feature: gut; material: Stool; isolation source: human stools | place: Canada | collected 2013-01-21 ...
CTCGGCACAAAGCCCGCTCTCTGCGCGAACGTGCCGCGCATCTGCTCATAGATCTCCGTCCATTCCTTCACCGTCTCTCACGCTCCTCTCACCGTCATCTCCAGCGCGGCGCTCTCGCCGTCCGCCGTCAGCAGCACGCGCAGGGCCATGACCCCGTCCCCGCGCTCCGTCAGCTCCACATCCTCCACCGTCAGCGCCGTTTCCTCCGCCAGCGCCGCGGCGGTGTACAGCTTCGCCGCGGCAGCCCGGGCCGACGGCTTCTCATGCCCGAGCCGATACAGCTCGCTCCCCAGCTCCGGCAGAAAGGGAAAGCTCCCTCTCCGCACGCTCAGCCGGAAGAGCGCGCGCTCAAGCAGCGCCTCGGCTCCATCCGCGCGCTGCTCTCCGCCGATGCCGTCGGCGATATAGTCTCCGTTTCGGATCTTCAGCTCCATTCCCGTCACCCCTCAGCTTACAGGCGGCACATACATTGCGCCGTTGATAAAGAGATCTCCCTCGATCTCCACATGGCCGTTTCGCCGCAGCGTGATGCTCGCGCCGCCGTCCCCCGCGTAGATGCGCACCTCGCCGTCGTCCAGATCGTCCTGCTCCCGCGCGGCGTCCAGCGAGCCGGCCACATACCGCTCCTCGCCGAGCGTGCCGCCCTTGATGACCAGCACACGCTCGCCGTTTTTCGGCCGCCACGCATACCCGCCAGGCGACGCGAGCGGAACGTTGCGCTCCTCTCCCCGGCTGAGCACGCCCGCCGTGCTTCCGCCGATGGTCACGGTGCCGCTCTCCGCATTTGTTGTCTCCTGCGGCTCCTCCGTCCGTCGGAGCCAGCCTGCTACCCACATTTTTTCATACCTCCCACAGTGTCAGCTCCGTCGTCTCGCCGCTTGCGGAGAGCGTGTACAGCGTCTCGCTCACGCGGAACGTCCCCCGCACGCCCAGCCGCGCGAGCGACAGTTCCACGCGGTCCATCGGCTCGGCGTCCACGCTCCCTGCGAGCGTGACCGTCAGCTCCCGCGCGTCCTCCGCGCTCTTTTCGATCTGATAGCGCCCCGTGTAGCGCAGCTCATTTACGCTCCGCGAGGGCACATACACCACGCGGCGGCAGCTCCCGCCCCGCGCGAGGAACGCCTCGTTCCGCACCGTCTGGCGCAGCTTCTTCGCACGGTTCACCGCCGTCACCTCGGAGAGCACACCGTACCGCCTGTCGCGGTACGACGCCTCGATCACGCCCTCTGGCTCCTCCAGCACAAGCCGGCGCCCTTCTGCCGCGCCGCGCAGACACAGCACGCCCTCCCGCGTGAAATACGGCGTCAGTCCACAGCGCCGCACAAAGCCCTCAATGGCCTTCCACCGGCTCGATCCGCTCGCCACCGCGTATTCGCCCGTGCCGTACACCTCGCCGCGCGGCTCCCATGCCACGCCGCACACCGCCGCGTGGTCCTTCAATATCTCGCTGAGCGCCGCGCGCTGATAGGTCACCGCCTCAGCCTCGTTGTCGAGCAGCAGCGCGGCCATGCCGCGCCCCTCGACCGTCAGCACCGCCCCCTCCGCGCCGCACACGGCGCTCCACTCGTCGATCACGCCGCGGAACCGTGTCACGCCGTTCTCCGTTGCCGCAAAGCGGCAGGCCGCCTTCAGCGCCTCCCCCATCTCGGCGCTGTAAAGGCACTTTACCCGAAAGCTGTCGCACGGCACGCCGCCGGTGCGCCGCAGCCGCCATTCCAGCAGCGCCGGCAGCTCGTATACCTTGCCGTCGGCCGTTTCCACTCTGCCGGTCATGAAAGCCTCACCCGCTCTCCGGGATAGATCCGATTCGGGTTCGCGATCTGCGGGTTGAGCGCACACAGCGCGCGCACCGTTGTGCCGTTTCGCGCCGCGATGGCCCAAAGCGTGTCGCCCTGCACCACGGTGTGATACCGCGCCCCCGCCGTTCCCGCCGCGCTGCCGCCCGCCGCCGAAGTGCTCACTTCCTTCAGCGCCGCACCCTCGCTTCCCGCCTCGCAGAACGCGAAGCGGTAGCGCACATAGTCCGGCAGCGGCTCCTGCACGACCTCCAGCTTGGTGAAGTAAGCGCGCGTCGTCATCCACACCGGATGCACCAGCACGCCCGCGCCCCCTCCGTAAAACACCGTCGCCAGCCGCTTGAATTCCTCATACGCGCCCTCTCCGGCGAATTCCCCCTCGCCCTCGAGCACGCGGCAGACCTGCCCGAGGTCCTGCGTCACGCTCCTGCCGAACGGCAGCTTGTGCTCCGCCACCACGCGGCGGAACGAAATGCGGTAGCTCCCGGGATTGCTCGGCCAGATGTAGTCCTTATATCGCATGGGCGTCAGTCTCACGTCCCCGCCTCCTCTCAGTAAAGATAGAATCCGCCATCATAGCGCCGCGCGTCGCGCTCGATCTCTCCGCTCACGCTCCGCGCGGTGCGGAGGGCGTCTCCGCCCTCCGCCGAAACGAACGCCTCCGCCGCGTCATGCCTTCCCGCGCCGCTCTCCGGCGCGGCAGCGGATGCGTTCCGTTCCCCGCTTCCCCGCGCGCCGGCGTCCCCCGCCGCCGTGCGCACAGATGTCGTTTTTTCTGCCGTCCGCCTTACGCTCCGCGAACGGTCCTCCGCATCGGCGCGGCCCTCGCTCTCCTCCGGCTCCGCCGCCGATACGCCCTGCCTGAGCCGCAGATAACGCGCCATGTCAAAGCTCTCGTTCACCGTCTCGCCCGCACGGAACGCCTGCGCGCCGTCCTCCCATGCCGCGTCAGCGGAGTCCTGCCCCTCGTTCTCTCCCGTGGGCGCTCCCAGATACTGCCGCACCATCAGTCCGACCGCCGCAAGCATCGCCGCGCCGAGCTGCTCGGTCACGCGCCTTTGCTGCGCCGCGAAAACCGCATCGTCTCCCATCAGGCGTCCGTCTCCATACGCTTACAGGAGATGACCGTCACCTTTTCCGCCACCGGCTCGCCGAGCTTGCCCAGCTCCTCGATGTTGCTCCAGCGGCAATGGCTGTAGATGATGCGCTTGCCCGGGCGGCACACCACCACGGAAAAGTCGTCGAGCTCATAGAAGCTCACGCCGTCGCCGATGGCCTCGTCCGTCGCGTACAGGCGGCTGAGTTCAAGCGTATAGCGCGTCTGCCCGCCCACGGTCGCCACCGGCTCGCTCTCGCCGAAGGCCTCGACCTCGCGGCTCGTGCGCAGCGCCTTCGCGCTGTAGCCCTGCACCACCGCCAGCTTTTTGCCGTTGAGCTCCAGATAAATGTCCCGGCTCGTCGGGATCGTCATGTTTGCCATCTCTCCGCCTCCTTACACCGTGATGTGCGCGCTGAGGTAAATGCGGTTGAGCCCGTGCGCCACCGCAAAGCTGAACTCCACCAGGCACACCGTCGGATCGTCCTCCGACGCCTTCACGCTCACCTCGCCGAAGCTGTCGATGATCTCCTGCGCGCGCTTGTTTTCCAGCTCCACCATCACCTGCGAGCGGATCGCCGCGCGCACCTGCGCGGTGTTCTTGCTGCGCACGAAGCGCGCACGCAGCGACGCGCGCAGCGCGGGGATCACGTCGTCCACGATCCGCACCGTCGTCAGCTCGCGCCAGGTCTTGTCCGCCGCCCCGCCGGTGGTCGTGCGCGTCGTGATGCCGCGCACGATGCTCACCTCGCCGCTCACACACTCCAGCGGCGTCACGCCGCCGGTGACCAGGGTATCCACCTGCGTGTCGTCGTAGCTCGCGCTCAGGCCCGAAAAGCCCGCGAGCACCGCGCCGTTCACCGGCACGGACGGGTCGCTCTCCCCCGCGATGACCGCGGCGGCTGCCGCCGCCATACGCACATCGCCGGGCGCCGTGAGCACCATGCGCTCGCTGTTGAGCTTGCCCGCGCGCTCCACGAGCTTCGCCGCCGTCTCGCCCGCGCCGCCCGAAACCACGCCGATGCGCTCCCTCTGCGCGCCCGACGCCTTCTCCACGCTCGCGCGCAGCTTGAGCTGCACGTCCACGCTCGTGCTGTCGCACACGATCACATCGACCGCCTCCTGCTCCAGCGCGGCAAAGGCCGCCTCATAGCCGGTCGGCGTCGCCGCGGATACCTTCACCGCCTTGACCACCGCCGCGCCGTTGCGGTAGAGCGCCGCAAGCAGCGCCGCCATGCCGACCGTGCCCTCCGCGTCCTCGCCGAAGGCGCTCACGCCCTCGGCGTAAGAGGTCAGCGTCACCACCTCATTGGCCGTGCCCGTCGTACTCACCGCCGCCGCGCCGAGGATCCTCGCGGTCTTTTTCCCGCCGATCACGCTCGAGGCGTCGTAGGACGAATACACGCCCGGGTGCTCATGTACCACCGTGTTGCCCACCTACTGCATCACACCTTTCAAAATAAAATCCGTCAGCACCGCGCTCTCCTCGTCCGCCGTCGCCACGAAGTAGGCCGTGCAGCGCGCGGTGCCCCGCCGCACGAACATACCGTACTCCTCGTCCCACTCCGTTTTCTCCCAGCTCAGCTCATCGAGCGTCAGCCCGTCGGCAAGGCCGTCCAGCAGCGCCTCGCTCACGGCCTCCGCCGTCTGCTCACAGCCGCGCGCTCCCTTGCGCCGCGGCGCGTAAACGTCCAGCGATGCCGCCATTTTGAGCTTCCTGCCGTACACCTCGACCGTCCGCCCGCTCTCCGCGTCGTACCGCTCGCCGAGATAGTTCATCAGTCCCGCGTGCGCCAGCTCCGCCTGCTTCGCGCCGACGGCGACCACGCTCCCGCTTCTCTCGCGGAAGCGCTCGTCCTCATAGGCCTCCGCCGCGTCAAGACCGGCGGCCTTCAGCCGGCTCACGATCTCCGACCGCACCTGTCCCGCCGCCGTCATGCCGTCTCCTCCTCGCGGTCAAGCACCGCCCAGTAGTGCGTCACCAGAGCGCCGAGCTTCACGCTCTCCGCGCGGCGGACGCGGTAGCGCTTTCCCTCGCAGAGGATATGGTCCCCCTGCGCCACACTCACCTCCGCGCTGCCGAGATAGCGCCAGCAGCGCCGATCCGCCGCGCCCAGCGGCCCGACGGAGAACGGCTCGCCGCCGCTCACCGCCGTAACGGGCTGCACGAAGCCGTGCGTCTCGCCCGTCTCCGCGCCATGCTCCACCGTCACGGTCATGCCGTAGCGGCGGAACGCCTGATCGATCATGCTTTTCATCCCTTCACTGCGCAAAAGAAGAAGCCGCCTCCTTCCGTATACGGGGCCATCAGCTGCCGTGCGCTGCGCCGCAGCGCCGCGGCACGTTCGCTGTTCGCGCCGCCCCTGACCTCGATCGTCACGTCGCCCGCGCGGAGGGAGGACAGCTCCTCCGCCCCGCCGAGCCTTGCGTCCGTCAGCGCGGCGGCCGCCAGCCATGCGCTCGCGCAGATGAACGCGCCCTCGCAGTCCTCCGGCGCAACGCCCTCGCGCAGCTCGCGCTCGAGCGCCTGCGCGCTTGCCGCACAGAGCCGTTTGAGCAGCGCCTCATCCTCTGCGCCGCAAGCGCAGATGCTCTTCGCCGTCTCAAGGATCTCCTCGTCCATCGCTCTCCCTCCTTTCGCTTCCTGCCGCCGTTAAACGGTCAGCACCTTGGAGGCCTCCTGATAGGGCTTGGCAAAGCCCGAAATGCTCGTGATCGCCGCGCGCTCGATCTGGCGGTCGATGAGCTTGTCGTACTCCACCATCACCTCGCTGCCGCAGATGTGCTCGAGGGCATAGTTCTTATCGAGACCGATGAGCTTGCCCGCGGGAACGGCAGAGGTGCGCAGCAGCTTCGCGCCCAGCGGCGTGGAGAGCGTGCCGGTGCCCTGGAAGTTCAGGCCCGTCAGCGGGTTCTGGAACTCCGAGAGCTTGAGCATCTGCAGCATCACGTCGTTGGATACCAGCATCGTATTCATGCTGTAGGGGTCGAACTTGGACCAGAACTCCAGCAGCGCACTGTAGGTCAGCGTGCCCGCCGTGCCGCTGATCTTGCCGCTGCCGATCTCATAGGCGTCGGCGGCGTTGTTGTTGCCGTCGCCGTTCATCAGCACCTGCACCGCGTCGTCAAGATGCATACGGGCGATGTACGCGCCGATCTGGCGCAGAGTCACGGAAAACAGGTCCAGTCGCTGGAAGCGGATGGCCTCGTAGCTCGCCACGAGCATACGTCCGCGCTTGTGGAGCTTCACCAGATTCTCCTGCGTGCGGATGGCGGTCGTCGGAAGGACCGCGCCCTCCTCCACGCGGCGCAGCACCTTGTCGTCGTCCGTCGGCACGGACGCGATGGTGCGGTAATCCATGCCGTCGAAGTTGGTCGTGGTCGCGGTGATCTCGGGCAGAATATCGCTCTCCATGCCCTGACGCACCACGCGCGAAACGAACTCGGGGAACAGCACCGCGCTGTCGGTCGTGTGGAAGAACTTCTCCACCATGTCGCTGCCCGCGCCCTTGACGTGGATATCAAAGCGCTTGAGCTGACGCTGGAAGGCGTCCAGGCCCTCCAGTGCCGTGCCGCGGTAGTTTTCGCTCGGGTCCAGGCTTTCGAGCACTCTGGAAAAGCTCTTGCCGCTCTGGGCATACATGCCCTTTTCGAGCTTCAGATTTTCATAGCCGTACGTCATTTTTCTCCTCCTCTTAAAGCATGATGGTCATGGTCTTGCCGGTCGTATCGACCTCGACGGCAAGGTAGCTGTGTCCGCCGCTGGTCACAACGCTCACGCCGCCGTTTCCGTCCGCCGCGAGCAGATTCCAGCCGACCGCCGGCGCGGTCTCGCCGCTGTACGGTACGCGCACAAGGCCGCCGAGCTGCACGCTGCACGCCTTGCCGTCGCGGCCCATCGCCGCCACCACGCCGCAGAAGCCGTCGTTCGCGGCGCACTTGCTCACCGTGCCGTTGGCGGATACCTTGACGACCTTGCCCTCCTCGGCTCCTGTGCCCGCCGCGAAGGTGGCGCACCACGCGCCGATGCCCTCGTAAGAAATGCTCATCTCATTTCCTCCTCTTTTCTTCGTTATTTATTCCAAAAAGCGCTCCGCTTTTTTGGTCTCTCTGCTCACACGCAGAAGTCGCGCTCGTTTTCCTCGCGCTTCTCACGCGGATCGACGATCTGCACATTCGTGCCGAGCTTTTTTGCCGCCCGCGCGCCGAAGGCCTTCTTCAGCTCCAGCAGCTCGCGCTCGCCGAGCTTTTCGGTCACGCTCTCGGCCACCGCGCCGTCGAGCGTCTCGTCGGCTACCAGCATCAGGCGCCTCACCTCGCGGCGTAGCGCGCCGAGATAGCTTTTCCCCAGCGCGGAGAGCTTCTCCAGCTCCTCCAGCTCGCGCACCTGCGCGCGGCTGCCGCACGCGCGCACCATCGCCTTGAGCGAGCCCTCGCCCTGCCCGAAGCGCTTGACCACGCCCGCCGCTCTCTGCGCGGGCACCGCCACAAAGCTCCACTCGTAGGCGTCCGTGATGTCGCTGAGCACCGCGTAGCACAGCTTCCCGCCGTAATACTTTCCGCGCTCGTGCTCGCAGAGCCCCGCGTCCTTCCCGCAGATCGAACAGCTTCGCTTCGCCGCGCTGCACCCGACGCTCACTTCTTTTTTGATGCCGCCCTCGATCTCCGCGATCAGCTCCGCGTTTTTCTCCGTGCGCAGCATATAGGCCCAGCCCTTGCACCAGCAGTATTTGTCGCCCGCCGTCGTGCGCGTCTCCTCCTCGATCACCTCTGCGCGATAAATGCGCGCCGTCTGTCCGCCCGCCGACCAGCTGTGGTCGAAGATGCCCGTCCTGCCGACGAACAGCTCCGAGAGCTTCTCCAGCGCCGCACGGTCGAAGCGCTCAAAGTCGCGATCCACCTCGTTGTCGCACAGCTTCACCGCAAAGGTGTAGACCTCCTCCGCGCGCAGCTCCTTCTTCGCAAAGCGGTTGATGCGCGCCAGCTCCTCCGCCGTCACGGCGATGCCCGCTTCCTTTCCTTTCTCGCTCAAGTCTGTTCCTCCCTCTCGTCATTTTCCAGTCGGAGCCTGCGCGCCTGCTCGCGGTACAGCTCCGCCTTGGCCTCCTCCACAAGGTCCTGCAAATTGATGTCGTCCCACTCCACGGCAAAGCGGCAGCCGTAGCCATGCAGGCGCAGCCACAGCCGGCACACGCGCTCCACCATCGGCGTGAGCGTGCGCCGCAGCGCCGTGATCTCACTCGTGAGCATATCCGCCTGCTGGCTGCTCATGCGCTCGGTGGACGACCAGCTCAGCCCCAGCAAAAACGGCGGCAGGCCGGTCTTAGCCACCAGCTGCTCGAGGATCTGCCGCACCGGCACCTCGCAGTCCGGCATCACGTTGTCCGCGCCGATGGCGCGGATGCTCACGTCGCCCACGCTCACAAAGTCGCGCACGCTCCCGCCGCGCGTCTCCTGCATCGCGCCGGACCACTCCTGCGCCAGCAGCTCGGCCCGCTCGCGCGCCAGCGCGCCGTCCGGCTCCTCGCCCTGCGGCTTGTAGACCACCGCGAAGCGCACGTTGCCGCAGCGCTCCCAGTTCTGCCCCACCGCGTAGTAGATGCGCGAGAGCAGCTCCGCCATAAAGGGCATCGAGCGCAGCAGCGATACGCCGTAGGGATTCTCCGGCTCCGGCAGCAGCGGCGTGAAAAGCACCAGCTCCTGCCGCGGCAGCTCGCGCAGCCTCCCCGCCGCGTCGTAGCCGCAGAACCGCACATCCAGCGTCGTCTCGCCCTCGCGCAGAGCCAGCTGCTCCACGCGGTGGCACAGCACCGCCGCGATCTCGCGTCCCTCCGCGTCCGGCACGATCTCGCCCACCGCGCGCCCGTTCGTCAGCAGCGAATCCAGATACTTGTCCAGAAAGGCGTTGAAGCCCACCTGCGCGTGTCCCACATTCACCGTGCGCAGGAATTCGCCCAGCTCCTCCTGCGCCCGCTCGTCCTCACACAGCACGCGGAAGCCGCCGCTGAGCCTCACCAGCTTTCCGATCGCCGCGTCCACGATCGGCACCGCCTCGCGGACGCTGCGGTAGAGCGCCGCGTCCGCCCCGCCGAGCGGCATATAGCCTCGCAGCGCCGCAAAGGGATGCCCTCCCCTCTCGCGCACCTGCACCGCCGCGGCCGCGCCGCCCGTCTGCTCCTTTTTCCTTCGTTTCACCGTTCTGCCGCTCCTCTCCAGTTCGTCGTTCTTGTCACCGCGCACGCGGTCGGCATTGTGCCGTGCCCCGCCGCCACAGACATCGCAAAGTATCGCATCTCGTCCATCGCGTGATCGTTCTCCTTGCGCGGCACATCGTGCCCGCTCCCGTCGTTCACCCATTCGTAGCTCTCCATCTCCCGCAGGCAGTCCTTGCAGCTCCAGCAGATCACGAGCCTCCGCTTCTTCAGAAGATCCGCCGTCACCCGCAGTCCGTCCGCCACCGCGTTGTTCGCCCGCATCACGCGGAAGCCCCTGCGCCGCAGCGTCTCGATGAAGCTCGCCGCCGACGGGTCCACGATCACGCGCTCGATCCTTCTTCCCCGCGTCAGCTCCTCGAGCGCGTCGACGTATTCCTCATCCGTTTTCTGCCGGCCCTCCGTGCGGGAATCGTAGTAGTATTCGTCCACGCGGTACCACACGCCGTCCTTGAGCGCCCACAGCCCCATGCTCGTCGGGTTCACCGTCCCGTAGTCCACGGAAACGCGCAGCCTCTCCCACGGCTCCGCGGGCGCCTCCTGCGCGTACTCCCCCGGCGCGTAGAAGTCGTAGATGCGCCCCTCCGCCGCCGTCCATTCGCCCAGCACGAAGCGGCGGTAGAAAATGCCGCTGTACATGCTCTCGTACCGGGCGCGCACCCTCGCGCTCAGCGACGGATTGTCCGCCATCGTGAAGTGGAGATAGAGCGCCCTTTTCTCCTCGGCCCGGCACACCCACTCCCGGTAGAACCAGTGGTTCGGCCCCTCGGGATTGCAGCTGAACCACAGCCGGCTCCCCTCGACCGAGCAGCGCGCGCTCGCCTGCTCGACAAACGAGCGCGGCATCAGCGCCGCCTCGTCAAACAGCACTCCCGCCAGCGTCATGCCCTGGATCAGCGCGGCGCTCGCCTCGTTCGCCCCGCCGAAAAGATAGAACCGGTTTTCCCGTCCGCGCCGCCGCACGATCAGCAGTTTTTCGCTCCGCTTCTCCTCGCAGGCAAAGCCCAGCCTTCGCAGCTGCGGCAGCACCGTTTCCAGCAGGTTGCGCCGCAGCGCGCCCACGCTCCGTCCGCACAGCGCGAACTGCCGGTCGGAAAAGCACGCCATCGCCCAGAAGAAAAAGCCCATTCCCATCGCCAGCGTCTTGCCCGAGCGGATAGCGCCGTCGCAGATGATCGCCGCATAGTCCTCGTATTCCCTCCTCGCCCACCAGACGAACGCCTTCCTCTGCCGCAGCGAGAGCGGTATCATCTCCTTCACGCTTCCTCCTCCGCCTGCACCATCGCGCGGAAAAACTCCTCCGCCTCGCAGCCCTCGCCCTCCAGCATACCGGCCAGCGCCTGCAATGCCTTCACCCGGTCGATGAACCGGATCTCCACGCTCCCGAGGTTGCTGCGGCGGAACTCCGCCACCGCGCCGAGGTCCAGCCGTCGGATCTCGTCCTCCGTCGGCTCCTGGCAGTAGGCGAGCTTCACCGCGTCGTTTGCCCGCGCCAGCGCCATTTCGTACAGTCTCTGAATGACGCGCTCACGGGTCGCCTTTGCTCGCATTCCTTCGATCACATCCCTTCCGCCGCCGTCCCCGGCTCTCCCGCATTTCTTTCTTCCCTGCGCGGGCTGCACCGGTTCCGGCCGCCGTTCGTTTTCACCCGTAGCCGCTCACCCCCATTTTGTTGCACATTTCCGTGCGTCAAGCGTTCAAAAATTTTTATTTTTCCCGCTTTTTCTCATTTTAACGAAATCTTTACAGTCAAAATATCCAACGATTTACCCGTCAATTCGTCACATTCACAAAAAATTCATATTTTACCTCTCTAAAGCGTCAAAATGATTGCTTTTTTTGAAGCATCGCTTTATAATTTTTGCTATGGTTTCGCCGTTCCCTGAATGGGCGGGCTTCTTTTTTACACGGTGGATACGGGAATACCCCCCGCCGAATTTTTGATACGGCGGACTTTGGGAAGATTCCCGCCGGATAAGGAGTGACAGCAATGGAAAACAAGCTCGAAAAGAAATACGGCCTCTTCACCGCGATCTGCATGGTGGTCGGCATCGTCGTCGGCTCGGGCGTATTCTTTAAGGCGCAGGTCATTTTGCAGAAGACCGGCGGCGATATGCCGCTCGGCATCCTCGCCTGGCTCATCGGCGGCGCCATCATGATCGTCTGCATCCTCGCCTTTTCCGCCATGGCGCAGAAATACGAAAAGGTCAACGGCATCGTCGACTATGCCGAGGCCATCGTCGGCAAGCGCTACGGCTACTACATCGGCTGGTTCCTTTCCACCACCTACTATCCCACGCTCACCTCGGCGCTCGCCTGGCTGAGCGCCCGCTATACGCTGGTGTTCGTCACCTCCGTCGATCCCGATTTTCCGCTCATCGTTCCGGCTGATGCGGGCGGCTGCATCATCGGTCCCGAGTGCCTCGCGCTCATGCTCTTCTACATGGTCTGCGCCTACGCCGTCAACGCGCTCTCGCCGAAGCTCGCCGGTAAGTTCCAGGTCACCACCACCGTCATCAAGTTCATTCCCCTCGCGCTCATGGCGGTCGTCGGCATCATTTTCGGCCTCGCCAACGGGATGCTGACCAACAACTTCACCACCCCCGCCGTCGGCTACGAGGTCACGGGCAGCCCGCTTTTCGCCGCCGTCTGCGCCACCGCCTTCGCCTATGAGGGCTGGATCATCGCCACCTCCATCAACGCCGAGCTCAAGGATTCCAAGCGCAATCTGCCCAAGGCTCTGCTCATCGGCGGCCTCATCATCGTCGCCACCTATATCCTCTATTACATCGGCGTCGCCGGCGGCGCCACCAATCAGGAGCTGTGCGACTCCGGCGCGACCGCCGCGTTCATCAACGTGTTCGGTCCCGTTCTCGGCAACATCCTCAACCTCTTCATCGCCATCTCCTGCATGGGCACGATGAACGGCCTGATGCTCGGCTGCTGCCGCGGTCCCTACTCCCTTGCCGCCCGCGGCGAGGGCCCCCACCCCGAGCTTTTCAGTCAGGTGGACAAGGTCTCCAACCTCCCCAACAACTCCGCCATCCTCGGCCTGTTCTACTGCGCCGCCTGGGGCCTCTACTTCTATCTCTCCAACCTCGCCGGCACCTGGAGCCATGCCGTCGCCTTTGTCGGCACGCCGTTTGAAAGCGTCATTTTCTTCTTTGATCCCACCGAGCTGCCCATCATCACCATCTATGCCCTCTACATTCCGATCTTCATCAACTGGATGAAGAAGGCGACCGACGAATCCGCGCTGCGCCGCTACGTCATTCCGACGCTCGCCATCTGCGGCTCGATCTTCATGGTCATCGCCTGCCTCATCGGCCACAAGATGGGCAACTTCTGGTACCTGCTCACCTTCGCGGTCATCATGCTCATCGGCAAGCGCTTCGCCAAAAATAACGCCTGAGCCCGTCTCATTCACCGGATACCCTGAAGCAAAAGCGGGGCAGAGAGCCGTTCAGCCCTCTGCCCCGCTTCCTTTATTCCCTGCCCATCATCGGCTTTTTCCCGTGAAAAAAACGACCGCTCCCGCGGTCGTTTTCGTTTTCTGTTCGGTTTCAGTTCAGCGCCTCGGCGTTGAGGTCAAAGAGCTCGCGCACCCGCGTGTGCAGCGCCGGGTGTCCCTCCAGCCTCGGGTCGAGGGCGAGCAGCGCCTCCGCCGCGCCCTGCGCCTCATAAAGCAGCTCCATGTCGCAGGCAAAGTCCGCCACGCGCAGCGTCGGCAGACCGTGCTGCCGTGCGCCGAAGAAGTCGCCCGGGCCGCGCAGCTTCAGATCCTCCTCCGCCAGCGCGAAGCCGCTCTGCGTGCGGCGCATCGCGTCGAGCCGCGTTTTATTGTCCTCGCCGCGGTTGTCGGAAACGAGGATGCAGTACGACTGCCATTGCCCGCGCCCCACGCGCCCGCGCAGCTGATGGAGCTGCGAGAGCCCGAAGCACTCCGCGTTCTCGATGAGCATGACCGAGGCGTTCGGCACGTCCACGCCGACCTCCACCACCGTGGTGGAAACGAGCACGTCGATCTCGCCCGCGGCGAACGCGCGCATGATCGTTTCCTTTTCCTTCGCTTTCATTTTTCCATGCAGAAAACGCACCGTTCGGTTCGGAAGCACCTCTTTCTGCAATTTTTCCGCATAGGCGGTCACCGCCTTGCGCTCGTCGGGCAGCTCGCCGTTCTCCTCCACCATCGGGCAGACGATGTAGGCCTGCCGTCCCTCCGCGAGCTGCTTTTCGAGGAAGGCGTAGATGCGCTCATGGTAGCTCGACGGCACAGCGTAGGTCTCGATGCTCCGCCGCCCGGGCGGCAGCTCGTCGATCACGGAAACGTCGAGGTCGCCGTAGATCATCAGCGCCAGCGTGCGCGGGATGGGCGTTGCGGACATGACGAGCAGGTGCGGGTTCTCACCCTTGGCTCCCAGCGCCGCGCGCTGGTTCACGCCGAAGCGGTGCTGCTCGTCGGTCACGACCAGCCCGAGGTTCTGATACGAAATGTCCGGCGAGAGCAGCGCGTGCGTGCCGATGGCAAGGTCGATCTCCCCCGCCGCGAGCTGCTCTAAGATCGACCGCCGCGTTTTCGCCTTGGTCGAGGCCGTCAGCAGGGCGCAGCGCACGCCGAGCCCCTCCAGCAGCGGCGCGAGCGTGTGATAGTGCTGCTCGGCCAGAATTTCCGTCGGCGCCATCAACGCCGCCTGCAGGCCGTTTTTCGCCGCGAAGTAAATTCCCGCCGCCGCGACCATCGTTTTGCCGCTGCCCACGTCGCCCTGCACCAGCCGGTTCATCGGCCGCTCCGCCGTCATGTCGCGCAGAATATCGTCCACCGCGCGCTCCTGCGCGCCGGTGAGCGAGAACGGCAGCGCGCCGAAAAACGGCGTCATATCGACCGCCGCGCAGGTCTTGCCCTTTACGGTCGTCCGCCGTGCGCGCAGCAGCCGCAGCCCGAGCGTGAGGAAGTACAGCTCCTCGAACGCGAGCCGCCGCCGCGCCGCGGCCAGCGCCGCGTCGTCCGCGGGGAAATGGATATTCTCATAGGCATACCGCACATCGCACAGCCCATGCTGCCGCCGCAGCTCCGCGGGGAGCAGGTCGGGCAGCCGGTCCGCTCCCTCGTCCAGTCCCTGCCGGATGGCGCGGTGGAGCAGGCTCTGCCCCACGCCCGCCGTCAGCGGATAGACCGGCACGATGCAGCCGGTGACGTCGTGCAGCCCCTCCCGCTCAAAGGCGGGATTCGTCATCGTCCGCCGCAGCAGCGTCCCCTCGACCGTGCCGTAGAACGTGTAGCTCTCGCCCACGTGGAACGTGTTTTTCAGGTACGACTGGTTGAAGTACGTCAGCTCCAGCGCGGCGCTCTCATCCACCACGCGCAGCTTGACGAGCTCCAATCCCTTTCGGATGCGCGAGAGCTTCGGCTCCGATGCCACCATCGCCGTCACGCAGGCGCGCTCACCGACCTGCAGCTCCGCGATGCAGCGGCTCTCCCTCCGGTCCTCGTAGGCGCGCGGGAAATAGGAGATGAGACTTTTCAGGTCTGTGATGCCGAGCTTCGCAAGGCTCTTCGCCCGCGCCTCGCCCACGCCCCTGACAAAGCGCACATCGGTATTCAGCTCCGCCACGGCCCTCGCCTCCTCTCAGAAAATCTTTCTTCATTATACTCGTTTTCTCCGCATTTGAAAAGGGCCTTCCGCTCTTGCGGAAAGCCCCTGTTCCCTTACGTTCTTCGGACGTAATCGACATAGCGGAAGCGCAGGCCGTTTTCCTCCTGCCATTCCCCCACCGTCTCCGCCGTCCAATCGGGCGCGGCGTCGAGGTTCGGAAAGAAGGCGTCCGCCCCCTCCGCCGCGGCGTCCACCTGCGTCACCAGCACGCGCTCGCAGCGCGGCAGCAGCGCGCGGTAGAGCTGCGCGCCGCCCATGAGCACGGCGTCCTCTCCCGCCAGCGCCGCGGCCTCCCCGACGCTGCGCGCGACCTCCACACCCTCGCGCGGCGCCATCGTCGTGCTCACCACGAGGTTCCGCCGGTTCGGCAGCGGCTTAGCCCCGGGCAGGGAAAGCAGCGTATTCTTTCCCATCACGACGGTCTTTCCCGTCGTGAGCGCACGGAAATGCTTGAGGTCGGCGGAAATGCGGAAGAGAAGCCGGTTCTCCCTTCCGATGGCCCAGTTTTTGTCCACACAGACGATGGCGGTCATAGCGTTCTCCTTTACACCGCGATGGGGATTTTTGCCTCGAACGGGCAGGGCTCATAGCCCTCGAGCCGGAAGCTGTCCTTTGTGAAGGCATAGAAATCCGTCACGCTCGGGTCGATGAAAAACGCCGGCGCGGGCTTCTCCGGCTCCGAAAGCATCTGCTCGATGATGGGCACATGGCGGTCGTAGATGTGCGCGTCTGCAATGACGTGCACCAGCTCGCCGGCCTTGAGCCCGCTGACCTGCGCCATCATGTGGACCAGCACCGCGTACTGCACCACGTTCCAGTTGTTCGCCGCCAGCATATCCTGACTGCGCTGGTTCAAAATGGCGTTGAGCGTATCGCCCGACACGTTGAAGGTCATGGAGTAGGCGCAGGGATAGAGCGCCATCTCATGCAGATCGGCAAAGTTGTAGAGGTTTGTCAGGATGCGCCGCGAGGCAGGATCATGCTTCAGGTCGTAGAGCACGCGGTCCACCTGATCGAACATTCCTTCTTTATATTGGTGCTTCACACCGAGCTGGTAGCCGTAGGCCTTGCCGATGCTGCCGCTCTCATCCGCCCACGCGTCCCAGATGTGGGAGGAGAGGTCGTGGACGTTATTGCTTTTTTTCTGCCAGATCCACAAAAGCTCGTCCACCGCGCTCTTCCAATAGGTGCGGCGCAGCGTGAGGATGGGGAATTCCCTTTGCAGGTCGTAGCGGTTGACGATGCCGAATTTCTTGACCGTGTGCGCCGGGGTCCCGTCCTCCCAGCGCGGACGCACGGCAAGCTCCGTGTCCCACACGCCGTTTTTCAAAATGTCCTCGCAGTTCCGGCGAAAAACCTGATCGGCATAGCTCATATCCTGACCTCCCGGGATCGTTGTTTTTCTATCTTACCACAGCCGGCGGACAGCTGTCACTTCTTTTTTCATTTTTTCGCAAAATTCGTCTTTCCCTGCATTTCGCGCCGAAAAAGCATACATCTCATACCCTTGTTTCCCAATTTCTGGAAAAAATTGCTATGCTTGGTTCCAACGATAAAATCTGCAGAAAAAGGAGTTGAAGCCGATGCCGTCGTGGGTCGCCTGGCTGATCGCCGCCGTGAGCACCACCGCCTTTCTCGTCCTCTGGTTCTGGGAGGTGCGGCGCGTCCTGCGCAGTCGGCGCAGCGTGGTGGAAAGCGCCGCCGCGCAGCTCTCCGCCTGCCGCCGTCAGGCCGCCGGCGTGCGCTACGATCCCGAGCTCGCCCAGATCCTCGCGCGCAGCGAGAGCATCTACCGGCAGGCCGTCGCGCACTACAACGATACGCTTTGCAAGCCGTGGTGCCGTCTGCCCGGCCATCTGCTTGGCTTCGACCGCGACACCGGAGAGGACGACCTCTGACCGCCGCGCCGCCGAACGATCTCATGCAAAAAGAAAGTGAGCCGCTCACAGAGCGGCTCGCTTTTTGCTTACTTTTTCCCCTCCTCGGCGGGCGCGGCGGGCGCCTCGGCGGCGTGCTTGGCCTGCTCCTCTTCCTCCAAAACGCGGTAGGCGACCTTGCCGACGAGCGTCTTGGGCAGCTCGTCGCGGAACTCGATGTCGCAGGGCATGGCGTACTTCGCGATGTGCTTCGCGCAGTAGCTCATCAGCGCCTGACGGGTCGCGTCGTTCGCAGGGATGCCGGCGGCGAGCTTGACGAAGGCCTTGACCTTCTGCATCCGGTAGGCGTCGGGGATGCCGATAACGCAGCTCATCTGCACCATCTCATTCGCGTCAAGGATGTTCTCGATCTGACCGGGATAGATGTTGTAGCCGGACGAGACGATCATGCGCTTGGCGCGGCCGCGGAAGTAAACGAAGCCCTCCGAGTCCATCGTGCCGAGGTCGCCGGTGTAGACCCAAGTGAGGCCGTCGGCGTGACGGCGCAGGGTCTGCGCGGTCTCGTCAGGGTGCTTCATGTATTCCTTCATCACGGTGGGACCGGCGAGCAGGATCTCGCCCTCGGTGCCGTAGGGGACCTCCTGATCGGTGCCCGGCTCAACGATCTTGATGTAGGTGTCGGGGAAGGGCACGCCGATCGAGCCCGCCTTGAACATATGCGGCGGCGTCAGGCAGCAGGCCGTGACAGTCTCGGTGGTGCCATAGCC
>ERZ1504953.311-NODE-311-length-15653-cov-8.065521_pt1 | contig 15653 bp, 10 predicted proteins | sample MGYA00574592_ERZ1504953 | MGnify/ENA primary metagenome ERZ1504953 (study PRJEB39906, sample SAMEA3182086) | gut metagenome | biome: human; feature: gut; material: Stool; isolation source: human stools | place: Canada | collected 2013-01-21 ...
TCCTCAAAGCTGCGGCGGTTGAGGCCCTTGAGGACCACCTCGCCGAGCTTGCACAAGATCATTTCACGCATGGGGATTCTTCTCCTTATCGTCCGTGCGCTCCGCCGCCTCGGCGGGAGCGCCGGTATTTTTTGCGGTTTCGTTCTCCGCGCGTCTGCCGGAGAGCAGGCCGAGCGTCAGGCACAGCGGCTCGACGGCGGCGAGCAGCGCGCCGCCGAAAAGATAGAGGGCGGACTGCGGCGCGGCAAATGCGTTCAGTCCCGCGAGCGCGGGAGCCATCGGCACCCCCCACCACATAGCGATCACATTCCCGGTGCCGAACTCCGGCGCAAGCAGGAAAGCGGCCGCGTTAAGTACATAGAGCACCATCGCGGCATTCCAGCAGAGCTTTTTGTCAAAGGGGTCCTTCGCCGACCGCAGCCCCCAGCCAAAGGCAAACGCCGGTAACCCGATGAACAGCAGCCCCAATACAAGTCCGTAGGGCGAGCGGAACGTAAAGGCCGATGTTGAGCCGGATGCAGCGATAAGCAGCAGGAGAAATGCGGCGCAGAGCGCCAGGTGGGCGAGCAGAATCGTGCCGGAAAGACGCATAGCATCGTACTTTTTCATCAGCCTTCCCCCCTCAGAATGTCCGTGTTGCGGTACTGGATGGCCTCGGCAAGGTGATAGCTCTCGATCTTCTCGCTGCCGTCGAGGTCGGCGATGGTGCGCGCGACGCGCAGCAGCTTATCGTGGCTGCGGGCGGTGAGCCCGAGGCGGTCGAACGCGCCCTTTAAGAGCTTCTCACCCGCGGCGTCGAGTCGGCAGAATTCACCGACCATCGGCGCGGTCATGTAGGCGTTGCAGGTGATGGGCGTGCCGGCGAAGCGCTTTTTCTGAATGTCCCGCGCGGCGTTGACGCGCTCGCGCACGGCGGCGGAGGACTCCGCCTTTTCGCGGCGGCGCATAGCCTCGAACTCCACCGAGGGGACGCTGACCTGTAAGTCCATGCGGTCGAGCAGCGGGCCGGAAATTTTGGAGACGTATTTCTCCACGTCCTTCTGCGAGCAGTGGCAGCGCCCGGAGGGATGCCCGTACCAGCCGCAGCGGCAGGGATTCATGGCGCCCACGAGCATGAAGCGGCTCGGCAGCGTGACGCTGCCCGCGGCGCGGGTGATGGTCACCTCGCCGTCCTCGAGCGGAGCGCGGAGAGATTCGAGCACATCGCGGTGGAACTCGGGAAACTCGTCCAAAAACAGCACGCCGTGATGGGCGAGGGAAATCTCACCGGGAGAGAGCGTCCTGCCGCCGCCGGACATGGCTGCGGCGGAAAGCGTGTGATGCGGAGAGCGGAACGGGCGCTGCGTGAGCATGGGGTGCTTGCTGTCGGTCAGTCCCGCTACCGACCAGATCTCGGTGGACTCCAACGCCTCCCCGTGCGTCATGTCGGGGAGAATGGAGGGTAGACGCCGCGCGAGCATGGACTTGCCCGCACCGGGCGAGCCGATGAGAAGCACGTTGTGGGAGCCTGCGGCGGCGATCTCCAGCGCGCGCTTGACGTTCTCCTGCCCCATGACGTCGGCAAAATCGGGAACGCTGTCCGCCTCGACCGTCGGCTCCCAGCGCTGCGCGGGGGCAAGCCGTTCCTCGCCGCGCAGATGGCGCAGAAGCTGCGGCGCGTTTTCCACGCCGTAGACGGTCAGGCCGTCGGCCAGCGTCGCCTCGGCGGCGTTCGCCGCGGGGACATAAAGGGTCTTCACGCCCGCACGCGCCGCGGCCATCGCCATCGGCAGCACACCGCTGATGGGGCGCAGCGCGCCGGTGAGCGACAGCTCACCGATGAACGCGGAGGCCGGGTCCGGCGCGTCGATCTCACCCTCGCCCGCGAGGATGCCGAGCAGCAGCGGAAGGTCGTAGACCGTGCCTTCTTTCTTCAGGTTCGCGGGCGCGAGGTTGACCGTGATGCGGCTGACGGGGAACTTCGCTCCGCAGTTTTTGATCGCCGCGCGGACGCGCTCGCGCGCCTCCTTCACCGCCGTGTCGCCGAGGCCGACCACGTCGAACGCGGGAAGCCCGCCCGAGAGGAAGCACTCCACCGTGACCTCATAACCGGAAATGCCCTGCAAACCGAGGGAACGCACCGTTGTGACCATACGCTGCCGTCCTTTCCTTGCCTGTTTTCTTATTTTCAGTTTACCACAGTTTGCCGCATAAGGCAAGCGCGGCGCGGGGCGCGGAGGGGAAAGGAATGATATCCTGCAAAACAGGAGTTAATATTAAATATTTTGAATATTTAATTGCAAAAATGTGGAGAGTCTTACCAAATGTAAATAATATCCTGCAAAAAAATGAATGTTTTTTGCGAAAGTGACGTTTACAGCGGGTGAAAATCGTGCTATGATGATAGCGTCAGTTTTTGCGTAATGACGCGAAAAACGCCGCTCCCCGGCGGCGAATATAACAGGAGGTTTCATTTATGGCAAGAAAAATGAAGTCCATGGACGGTAATAACGCTGCCGCGCATGTATCCTATGCGTTCAGCGAAGTTGCCGCGATTTACCCCATCACCCCCTCGAGCCCCATGGCCGACTTTGTTGACCAGTGGAGCGCCAACGGATTGAAGAACATCTTCGGCACCCGCGTGAAGGTCGTCGAGATGCAGTCCGAGGCCGGCGCGGCCGGCGCGGTGCACGGCTCCCTCGGCACCGGCGCTCTGACGACCACCTACACGGCGTCTCAGGGCCTGCTGCTGATGATCCCCAATATGTACAAGATCGCTGCCGAGCAGCTCCCCTGCGTGTTCCATGTTTCCGCGCGTACCGTTTCTACCCACGCGCTGAACATCTTCGGTGACCATTCCGACGTGATGGCCTGCCGCCAGACCGGCTTCGCCATGCTCTGCGAGGGCAACGTGCAGGAGGTCATGGACCTCAGCCCCGTCGCCCATCTCGCGGCGCTGACCGGCAAGGTCCCCTTCATCAACTTCTTCGACGGCTTCCGCACCAGCCACGAGATCCAGAAGATCGCGGTCTGGGATTATAAGGACCTCGCCGAGATGTGCGACATGGACGCCGTCAAGGCCTTCCGTGAGCACGCCCTCAATCCCGAGCATCCCCATATGCGCGGTTCCCACGAGAACGGCGATACCTTCTTCCAGCATCGTGAAGCCTGCAACCAGTATTATGACGCGCTGCCCGAGGTCGTTGAGTCCTACATGGATAAGATCAACGCCAAGCTCGGCACCGACTATAAGCTGTTCAACTACTACGGCGCGCCCGACGCCGACCGCGTCATCATCGCGATGGGCTCCATCTGCGACGTGGCCGAAGAAGTCATCGACTACCTCAATGCCCACGGCGAGAAGGTCGGTCTCATCAAGGTCCGCCTGTACCGTCCGTTCAAGGCCGAGCGCCTGATCGAGGCCATTCCCGCGACCTGCAAGAAGATCGCCGTCCTCGACCGCACCAAGGAGCCCGGCGCACAGGGCGAGCCCCTGTACCTCGACGTCGTCACCGCGCTCGCCAACGCCGGCAAGACCGACATTCAGGTCATCGGCGGCCGCTATGGTCTCGGCTCCAAGGATACCCCGCCCGCTTCCGTCTTCGCCGTTTACAGCGAGCTGAAGAAGGACGAGATGAAGCGTCAGTTCACCATCGGCATCGTCGATGACGTGACCGGCCTCTCCCTCCCCGAGGACAAGAACTGCCCGAACACCGCGGCGGAAGGCACCATCGAGTGCAAGTTCTGGGGTCTCGGCGGCGACGGTACCGTCGGCGCGAACAAGAACTCCATCAAGATCATCGGCGACCATACCGACAAGTACGTTCAGGCCTACTTCCAGTATGACTCCAAGAAGACCGGCGGCGTGACCATCAGCCACCTGCGCTTCGGCGACAAGCCCATCAAGAGCCCCTACTACATCAACAAGGCCGACTTCGTCGCCTGCCACAACCCCAGCTACATCATCAAGGGCTTCAAGATGGTCGACGACGTCAAGCCCGGCGGCGTGTTCATGATCAACTGCCAGTGGGATTTCGATGAGCTGAACCATCACCTCAAGGCGGACGCCAAGCGCTACATCGCCAGGAACAACATCCAGCTCTACACCATCAACGCCATCGACCTCGCCATCGAGATCGGCATGGGCAAGCGCAACAACACCATCCTTCAGTCCGCGTTCTTCTCCCTCGCCAAGGTCATGCCCGAGGAGCAGGCCATCCAGTACATGAAGGATGCCGCGACGCACTCCTACCTGAAGAAGGGCCAGGACATCGTCGATATGAACCACAAGGCCATCGACCTCGGCGCCACCGCCTACAAGAAGATCGACGTTCCCGCCGACTGGGCCAACGCCGTGGACGAGGACAAGGCCGAGGTGCTCAAGGGCAAGCCGGAGTTGGTCAAGCAGGTCAAGGACATTCTCGACCCCATCGACCGCATGGACGGCGACAGCCTGCCGGTTTCCGCCTTCATGCCGCACGTGGACGGCCAGTGGGAGCTGGGCGCTGCCGCTTACGAGAAGCGCGGTGTCGCCGTCTCCGTTCCCACCTGGGACGAGACCAAGTGCATCCAGTGCAACAACTGCGCCTACGTCTGCCCGCACGCTACCATCCGTCCCTTCGCTCTCACCGAGGAGGAGGCCAAGAACGCTCCCGCCGCTGCCAAGATCGTTGACATCAAGGCCGGTAAGGGCAAGGGCGTCTATAAGTACACCATGGCCATCTCCCCGCTCGACTGCATGGGCTGCGGCGTCTGCATCGGCCAGTGCCCGGTCGGCGCGCTGACCATGGTCCCGCAGGAGGGCGAGCTCAAGCAGCAGGAGGTCTTCGACTACTGCCTGGACGAGGTCGCGCCCAAGGCCGATATGCAGGATACCACCGTCAAGGGCAGCCAGTTCATGCAGCCCATGCTCGAGTTCTCCGGCTCCTGCGCCGGCTGCGCCGAGACGAGCTACGCGCGTCTCATCACCCAGCTCTTCGGCGACCGTATGTACATCTCCAACGCCACCGGCTGCTCGTCCATCTGGGGCGGCCCCGGCGCTACCTCCCCGTACTGCACGGATAAGAACGGCCACGGTCCCGCGTGGTGCAACTCCCTGTTCGAGGACAACGCCGAGCATGGCTTCGGTATGTTCATCGGTCAGGAGAAGCTCCGTGAGGACCTTGCCGACAAGACCCGCGAGCTGATCGCTGTCGAGTGGGCGCGTCCCGAGCTCAAGGAAGCCGCGCAGAAGTGGCTCGACACCTTCACCGACGGCAAGGCCAACGCCGAGGCGACCAAGGTTTATGTTGCCGCGCTGATGGCGAGCATCGCCACCGTCGACGAGCTTGCCGCTGTTCCGCAGTTTGCTGAGCACGCCGCCGAGCTCAAGGCCAAGGGCGAGAAGTTCTGTGACTGCGCCGCCTGCAAGCTGGTCGCCGAGATTCTCGACAAGAAGGAATACCTCGCCAAGAAGTCCCAGTGGATCTTCGGCGGCGACGGCTGGGCCTACGATATCGGTTACGGCGGTCTCGACCACGTCATCGCCCAGAACAAGGACGTCAACATCTTCGTCTTTGATACCGAGGTCTACTCCAATACCGGCGGACAGGCGTCCAAGGCTTCCAACATCGGTCAGGTCGCGCAGTTTGCGGCAGCCGGTAAGGAGACCAAGAAGAAGAGCCTCTCCGAGATCGCGATGCAGTATGGCTACGTCTACGTCGCGCAGGTCGCCATGGGTGCCAACCCCGCGCAGACCATCAAGGCCATCTGCGAGGCCGAGGCTTATCCCGGCCCGTCCCTCATCATCGGCTACAGCCCCTGCGAGATGCACTCCATCAAGGGCGGCATGATGAACTGCCAGAAGGAAATGAAGAAGGCCGTCGAGTGCGGCTACTGGAACCTGTTCCGCTTCAACCCCGCTGCCGAGCAGAAGTTCACCCTCGACTCCAAGGCGCCCGCGGGCGGCTATCAGGAGTTCCTGATGAACGAGGCCCGTTACAGCCGCCTGACCCGCGAGTTCCCCGAGCGCGCCGACACCCTGTTTGCCCGCAACGAGGAAGCCGCCAAGGAGCGCTATGAGCACCTCGTCAAGCTCATTGATATGTACGACAAGAAGTAAGCAAGGCCCCATTCAGGAGGGCTGCCGAAGGGCAGCCCTCCTTTTTGCGCGGAGAAAGGCAGAGACAGCCTACATTTTTGGCGATTTGTACAAAAAATTTATCTTTACATCACCTATAGAAATGTTCTATAATTAAAAGACAGCGGGCACGCCGTAGGATGTGCCCGCGTTTTGCGATTCGGAAAGGTGTGAAGGTTTTGTCGAGACTTGACATTATGACGCCGTCGCGCGCCCAGACCGTGATCGACGGACTGTACCGCGATGTGGAGCGGCGCATTGCCGCCAGCCCTCCGGGACTGTGCCCGGTGGATCTTGCGATGAACTTTTTGAACCTCTGCCACGCGCAGACCTGCGGCAAGTGCGTGCCCTGCCGCGTCGGCCTCGGTCAGCTCTCCGATTTGATGGAGAGCGTGCTCGACGGCAAGGCGACGATGGAGACCATCGCGCTCATCGAGCGCACGGCGCGCGTGATCGTCAACAGCGCGGACTGCGCCATCGGGCGCGACGCGGCGCGGCTGGTGCTCGACGGCATCCAGGGCTTCCGCGACGACTATGAAGAGCACGTTCTGCGCCACCGCTGCCTCGGCGGGATGCAGAATCCTGTCCCCTGCGTGGCGCTGTGCCCTGCGGGCGTGGACATTCCGGGCTACACCGTGCTGGTGAAGTACGGCCGCTACGCGGACGCTGTGCGGCTCATCCGGCAGGATAACCCCTTCCCCTCCGCCTGCGCGTACATCTGCGAGCATCCCTGTGAGGCGCGCTGCCGCCGCAACATGATCGACGACGCGGTGAACATTCGCGGACTCAAGCGCTACGCGGTGGACCACGCGGGCTATGTGCCCCATCCCGCCTGCGCTGAGGAGACCGGCAAGACGGTCGCCATCGTCGGCGGCGGGCCGAGCGGTCTTTCCGCGGCGTACTATCTCGCGCTGATGGGCCACAAGGTCACGGTGTATGAAAAGCGGGCGAAGCTCGGCGGTATGCTGCGCTACGGCATTCCCGCCTACCGTCTGCCGCGCGAGATCCTGGACGCGGAGATCGCGTCGCTCCTCTCCGTCGGCATTGATGCGAAGGTCAATGTGGACATCGGAGACGAGATCACCTTCGACGAGCTGCGCAGCCGGTACGACGCGCTCTATCTTGCACTCGGCGCACACACGGATAAAAAGACCGGAATCGAAGGCGAGGACGCCGAGGGCGTCATGTCCGCGGTCGAGATGCTGCGCGAGATCGGCGACGATCACATGCCCGATTTCCGCGGCAAGGAGATCGTGGTCATCGGCGGCGGCAACGTCGCGATGGATGTATGCCGCAGCGCAGTGCGCCTCGGCGCGCGTAAGGTGAGTTGCGTCTATCGCCGCCGCCGGGAGGATATGACCGCGCTGCCCGAGGAGGTCGAGGGCGCGGTCGCCGAGGGCGTGGAGCTGGTCACATTGCAGGCCCCTGTGCGCATCGAGACGAACGGGCAGGGCCATGCGGTCGCGCTCTGGACGCAGCCGCAGATCATCGGCGAGATGGATGATAAGGGCCGGCCCAAGCCGGAGAAGGCAAAGCTCTTTGAAAAGCGCATCGCGGCGGATGGGATCGTAGTCGCCATCGGACAGGGCGTGGAAACACACGGCTTCGAGCAGAGCAAGATTACCATCAAGCGCGGCGCCTTTGTTGCCGAGGCCAGCGGCCAGATCGACAACATGGACGGCGTATTTGCCGGCGGCGACTGCGTCACGGGTCCGGCCACCGTCATCCGCGCCATCGCGGCGGGCAAGGTCGCGGCGGCGAACATCGACGAATACCTCGGCTATCACCATGTCATCGACGTGGGTGTGGAGGTCCCAACTGCACGGCTGAACAACAAGCCGCCCCATGGCCGCATCAACACCACCGAGCGCGAGGCCGACGAGCGCAAGCGCGACTTCAAGTGCATCGAGTGCGGCCTGACGGACGAGGAGGCTTACGCCGAGGCGTCCCGCTGCCTGCGCTGCGACCACTTCGGCTACGGCATTTTCCGTGGAGGGAGGAAGGGCAAATGGTAAAGAATGTGACGCTGACCATCGACCATAAGAGCATCACGGTGCCCGAGACGACCACGATCCTCGAGGCCGCGCGAATGCTCAACATCAACATTCCGACGCTCTGCTACTTAAAGGACGTCAACGAGATCGCTGCCTGCCGTCTGTGCTGCGTGGAGGTCAAGGGCATGGAGCGCCTTGTCCCCGCGTGCGACAATGTGGTGGCGGACGGCATGGAGGTCTTTACCAACAGCCCCATGGCGCGAGAGGCGCGCCGCGCCAACCTGCGGCTGATCCTCTCCGAGCACGACACGAGCTGCACGAGCTGCTCGCGCAGCGGCAACTGCACGCTGCAGTCGCTCGCGAACGACTTCAATATGCGCGGCGAGCACTATCCCACCAAGCTGCGCCGGGAGGCGGTGGACTACTCCACGCCGCTCATCCGCGAGAACGACAAGTGCGTGAAGTGTATGCGCTGCATCCAGATCTGCGAGAACGTACAGACCGTGAAGATCTGGGATCTGCTCGGCACCGGCTCCCGCGCGACGGTGGACGCCTCGCGCAATCGCCGCATCCAGGATACGGAATGTACCTACTGCGGCCAGTGCATCACGCATTGCCCCACGGCGGCGCTGCGGGAGCGCGACGACACGGGAATCGTCTTTGACGCCATCGACGACCCCAACACCGTCACGGTCGTGCAGGTCGCGCCGGCGGTGCGCGCGGCCTGGGCGGAGCAGTTCAACCTTTCGCCGGAGTTTGCCACGCCCAAGCGCATGGCGGCTGCTCTGCGCGAGCTGGGCTTCAACTATGTGTTCGACACCGACTTTGCCGCCGACCTCACCATCATGGAGGAGGGCAGCGAGTTTCTTGAGCGCTTCACGCACAAAAAGGACTACCGCTGGCCGATGTTCACCTCCTGCTGCCCGGGCTGGGTGCGCTTTCTCAAGTCGCAGTACCCCGAGCGGACGGAGGAGCTTTCCACCGCGAAATCCCCGCAGCAGATGTTCGGCGCCATTGCCAAGACCTACTTTGCCGAGAAGATCGGCATTGATCCCAAGCGGCTGTTTGTCGTGTCCATCATGCCGTGCGTCGCAAAGAAGAGCGAGTGTGCGCTTCCGACCATGCGCGGCGAGGACGGCATTCCCGATGTCGATGTGAGCATCACCACGCGTGAGCTGGACATCATGCTCCGCGCGAACCATATTTCCCCCGTCCATCTGCCGGAGGAGGAGTTCGACTCCCCGCTCGGCAGCGGCACGGGCGCGGCGGTCGTGTTCGGCGCGACCGGCGGCGTGATGGACGCCGCGCTCCGCTCGGCGTACTACCTCGTGACCGGCGAGAACCCCGAACCCGACGCCTTCACCGCCGTGCGCGGCATGGACGGCTGGAAGGAGGCGAGCTTCAACATTCCCACGGCGGGCGAGGTGAAGGTCGCGGTGGTGAGCGGACTCGGCAACGCGCGGAAGCTGCTCTATGCCATCGAGCGTGGCGAGGTCAGCTATGACTTTGTCGAGGTCATGGCCTGTCCCGGCGGCTGCGCGGGCGGCGGCGGTCAGCCCATTCATGACGGGCAGGAGCTGGCGGAGGCACGCGGCGGCGTGCTCTGGCGGCTCGACAAGGGCGAAGCGCTGCGCTTCTCGCACGAAAATCCCGACGTGCAGGCGCTCTATCGCGACTATCTCGGCAAGCCCCTCGGAGAGAAATCGCATCATCTGCTCCACACCGACCATCTGGCATGGGAGATGCCGCAGGCGCAGAGAGGGCAATAAGCAAACGAAAAGCGCGGCGAACGCCGCGCTTTTCCGGATTTTCATCTTTTTGCAAATAACAGTAGCTTTTTACGAATTTTGTGGTACAATAAATGCACACTTGATCATCCTGCACGAAAGAGGCATTTTTTCATGGAATTTGTTGCAAATGAGTCCAAAAAGGTCGAGATCGAGACCTCGACCGGCGTCTATCAGCGCCACGCCATCCAGACGCATTTCGTCCAGATCGGCGAGAACTATATCGACCTGATCGAGCGCTACGTCAAGCCGCTCTATGAGGAGGGCGACCTGCTGAGCATCAGCGAGAAGGTCATCGCCCTGTGCCAGAAGCGCATCGTCTACCGCAAGGACATCCACCCCGGCTTCTGGGCGAAGCTGCTGTGCCGCTTCGTACACGTCACGCCCGCAGGTCCCGGCGCGGGTACGCCGCACAAGATGCAGCTCATCATTATGATCTGCGGCCTGCCGCGCGTGCTGCTGGCGGCCTTCTGCTCGGCGGTGACAAAGCTCTTCGGCAAGAAGGGCGTGTTCTACAAGGTCTGCGGACACGAGGTGGACGGCATCGACGGTCTGATCGACTACGATATTTCGTTCAAAGAGTATGTGGGCTACGGTATTCTCAATCCCGAAAACCCCTCCGGCGTCTGCGATGAGATCTACGAAAAGACCGGCGTGAAGGCCATGATCATCGACGCGAGCGACATCGACTGCGTGATCCTCGGCAAGTGCCGCAACGTCACGCTGACGGACGAGCAGCTCTGTGAGATCGTGCGCGACAATCCCGCGGGGCAGGAGGGGCAATGCACCCCGTTCATCCTCATCCGCAAAAAGGCTTAAGGCAACACCGCACAATGAAAGCCGCGGCGCTTTGCGAGCAAATCGCTCTTGTACCATTATGCGGTATTGCCTTAACAAACAAAAGAAAGGACCTGCGCCGCGCGGCGCAGGTCCTTTCTCATTCGCTGGTGAGCAGCGCCCGAAACGCCTCGACGGTCGGCTCCAGAAGCGCGTCGGGGTATTCGTAGTGCTCGGTGTGGATCTGCGGGTGATCCTCGCCCGCGCCCACGCCGAAGAACGCGCCGCGGCAGCGGTGCAGATAGTGGCCGAAATCCTCGCTCCAGCGCATCGGGTCATGCAGGAGCGTGCCGCGGCACACGCGCATGACGCGGCTGGCGCAGAGCGCGTCGTTTTCCGTGGCGGGAAAAATGTCCTGTTCTTCAAAGGAAAACTCCAGATGGTTCTTGTGGGCCAGCTCCTGCGCGCAGGTGAGCACACTGCGGCGGAGCCGCGCGAGATCGTCGTCGTGCTCGCCGCGAAGCGTCAGCCACAGCTCGGCAGACTCCGCCGCCGCGCCGAAGGCCTTTTCGCCCATCTGCGCGCCGATGACGGTGCAGAGCGTGATGCCGCGGTACTGCTCGGGCGCGGCGAGCGCGGGCAGATCGACCAACAGCTGTCCGACTGCGGGAGCGGGGGAGATGCCGGTCTCGGGATAGGCAGCGTGGGCGGGCTTACCAACAAAATGAATCGTCACGCCGCGGCTGGCGCAGGCAAAGGTGCCCGCGCGGGTGAGCACCGCGCCGAACGGAAAGCCCGGCAGGTTGTGCGCGCCGTAGATCTCGTCGACCTTCTCGCGGTCAAAAAGCTCACAGCACAGCGCCGCGCCCGCACCGGTCTCCTCCGCGCCCTGAAAGAGCAGAAACACGCTGCGCCCGATGGACTGCCCCTCAAGCATCAGCGCGACGCCGCACAGCGCCGCGGCATGTCCGTCGTGACCGCACAGGTGCGCCGCGCCGCCCTCGGGCGTTGCCAGAGCGTCGTAATCCGCGCGCAGCGCGACCGTGGGCTTTGTGCCCTCCGGCTCACGGTGCGCGGCGTAGAAGCCGCCCGCAAGCTCATGAAGCTCCAGCGAGGTATGCTCGCGCAGGAAGGTCAGCAGGGTGTGCTTTGTCACGGCCTCGCGGCCGGAGACCTCCGCGCAGGCGTGGAGCTGTGCGCGCAGGGCAATGATCTGATCCAGCAGGACTTGTTCCATGATCGTTCTCCTTTGCTCTCCGCGCGGCGCGGAGCGTGGTTTCGGGCGCGCAAAGGGGGGAGCCGCCGGAAGGCGGTCCCCCGATGGATGCGCGCAGTCTTTTACAGGTTGTAGTAGCGTTCGAATTCCGCGGGATGCGGGATGGCGGCCATGGCCGCGCATTCCCTGCGCTTGGCGGCGATGAAGCTGCGGAGCAGCGCTTCGGGGAACACGCCGCCCTTCGTGAGATAGTCGTGGTCGGCCTCGAGCGCGTCAAGCGCCGCGTCAAGCGAGGTGGGCAGCCCCTGCAGCTTGGCCTTCTCCTCGTCGGAGAGGGTGTAGAGGTTGACGTCGTAGGGGCCCCAGCCGTTTTCGTGCGGGTCGATCTTGTTTTCAATGCCGTCAAGACCGGCCATCAGCAGCGCCGCGTAGCAGAAGTACGGGTTGCAGGTGGCGTCCGGATTGCGCAGCTCAAAGCGGCGCATATTCGGCGTCTTGGCGTAGGCGGGGATGCGGATGACCGCGCTGCGGTTGCTCGTGGCATAGCCGACGGTGACGGGCGCCTCAAAGCCCGGCACCAGACGCTTGAAGGAGTTGGTGCTGGGATTCGTGATGGCGCAGAGGGAATGGATGTGCTTGAGAAGACCGCCCATGAACCAGTGGGCCTCCTGACTGAGATGCGAGTAGCCGTTGTCGTCGGAGAACACCGGCTCGCCGTCCTTTAAGAGCAGCATATGGACGTGCATTCCGCTGCCGGCCTCGCCGTAGACGGGCTTGGGCATGAACGTGGCACTCTTGCCGTACTTGAGGGCGGTGTTGTGGATGATGTACTTGATGAGCATGGTCGCGTCGGCCATTTTGCTCATCTCGCCGAGCTTCGGCTCGATCTCGAACTGGCCCGCGCCGCCGACCTCGGGGTGGTGATATTTGATGGGGATGCCAGCCTCCTCCATGCGCAGGCACATCTCGCTGCGGCACTCGTAGGTGCGGTCGAGCGGCTTGGCGATGTGGTAGTGGCCCTGCCGCGGGACGATGACGCCGCGGCCGTTGATGTCGCCGTTCCAATGCGCCTGCTCCGCGTCGAGGCTCATGCCGATCTCGTTCGGCGCGACCTTCCATGCTACATCGTCGAAGAGATAGAACTCAAACTCCGGCAGAATGAGCATCGTGTCGGCGATGCCGGTATCACGCATATACTGCTCCGCTGCCAGCACGATGTTGCGCGGATACTGGTCGAGCGGGCGGTTGTGGGGGTAGTCGATGATCATGGCGTTGCCGGTCATCGACAGGGTGGAGACCTCACAGAACGGGTCGATCTGCGCGGTAGCGGGGTCGGGAATAAAGACCATGTCGCTCTTTTCGACCACGGCATAGCCGTAGTTCGAGGCGTCGAAGCCGATGCCGTCGGTCATGGTCGCCTCGGTAAAATTCTGGGCGGGAATGGTCACATGGCGGTACTGGCCGTTGATATCGACCATTTTGAAATCGACCATCTTGATGCCCTGCTCACGAATGAGCTGCATGACATCCTGTGCCGTTTTAGCCATTGGGAATTACCTCCAAAATTTATGGTTCGGCTCAGCGAGCCGCCTTGCCGAGATAGGCCTCCGCGATGGCGGGGTCCTTGAGCAGTTCTTTGCCCGGGCCGGACTTGGTGATGCGGCCCTGTTCGAGAACATAGGCATTGTCCGCGACAGAGAGCGCCTTGAGCGCGTTCTGCTCCACGAGCAGAATGGTCTTGCCCATGGCCTTGATCTCGCGGATGGTATCAAAAATGGTGTTGACCAGCAGCGGCGCGAGGCCGAGGGACGGCTCGTCGAGCATGATGAGGTCGGGCGCGGACATGATGCCGCGGCCCATCGCCAGCATCTGCTGCTCGCCGCCGGAGAGCGTGCCGGCGATCTGATTTTTGCGCTCCTCCAAGCGCGGGAAAATCTCATACACGCGCTTGAGGTCGCGCTCGATGCCGTCCTTGTCGCTGCGGAGGTACGCGCCGACCTTCAGGTTCTCGTAAACGGTGAGGTTCGCGAAGATCAGGCGGCCCTCCGGCACCTGACACACGCCGAGCCGGACGACCTTATTGGCGGCGGTCGGCAGCGGCTGACCCTTGTAGAGGATCTCGCCGGACTTGTACTTCACAATGCCGGAAATGGCGTTCATCATGGACGATTTGCCCGCGCCGTTGGAGCCGATCATCGAGACGATCTGCCCCTCCTCGACCTCGAGCGAGATGCCCTTGAGGGCGTGGATGCCGCCGTAGTAAACGTTCAGGTCACGAATTTCAAGCATCGCCATCGCCGTCGTCCTCCTTTCCGAGATAGGCCTCGATGACCTCGGGGTTGCTCTGGATCTCCGCGGGCGTTCCCTCGGCAAGAGGCTTGCCGAAGTTGAGCACGAAGATGCGGTCGGAGACGTTCATCACGAGGTCCATGTGATGCTCGATGATGAGCACGGTCAGGTCGAAGCGGTCGCGGATCTCGCGGATGAGGTCCATCAGGGCAAGCGTCTCCTCCGGATTCATGCCGGCGGCAGGCTCGTCGAGCAGCAGCAGCTTGGGATCGGTCGCAAGGGCGCGGGCGATCTCCAGCTTGCGCTGCTGGCCGTAGGGCAGGTTGACGGCGATCATGTCGCGCTGCTCCCAGATGCCCATGATCTTCAAAAGCTCCTCGGTCTTTTCGCGCAGAGCCTTTTCCTGGTAATAGTACTTCGTCAGCCATTTGGGACCGACCTTGAGGCGCCAGAGCGACTGGAAGATGTTGTAGTCCGCCTCCGCGTGGCACGCGGTGAGAACGTTGTTGTAGACCGTTTCGCTCTTGAACAGGCGGATGTTCTGGAACGTGCGCGCCATGCCGCGGGACATGATGTCGTAGGGCTGCTTGCGGAAGGGCTTGACATCCGTTTCGCGCATATCGTCCTTGATGATGGCATCGCCCTGCCCGACGACCGTACCGTCGAAAATGACGCGACCCTCGGTGAGCGCGTAGACGCCCGTGATGAGGTTGAAGATGGTGGTCTTGCCCGCGCCGTTGGGACCGATGAGCGCGTAGATCTCACCCTTTTTGATCTTGAAGGAAACGTCGCCCACGGCGGTCAGGCCGCCGAAGCGCTTGGTGACGTGCCAGAGCTCGAGCATGACGTTGGGGTCATGGTGCTTGAAGGTGATGTCGCTCATACCGACGCCTCCTCTCCGACGCTGCCGCCGTCAGGCGGAGGCAGGTCCTTTTTCTTCTTGGTGAAAACGTGGCCGACGGCACGGCAGATCCTGCCGACCGGCAGCTCCTTGCCGCCCATGAGACCCTTCGGACGGACGATCATGATGACGATGACGGCGAGGCCGTACATGACCAGTCGCCAGTCACCGACCGCGCGCAGCAGCTCCGGCAGCGCGCAGAGCAGCACCGTGCCGAGCACCGAGCCGGTGATGGAGCCCATGCCGCCGAAGATGACCATGATGGTATACTCCGTAGACTTGGTCATCAGGAACATCTTGGGCTGGAGATAACCGAAGTAGTGCGCCATCATGCCGCCTGCGATGCCGGCGTAGAGCGCGGACATGCACATGGCGAGCATCTTGGAGCGGAAGGTGTTGATGCCGCTCATCTGGGCCGCCAGCTCGTCCTCGCGCACGGCGAGCATACTGCGTCCGTGCTTGGAGTTCATCAGCAGCGCCGTGGCGGTGAGGAAGATGACGACGATGACCAGCGAGCCCTTGAAGGTGGTGTGCAGGGGGATGCTCGCCACGCCCTTCGCGCCGTCGAGCAGGAAGTCCTTGCCGCCGACAT
>ERZ1504953.327-NODE-327-length-15250-cov-3.943863_pt1 | contig 15250 bp, 9 predicted proteins | sample MGYA00574592_ERZ1504953 | MGnify/ENA primary metagenome ERZ1504953 (study PRJEB39906, sample SAMEA3182086) | gut metagenome | biome: human; feature: gut; material: Stool; isolation source: human stools | place: Canada | collected 2013-01-21 ...
TCATTCGCCGCAAGCTCCTCCTTGATCGCCTTGTCGCAGGCAGCAAGATCGTAAGGATCGACGACCTGCACGCGGCGGATGCCGACCGCATGACACAGCGCCTCCAGATCGATCTTCGTGCAGGGATCGCCTTTGAGGTTGAAGCCCGTGGTCGGGTTCTGCTGATGGCCGGTCATGCCGGTGATGGAGTTATCGAGGATGATGACGGTCGAGGTCGACTCATTATAGGCAATGTTGATGAGGCCTGTGACGCCGGAATGCATGAACGTCGAATCGCCGATGACGGCGACGGTATGGTTCGCATTTTCCTCGCCGGAGGCCTTGTTGAAGCCGTGCAGGCCGGAGACGGACGCGCCCATGCAGATCGTCGAGTCGATCGCGGCGAGCGGCGCAGCAGCGCCAAGCGTATAGCAGCCGATATCGCCGAGGACGGTCAGCTTGTTCTTCTTGAGCGTATAGAAAAGCCCTCTGTGCGGGCAGCCCGCGCACATGACCGGCGGCCGGGCCGGGATGGACTCGTCCAGCTTGTGACCGGTGTGGACAGCCATACCAAGCTTTTCGGCAATGTAGTTCTGGCTGAACTCGCCGATGCAGCCGAACAGCTCCTTGCCGGTGACGTTCGTGACGCCGATGGAGCGGCAGTGCGCCTCAATGATGCCGTCGAGCTCCTCCACGACGATGACCTTCTCCACGCTCTTTGCGAACGCGCGGATCTTTTCGACCGGCAGGGGATGGATCATGCCGAGCTTCAGCACGGGGTACTTGTCGCCGCAGACCTCCTTGACATACTGATAGCTGGTCGAGGACGAGATCAGGCCGATGGAATGGTCGGCGCCGTCCTCCACGCGGTTCACGTCCGCGGTCTCCGCCCAGGCCTGCAGCGCGAGCGTCCGCTGCTCGACGATGGGGTGCCGCGCCCTGGCGCAGGCGGGCATCATGACGAACTTGGCGATATCCTTTTCATAGGGGATCGGGGCGACCTCCTGCCGTTCGGACGTCTCCACTACGCTCTGCGCGTGCGCGACGCGCGTGCACATCTTGAGCAGGACCGGCGTATCGAACTTCTCGGAGAGCTCGTAGGCCAGCTTGGCGAACGCCAGCGACTCTGCGGCGTCGGACGGCTCGAGCATCGGCAGCTTTGCGGCGATGGCATAGTGACGGGAATCCTGCTCGTTCTGAGACGAGTGCATGCCCGCGTCGTCCGCCACGCCGATGACCATGCCGCCGCGCACGCCGGTGTAGGACAGCGTGAACAGGGGATCGGCTGCGACGTTCAGGCCGACATGCTTCATGCCGCAGAAGCTGCGGCGGCCGGACAGGCTCGCGCCGAAGGCCGCTTCCATGGCGACCTTCTCGTTGGGTGCCCATTCGGCGTAGATCTCGGGGTATTTTGCTGCGCACTCGGTGATCTCTGTGCTGGGCGTGCCGGGATAGCTGGAGACAAAGCTGCATCCGGCCTCGAACAGACCGCGGGCAGCGGCTTCGTTGCCGAGCATCAGGGTTTTCATAGGGGATCCCTCCTGTTCGCGGCAAAGCCGCGTAAAATTTCTTTTTATTGTATTCTTTTTGACCCGATTCGTCAAGGTTCAGGCGCGGGTCTGTTCCTCGACCAACCGTCCGCCGCAGTAGATCTGCCGCAGGACCGGCTTCTCGATCTTTCCGGTCGGGTTGCGCGGGACCTTGGCGAAGATCACGCGGCGCGGGCGCTTGTAGCGCGGCAGCTCGCGGCAGAAGTCCTGAATTTCCGCCTCGGTGCAGCTGACGCCATCCTTGAGCTCGATGATGGCTGCCGCGATCTCGCCGAGCCGCTGGTCGGGCAGGCCGATGACGGCCACGTCCTTGATCTTGCCGCAGCGGCGCAGGAAATCCTCGATCTGCACGGGGTAGAGGTTTTCGCCGCCGGAAATGATGACGTCCTTTTTGCGGTCGACCAGATAGATGAACCCGTCTTCGTCCTCGCGGGCCATATCGCCCGTCCAGAGCCAGTCACCGTGCAGGATCTCCGCGGTGGCCTCCGGGTTTTTATAATAGCATTTCATGACGCCGGGACCCTTGACGGCCAGCTCGCCGATCGCGCCCGGGGCGACGTCCTGCCCCTGCTCGTCGATGATGCGCGTCTGCCAGAGATACCCGGCCTTGCCGATGGCGCCGATCTTTTCGATGTTGTCCACGCCCAGATGGACGCAGCCGGGGCCAATGGACTCGGACAGGCCGTAGTTCGTGTCGTATTTGTGGTGCGGGAAATATTTGAGCCAGCGCTTGATAAGGCTCGGCGGCACGGGCTGCGCGCCGATGTGCATGAGCCGCCACTGGTCGAGCAGGTAGTGGTCAAGATTGACGCGGCCGGACTCGATCGCGTCGAGAATGTCCTGCGCCCAGGGCACGAGCAGCCAGACGATCGTGCATTTTTCCTCCGTGATGGTCCGCAGGATCCATTCCGGCTTCACGCCCCGCAGCAAAACGGCCTTGCTGCCCGAGATCAGACTGCCGAACCAGTGCATCTTCGCGCCCGTGTGGTAGAGCGGCGGGATGCAGAGGAAGACGTCGTCTTTGGTCTGGCCGTGGTGATGCTGCTCGGTCATGCAGGAACAGACGAGCGCCTTGTGCCGGTGCAGGATCGCCTTCGGGAAGCCGGTCGTGCCGGAGGAGAAGTAGATGGCGGCGTCATCGTCCTCACTGAGGGCGATGGGCGGGACGCTGGAGGAACAGAAGCCCATGAGCCTGCGGCAGTCCTCCGCGTAGCCCGGCACGTTCCGGCCGACGAACAGGCGGATCTTCACGCGGGTCAGGCTCTCCTGAATGGGATCGAGACGGCTGACGAATTCCGGCCCGAAGACCAGGACCTCCACGTCGGCCAGATCCAGACAGTAAGAGATCTCGTCCGAAGCGTAGCGGAAGTTGAGCGGCACCGCGATGCACCCGGCCTTGAGGATGCCGAAATAAATGGGCAGCCACTCCAGACAGTTCATCAGCAGAATGCCGACCTTCGTGCCGCGTTCCACGCCGCGGCTGAGCAGGAAGTTTGCGAACCGGTTGGCCCGGCGGTCAAAATCACGCCAGGAGAGCTCCCGCCGGTACGGCGCGTCGGGCTGCGCCTCGGCGATGAGGCTCGCTTCGCGCCAGGTGACAGCGCTGTCACGCTCCTCCGAGGGGTTGACCTCAACGAGTGCGGTGTCGGAACCATAGAGTCTTGCGTTCCGCTCGAGAAAATCCGTAATGACCATTTCATGCTCCTTTTCTGCAGCGGAATAAGAAAAACGCCCGCTGCACATCTCAAAGTGCAGAGGACGAGAAGTTCCCGTGGTACCACCTCTATTTACCGCTTGCGCGGCCTCACCGGGCACTGACATGCCCACTGCGCGTTATCGGGCGCACCCGTCTCCGCCTACTTGCGCCGCGCGCGTTCGGGAAGCTGCTCGGAAAGGTATTCCGCCCGGACGTCTGTACTGCCTTGCACCGGCCGGCAGCTCTCTGGACAGGAGCATCGGGACGTACTTGATTTCGTCATTGCATTCAACAAACAGAACTTTAGCACATTTTGTCGGTAAAGTCAAGCGGCCGTGCACATTTTTGAGAGATGTTCCAAATGTAAGAAGCTGCCGCCCTGGAGGCCGGATTTCACTTGCATTGCAGAGCGGCAGAAGGTATAATAGAATAAATAGAGAAGCATTCTTTTTGTATGGATCCGGCGGACTTTGTCCTGCCGGACAGCGCCTACCAAAGAAGAAAGAGAGGACCCGGATGGAGCAGCTTGCATCTTTTCTGAAACGATTCCAAACAGAACCTGCTGCGGATGCATACCGGTATCTCGGCTGCCACAGGCTGGAAGACGGGAGCGGATATGTGTTCCGCGTCTGGGCGCCGCACGCCGCGGCCGTCCATGTCGTCGGTGATTTTAATTTCTGGAACGCAGAGGATCTTCCCATGCGGAAGCTGGACGGCGGTGTGTGGGAAGCCGTCTCCGCCTACGCCAAAGAGGGACAGGCCTATAAATACTGTGTGCAGGGCCGCTCCGGCCGGACGGTCTACAAGACCGATCCCTACGGCAACCGCTGCTGCGCGCTGCCGGAGACCTCCAGCATCATCGACCCGCCGGACGGCTTCTGCTGGCATGACGGTGCCTACCGCGCCCGCATGGCAAAACAGTCGGCCATCCGCCGGCCGGTCAATATCTACGAGGTCCACGCCGGATCCTGGAAGCGGCACGACGACGGCAGCTACCTGAATTATGAAGAGCTGGCCGCGGAGCTCGTCCCCTACGTCAAGGACATGGGCTACACCCATATCGAGCTCCTGCCGATCATGGAATACCCCTACGACCCCTCCTGGGGCTATCAGGTCACCTGCTACTTTGCTCCCACCCACCGCTACGGGACGCCGAAGCAGCTCATGCAGCTCGTCGACGCTTGCCATCAGGCGGGGATCGGCGTGATCCTCGACTGGGTCCCGGCGCATTTCCCGAAGGACGAAAACGGCCTGTTTGAGTTCGACGGCGAATGCTGCTACGAGCTCTCCGACCCCATGATGAACGAGCACCCGGACTGGACGACCCGGATCTACGACTACGGCAAGCCTGAGGTGCAGTCCTTCCTTATCTCCAACGCCTGCTATTGGCTTTCCTATTTTCACGTCGACGGGATTCGAGTCGATGCAGTTGCTTCCATGCTGTACCTGGACTATAATCGGAAGCAATTCAAGCCCAACCGCTTCGGCGGCCGGGAAAACCTCGAGGCCATTGACTTCCTGCGCAGGCTCAACGCGGCGGCCTTCCAGGTGAGTCCCGCGGTCATGATGATCGCGGAGGAATCCACGGCCTTCCCGCTGATCACCAGACCCGACTATGACGGCGGTCTCGGCTTCCTCTTCAAGTGGAACATGGGTTGGATGAACGACATGCTCAAATATATGTCCCTCGACCCGCTGTGGCGCAAGGGCGACCATAACGCGCTGACGTTCTCCATGACCTACGCCTATTCCGAGAATTTCATCCTCCCGCTCAGCCACGACGAGGTCGTGCACGGCAAATGTTCGCTGATCGGCAAAATGCCGGGCAATTACGACGATAAATTCAACAACCTCCGCGCGTTTTTTGCCTACCAGATCGCGCATCCGGGCAAGAAGCTCAATTTCATGGGCAACGAATTTGCGCAGTTCATCGAGTGGAACTACACGCAGGGGCTCGACTGGATGCTGCTGGACTACGAAAAGCACCGGAAGATGCAGCATTTCGTGCGCACGCTCAACCATTTCTATCTGGACCACCGCTGCCTCTGGGAAAACGACTCCGACTGGGACGGCTTCCGCTGGCTCTCGTGCGACGACCGCGACAATTCCATCGTCGCCTTCCGCCGCATCAGCCGCAAGGGCAAAGAGCTCATCGCCGTGTGCAATTTCTGCCCGGTCCTGCGGGAGGACTACAGCCTGCCGCTGCCGAAGGCCGGGTGGTACAAGCCCATCCTCAACACCGACGATGCCGCGTTCGGCGGCTTCGATTTCCAGCCCGCGCCGGTCCACGCCGTGCGCAGGGCGCAGGGCGAATACGCCTACAGCGGCACGTTCCGCGTCCCGCCGATGAGCGTCTGTTTCTATCAGCACGTAAGGAGCAATCCGGAAAAATAAAATAAAAAAACACAAATACAGAACAGAGGAACAAAGGAAGAATACAGGAGGAGATCCAGCTATGCAATTTCAGAAAAAACGTTGTGTCGCCATGCTCCTGGCAGGTGGTCAGGGCAGCCGTCTGATGGTCTTGACGGAGAACACGGCCAAACCTGCCGTTCCGTTCGGCGGCAAATACCGCATCATTGATTTCCCGCTTTCCAACTGCGTAAACTCCAAGATCGACACGGTCGGCATTCTGACCCAGTATCAGCCGCTGGAGCTCAACGAGTACATCGGCAACGGCCAGCCGTGGGGCCTCAACTCCTCGCACGGCGGCGTGCAGGTCCTGCCGCCCTACGCCAAGAGCAAAAACTCCGAGTGGTACAAGGGCACGGCCAACGCCATCTATCAGAATATCCCGTTCATCGAGCGCTATAACCCGGACAACGTGCTGATCCTCTCCGGCGACCACATCTACAAAATGGACTACGCCGCCATGCTCCGCTTCCACGAGCAGCGCGACTCCGACTGCACCATCGCCGTCCGCGAGGTCCCGCTCAAGGAGGCCTCCCGCTTCGGCATCATGAATACCCGCGAAGACGGCTCCATCTACGAATTTGAGGAGAAGCCCAAAAAGCCCAAGAGCACCAACGCGTCGATGGGCATCTACATCTTCAAGTGGAGCGTGCTGCGCGCCTTCCTGGAGGCCGACGAGGCCGACCGCACGAGCGAGAACGACTTCGGCAAAAATATCATCCCTGCCATCCTGAACGCGGGCCACAAGCTCTACGCCTACCGCTTTGAGGGCTACTGGAAGGACGTCGGCACGATCTCGAGCCTGTGGGAGGCCAATATGGATCTGCTTGGCAAGCATCCGGCCTTCGACATCTACGGGACCGTCGGTCACAAGATCTACGCCAGAAACCAGGCCATGCCGTCGAGCTTCATCTCCAGATCCGCGGAGATCCGGGAGAGCTTCGTCGCCGAGGGCTGCAACATCGAGGGCTCGATCAACCATTCCATCATCTCCACCGGCTGCTCCGTCGGCAAGGGCGCGGAGATCACCGACAGCGTCATCATGCCGGACGTCGTGATCGAAAACGGCGCCGTCATCCGCAGCGCGATCATCGCCGAGGGCTGCCACATCAAGGCCGGCGCCCGCGTCGGCGACTATGTGGAGGGCGAAGAACGGAAGATCAGCGTCATCGGCAAGGATAAGATCATCGCAGAGGGCACCGTGATCGATGCCGGCGCGATCGTGTAAGAGAGGAGGATACCGACATGGAAGCAATGGGCATTATTTTCTCCAATATCTATGACAACAACATGGGCGAGCTCACCCGCGAGCGGACCTCGGCCTCCATCCCGTTCGGCAGCCGCTACCGCCAGATCGACTTTGCCCTGTCCAACATGGCAAACTCCAAGATCAGCAACATCGGCATCGTCACAAAATACAACTACCAGTCACTGATGGACCACCTCGGCAACTGCGAGGAGTGGGACCTGAAGCTCGGCGAAGGCGTGCGCTTCCTGCCGCCGTACGCGACCGGCCATACCGGCGCCTACCGCGGCAAGCTCGAGGCGCTGCAGACCGCCATGCCGGTCCTCGACCGCTGTGACGCGGAGTATGTCGTGCTGTCGGACACCACGGTCCTGTGCGCCATCAACTTTGCCGCCGTGCTCGACGAGCATATCGCCTCCGGCTGCGACATCACCGTGATCGCCAAGGCGGGCTATGCCGACGGCAAACGGCGGCAGCCGCTGGCCGTGAAGCTCGGCGAGGACGGCAAGATCGTCGATCTGGCGGTGGACTACTGCGCGCCGTCCGATTACCTCGTCGGCATGAGCATGTTCATCATGCGCCGTGACAAGCTCATCCAGATCATCCGCGAGATGGTGCCGCACGGCAAATACCACTTCGAGCGGGATTTCATCCTGCCGGAGTATAACGCGGGCAATCTGAAGGTCAATGTCTACCCGTTCCACAATGTGGCGCTGTTCAACCAGAGTGTAGATGAGTATTTTGTCAACAACATGAAGCTGCTCGACGCCGACGTGCGCCGCAGCCTCTTCCGCAGCGAGATCCCCATCTACACCAAGGTCCGCGACGCCGTCCCGACGCTCTTCGGCTACAACGGCCAGGCGGCCAACTGCCTCATTGCCGACGGCTGCCATCTGTTCGGCAAGGCGGAAAACTCTGTCATCTTCCGCGAGGTCGACATTGAAGAGGGCGCGGAGGTCCGCGATTCGATCGTCATGCAGGGCAGCAGGATCGGCGCGGGCGCGTCCATCCGTTACTGCATTCTGGACAAAAATGTGACCATCCGCCCGGGCACCAAGCTGCTCGGCTCAAAAGACCATCCGCTGGTGGTCGACAAAGGAGATACCGTATGAAAATCGCAGTTGTTGCCTCTGAGGCCGCGCCGTTCGTCAAGACCGGCGGCCTCGGCGACGTGATGCAGGCGCTCCCGCTTGCACTTTCCAAGCAGAAAAACACTTACGTCAGCCTGTTTCTTCCGTACTACAGCCAGATCAAGTATTCCGAGAAATGGTCGGTGGAGTTTCTGGGCGCGTTCGATGTGCCGCTGGCCTGGCGGCGCGAGTATGTCGGCATTTTCCGGCTGAAGACCCGCCGGAAAAAGCTGCAGATCTATTTTATTGACAACGAGCACTACTTCAACCGCGGCGGCATCTACGGCTTCGCCGACGACGGCGAGCGCTACGCCTACTTCAGCAAGGCCGTGCTCGCGGCCATGAACTATCTCGAGCTCCGGCCCGACGTGGTCAGCTGCCATGACTGGCAGGCTGCTCTCATCCCGCTGCTGCTCAAGACCGAGTACCACGGCTGCTTCCCGGAGACGAAAAGCGTCTTTACCATCCATAACATCGAGTATCAGGGCAAGTGCAACCTGCAGTTCAACTATGACGTGCTGGGCCTCGGCGCAGGCTGCGACGAGATCCTGCGGTTTGACGACTGCACGAACTTCATGAAATCCGCCATCGTCATGGCCGACCGCGTCACGACCGTCTCCGAGACCTATGCGCAGGAGCTGCGGTATCCGTATTACTCCCACGGGCTCGACGGCGTGCTGCAGAGCCGCGGCAGCGATTTTTCCGGCATCACCAACGGCATCGACATGCAGGTGATCGACCCGGAGCGCATGGAGCTGCTCGCCAAGAATTACACGGCAAAGACCCTGCGCGAGGGCAAGACCGCCAACAAGCTCGCCCTGCAGCAGCGCGTCGGTCTGCCGGAGGATAAGGACGTGGCAGTGCTCGCCATGGTGACGCGCCTTGTCGGCCACAAGGGCATCGACCTTCTGTGCTACATTGCCGAGCGGCTGCTGCAGCGGCGCGTGCAGCTCGTGATCATCGGCACGGGCGAGGAAAAATACGAGTGGTATCTGAATACCCTGCGTGACCGCTTCGGCGACAAGGTCTCCGTCAATCTGCTCTTTGACGGGGGACTGGCCAATCTGGTCTACGCGGCGTCGGATCTGTATCTCATGCCGTCGAAGTCCGAGCCCTGCGGCCTGTCGCAGCTCATCGCGATGCGCATGGGCTCCGTCCCGGTCGTCAACGCCACGGGCGGGCTCAAGGATACGGTCTGGCCCTACAACGAAGCGGATGAGACCGGCCGCGGCTTTACCTTCCAGAGCTACAACGCCGACGATTTCCTCGCCGCGATCGACCGCGCGCTCGCCCTTTACTACAACGAGCCTGAAAAATGGCTGCGGCTGGCGCAGAACGACATGGCCGTCGATTCGAGCTGGGACGTCCCGGCCCAGAAATACATGGCGCTGTTCCAGAACGTCTGCGGCCAGTAACAAAACGATATCTTAGACAGAAAAAGGATAACAAAGATCAATGACAAAAGAGAACCTTCTGCAGCATCTGCAGGAATGCTGCGACCGTATGTTTGGCTGCTCGCTGGAAATGGCCACGGAAAAGCAGGTCTACCGCGCTGTCTGCGTGGCAGTCCGGGAGCTTCTGGAGGATGAGCGCCGCGCGTTCGTCGAGCAGACCCGCGCGCAAGAAAACAAGCAGGTCTACTACATGTCGATGGAGTTTCTGGTCGGCACGAGCCTGCGCAACAACCTGTTCAACATGGGCCTTCTCGAGCCGGCAGGGGAGATCCTGAACGAGCTTGGCTTCAGCCTCGAGCGTCTGTGTGCGCTCGAGCCGGATGCCGGCCTCGGCAACGGCGGTCTCGGGCGGCTCGCCTCGTGCTATATGGACGCGGCGACGGGCCTGGGCTATCCGGTCACAGGCTTTTCCATCCGCTATGAGTTCGGCATCTTCCGCCAGAAGATCGTCGACGGCTGGCAGATGGAATTCCCGGACAACTGGCTCGAGATGGGCGATGTCTGGCTCCACCCGCGCAAGGATGATGCTGTGGAGGTCCGCTTCGGCGGCCAGGTCCACGAATGGATGGACGGCGACAAGTTCAAGACGGCCCAGACCGGCTATCAGTCCGTCATCGCCGTGCCGCACGATCTGTACATCTCCGGCTATAACTCTACGGCCGTCAACAAGCTCACGCTCTGGAGTGCCAGCATGCCGCAGAGCTTCGACATGAACGCTTTCTCGCGCGGCGACTATGTCCGCGCGCTCGAGCAGAACACCATGGCCGAAGCGATCTCCAAGGTCCTCTATCCGGCGGACAACCACATCAACGGCAAGCGCCTGCGCCTGCGCCAGCAGTATCTGCTGGTCTCAAGCTCGCTGCAGTCGATCCTGAACGAGCACCTGAAGAACTATCACACGCTCGACAACCTTGCTGACAAGGTCGCCGTCCACATCAACGATACCCATCCGGCCCTGTGCGTGCCGGAGCTGATGCGCCTGCTCGTCGATGAGTACGACTACGGCTGGGACCGCGCGTGGGAGATCACCTGCGCCACGCTCTCCTACACCAACCATACTGTCATGGCCGAAGCGCTCGAGCGCTGGCCGGTCAGCCTGTTCCAGGAGCAGCTGCCGCGGATCTACTCGATCTGCCAGGAGATCAACCGCCGTCTCATGGAAAAGCTGCAGCGCGTCTACCCGAACGACCCTGGCAAGTGGAACTATATGGCCGTCATCGCCAACGACGAGGTCCGCATGGCGAACCTCTGCCTGACCTGCTGCCATAAGATCAACGGCGTTTCGCAGCTGCATACGGACATTCTGGAAAAGACTATTTTCCGCGATTATTATAATCTCGACCACAGCCGCTTCCTCAACATCACCAACGGCATCGCCTACCGCCGCTGGCTGTGCCAGTCGAACCCGGCCCTCTCCGGCTATCTGCAGACGCTCATCGGCGACGGCTTCCTGAAAGACGCCAATGCGCTCGAGGCACTCGAGCAGTACCGCGGCGATCTGGACGTGCTGGAAAATCTGCGGGCCATCAAGCGCAAGAACAAGGTCCGTCTGGCGGCCTACATCGCCGAGCACAACGGCGTCAACGTCGACCCCGACTCGATCTTCGATGTGCAGGTCAAGCGGCTGCATGAGTACAAGCGGCAGCTGCTGAACGTGCTCTACATCCTGACGCTCTACAACGAGATCAAGGATCATCCCGAAAAGCCGGTCTTCCCGCAGACGTTCATCTTTGCGGCCAAGGCCTCGGCGGGCTATTATCTGGCCAAGCAGATCATCTCGCTGATCGTGGCCGTCTCAAATCTGGTCAACTCCGACCCGCAGGTGCAGGGCAAGCTCAAGGTCGTCTTCATCGAAGACTACAAGGTCTCGCTCGCGGAGATCATCATCCCCGCCGCAGACCTTTCCGAGCAGATCTCCGTCGCGGGCAAGGAGGCCTCCGGCACGAGCAACATGAAGCTCATGATCAATGGCGCGGTCACCCTCGGCACGCTCGACGGCGCGAACGTCGAGATCCGCGATCGGGTCGGTGACGAGAACATGTTCCTCTTCGGCATGACCGCCGATGAGGTGCAGGCGCTGTGGCAGCGGGGCTATGACCCGCACCAGTTCCTGACGCCCGAGCTTGACCGCGTGCTGCAGATGCTCACCTCCGGCGCGCTTGGCCAGCGGTTTGACGATGTGGCGGCATCCCTGCTCACGCCGCGCTTCGGCGCTGCCGACAGCTATATGACGGTCGCTGACTTTGAAAGCTACAAGGCCGCAAAGAAGCGCGCAGTCGAGGTCTATCAGGACCGGACGCGCTTCGCGCAAATGTCCCTCACCAATATCGCCAGAGCCGGCATCTTCTCCTCGGACCGCTCGGTCGAGCAGTACGCGAAGGAGATCTGGGACCTCTGATTTCTTCATACACCCCAGACAAAGACCGGCGGCAGCGCCGGCCTTTGCTTTGACCGATCAAAACGGACGGAGACCCATATGAGAATTCTATTCGACAGCAAGCTTTCGCAGTTCAAAACGCCCTTCGGCACGCTGCAGGAGAACGAGACCTGCACGTTTCATATCCTGATCCCGTGCAGCTGCCGGACCACGGCGGCCGCGCTCGTCCTGCAGGCCGAAAATGGGCAGGAGCTGCGGCGTGTGCCGCTCACCAAGCAGTCGGACGACACGCTTTACGATACCTGGGGCGGGGAAATGGCCGTCTGCGAGGCCGGGCTCTACTTCTACTACTTCCATATCACCACGCAGGACGGCGCGTTCCGCCTCTTTAAGCAGGGACAGAGCGACACGAACATGGAGGCGGGCGGCCTCTGGCAGCTGAGCGTGCTGGCGGACAAATATCCCGTCCCGGCCGGCTGTGCGGGCGCCGTCATGTATCAGATCTTCCCGGACCGCTTCCGCCAGAGCGGCAGCTGCGATCTGACCGGGAAAATCACGCCCTACTGGGTGCACGAAAACAAGGACGACGTACCGGTCTACCTGCCGGATGCCAACGGCGAGGTCCTGAACAACGATTTTTACGGCGGCAATCTGAACGGCATCCGGGAAAAGCTGCCGTACCTGCAGGAGCTTGGTGTGGAGATCCTGTATCTGAACCCGATCTTCTACGCCTGGTCGACGCACCGGTACGATACCTGCGACTATAAGCGGATCGACCCCATGCTCGGCACGGAGGAGGATTTCCGCGCGCTCTGCGCCGAGGCGCACGCGCATGGGATGAAGGTCATTCTGGACGGCGTGTTCAGCCACGTCGGCAGCCGCAGCGCATATTTCCAGCAGGCCATCCATGATCCGTCCTCGCCCTACCGCGGCTGGTTCCGGTTCCAGCACTATCCGGACGTCTACGACAGCTGGTGGGGCATCACGACGCTCCCGTGCGTCGACAAGATGAATCCGGATTTCATCCGCTACATGATCGACGACGAAGACAGCGTCGCAGTGCACTGGCTGAAGCTCGGCGCCGACGGCTGGCGGCTGGACGTGGTCGATGAGCTGCCGGACGCATTCCTTGCGCGCCTACGCGCGCGCATCCGCGCGTATAAGCCGGACGCGCTGCTGATCGGCGAGGTCTGGGAGGATGCGTCCAACAAGATCGCCTACGACCAGCGCCGCCGGTACTTTACCGACCGGCAGCTCGATTCCGTCATGAACTACCCGTGGCAGAAAGCGATCCTGCGCTATGTCCGCAGCGAGGACGACGGCACGGTGCTCGGCGACGCCATCCGAACGCTTGCGGAGAATTACCCGCCGGACGTGCTGCAGACGGTCATGAACATCCTCTCCACGCACGACACGCCGCGCGCGATCAACGCCATTCTCGACCCGCGCGACGGCGATCGGGCGGACCTTGCTCAGCGGCATTTCACGCAGGAGCAGCTGCGCGAGGGCAGGCAGCGCCTCAAGCTGGCAGCCTTCCTGCAGTTCATGCTGCCGGGCATGCCCTGCATCTACTACGGCGACGAAGCCGGGATGACCGGCTACCGGGACCCATTCAACCGGAAATTCTATCCCTGGGGCAGGGAAGACGGAAATTTAGTCTCGTTCTATCGCTCGCTGGCCCGCGTGAAAAAAAGTGCGCCCGCGCTGCGCAGCGGGACTGTCCTCGTGCTGGAGGCCGGCGGCGGCCGGCTCCTGCTGCTGCGGCAGTCGGCGGAGGGCAGCGTCGCAGTCTGCTGCAACCAGTCGCCGGAACCCTGGACGCTGCCGCACAGCGGCACGATCCTGCTTGGCGGCGGGATCATGGAATACACCGGTGAGACCGTCACGCTCGGCCAGGGCGGCTTCTGCGCGATGGAGCGCAAATAAAGATCAGACGAGAAAAGGGACGTACCAACTGGTACGTCCCTTTTCCTATCGTTTACTTTTTGAGCGTCAGGCGGTAATCTTCGCCGTCTTCGACGGCTGTGACCTGATAGCCGCTGTGCGCGGCAAAGCGCTTGATGTTTTCCACGGCGGTCTCATTGTCGACCAGGACCTCGAGCGTATCGGGGTGCTCCGCTTCGAGCGCCTTCTGGACCATGACCACGGGCATGGGGCAGAGATATCCTCTTGCATCAACCATTCGTTTTCGCCTCCTGCTTCTTCATGCTGTTTACATAAGATACGACCAGCACGATCACGATGCCGAGAATGACCGCGACCTTGCCCTTCGTGGAGATGCCGCCGACGACATACTCGCCAGCCTCGCTGACGGAGTCGGCGTTGCCGGCCAGACCGAAGTTATGCGCGAACGCAGCGCCGACGATCATGCCGAACACCGTAACAGCGGAATCCGCGTTGCCGCTGCCGGCCAGAATGAGCTGGCGCAGCGGGCAGCCGCCGAGCAGGACGGAGCCCCAACCGGCGAGCAGCATGCCGAGGAAGTTCCAGACGTGGCTGGAGTGCGCAACGGGCTGCGAAGTGAAGCCGAGCTTGAAGCTGCCGCCGATGAGGTTGCCGATCAGGACCGTGACGAAGATGGCGATGAAGCCCCACAGCAGGTGCATGTCCTTGAACATCATCGTGTCACGCAGACCGCCGACCATACACATGCGGGACTTCTGCGCCAGCGCGCCGACGACGAGGGCGATGACAAGCGCGATGAAAAACGGTGCATGCTTGGAGCCGGGGCCTTCTTCCGAGATCTTGAAGAGGGTGGGGACAGCGATGAACAGGATCAGCAGGCCGGTCATCACAGCAGGGAGGACCGTGCCGTCGAGCGTCTTGGTGGTGTAGTTGCGCTGGAGCGTGAAGCCCTTGCGGATGAAGATCGTGCCGAGGAAGATACCGGCAGCAAAACCGGCAAGACCGACGACTGCGTTGAGATCGCCGCCGGCCAGACGCAGGACCATACGCAGCGGGCAGCCCAAAAAGGCCAGCGCGCCGATCATGACGAAAGCGCCGAGCACGAACCGCAGGGCAGGCGAGGAACCGGCCTTGGCTTTCCATTCCTTCGTGGCGATGGCCATCAGGAAGCTGCCGAGGACCAGACCGATGATCTCCGGACGGACATACTGCACCTTGGCTGCCGAATGCAGACCGACAGCGCCCGCGATATCACGCTCAAAGCAGGCGATGCAGAAGCCCATGTTGGCCGGGTTGCCGAGCGCCGTCAGCACAAGTGCCGCGATGCCGATGACAACGCCGGTCAGAATGACGAACAGATTCTCTTTTTTCATGTTCTCTTTCCTCCGATATTGTCGAATTGATTTCGATTGCTTTCGATATTCTGGAACGAGAATATCGAAAACGCAGCAAATACGGGCATTTCAGCCCGTATTCGTTATCTGTTATCAAGAATAACACG
>ERZ1504953.328-NODE-328-length-15245-cov-4.528506_pt1 | contig 15245 bp, 9 predicted proteins | sample MGYA00574592_ERZ1504953 | MGnify/ENA primary metagenome ERZ1504953 (study PRJEB39906, sample SAMEA3182086) | gut metagenome | biome: human; feature: gut; material: Stool; isolation source: human stools | place: Canada | collected 2013-01-21 ...
ATACAGATCTACGTGCAGATAATGTGGTTCCTAATTTAGTATCTGCTGTATTATTTGTCAGCTGACTCTCTGTAAAAATATTTTTCTGCCAATATAAATACTGACCATTTGCATCTTTTTGCAGAGCAAAATCAACCAGCTTGTAAAAATAAGAATTTTTGTCCAGCGTTGCTGTTGATGCCACAGGTATATTATTGTTATCCACTTTAATAAACGTATCCGCAATGACCACCGGGTATCCCGCCTCAATGAACTGACAGAATTCCTCATATCGGGTAGAGTTCATATCATTGCCGGGACCGCGATAGACATCTGCACTCTTATTCGTTGGATCATCATCATCAGTCTTTCTGTGATCCAGCGAAGAATCCTGCAGTCTGTGCCTTGCATTATACGTCTCCCTAGCCTGCGTAACATTCTCCGTATCCGTTTTGGTGGCGTAGTCATAGTAGTCTCCTACATGAGAATAAATCAAGCCCTTCATCTGTGGATCATTATACACAGTCACACCATTTTCTGTGTTCATCTTGCTGACCCGGGCTCCGAGATAGATCATGTCGTACTTTTCATTCAAGTCCTCGATCTTACCTATAAATTCCGCAGATGACATTTGTGTAATATTGATCTTGGTTACAGATTCCTCATATTTTCCGGTCATCCCCGTCATTTCAAATACTTTTTGGGGGGTTAGCACTGTATTCTCATCATCAAAATCATAGCAGGGTTCCAGATCCAGCACCCGAACAGAAGATTTCACTGTCACTCTGTGCATATACCAGTTCAGAATATATCTGGTAATAGACGCCTTACTGATCTCTTCATCCATCTGTGCTGCATTGCTGTTGTTTTTCTTAGCCAGGAAATTCTCGTACTGAATCTCTTTTAATATTGCTTCGAAGGTTGCCGCTTTCGCCGCATTCCCTTTCCAGTCAGTCAGGAAGTCAGAGGCAACATAAGGCGTCGCACTGTCATCATTCAGATAAACATTGTCATATAAAGCCTCTTTCACGGAATCGTCCAGGCTAAGCGAAGTTGCCGTCTGACCGTTCCAGTAAGCATCTCCCTGTGAAGCAACTTCTGTGGCAATACTGTCATCGGAAACCTTCAAAATCGTCAGTGCCATCTGTGTCAGAATCTTATTATTCTGATTATTATTCGGTTCCTTAGCCAGCGTTTTATTTTGGCTGTAAAATCCGTAATCCATGACCACCGGTACTCTGTCTGCATTATTCCGCTCACCGGTAGTATCCTTAATGCCGAATATCATCTTCGTCAGAGCGGTTGCTGCAGAAGTCATATTCACAGATTCCGCTGCATAACTTCCCCTGCCGGAGAGATAGATCAGATCCACGTTGTCCAGATCCACGCCATAATAAGCCTGTTCCTCCGGATTTACCAGTTTCGCCAGTTCCTCCACTGTTAAAGTTGTCACTTCAATCTTCAGTTGATCAATCTCTTCGCCAGCAGTGGAAGCACTGCCGCTCTCATACCGGCTGGTGCCGGACAGATTCAGGACCTGTTTCTTGAACCATTCTTTATTGTAGAAACCACCGTCATATGCTACAGTACCCAACGCATCCTTCGCATTATCACCTATAAAATCATAGCTGTTTGATGCATCGTAGCCTGATTCATCTCGAAGATGAACCTGCATAGTACCGCTGCTTTCCAGCACATATTTACCGTTATCATTTCTCTGATAAGAATCAATCAGTTTGTAGTCCCCATTACCGCTGGATAATGTCACCTTAGACACATAATACTCACCGGTGGTGTTTTCCATGAAATGCACAAAATAGCACTCCGCAAGAGTAGTCAGTGCATAACTTCCCGTTGTTCCATCCGGATTTTCTGTCCAGGTTGCCCATGGAATAGGTGTGGTGTTGGCCATATTCAAAATATAGAGATTCTCGTTCTGTTCGGATGAAGGATCAGAAGCTGTCATTATCCTTTGTTCGGAAGTCTCAATATCATTTCCGGATGTGCTTTGTACGCTGAAGGTCTGCATCTCATTACTGGACTCCGCTGCCGCGTCATTCCCGGACGCAGATGCTGCTGTCACCAGTCCCGAACTCTCCGCTGTCGTCACCTCTTCCAGATTTTCTGACGCTTCGGAAGAATTTTCGGAAGTTATGGCAGTGCTCTGGATAGTATATCCCTCAGGCAGCTTGCTGCCATATACCACCTTACCAAGGTAAGTGTATACATTATCCGCAGTCTTGGTATACACTTCCCTACCGACATACTTAGCTGCCACAAAACCAATGTTATTAATATCGTTTATACTGCCGCCATTGGAATTCTCATCGTACGGAGTCAGTGCATATCTCGCAGGTGCCAGCGCTGTCAGTGCATCCGCCGCATCACCGATGGTCATTTCCAGGTTCTGTCCGCTAATACTGGACACTTTAGAAAATACAGGGGACACGCTTTGTTTATTCTCGTTAGAAGTCCCGGAAGCTTCGATTGCACCATATCTGTCAAAACGCGGTCTGGTATCCCCCTCCCTATACAGCGTATACACCGAATCCGTCTGCACATAGGTGTACTGACCGTTGTCATCCGTATTTTTCACAAAAGAGCCACGGATCTCCTCAGTGCGGCTTCCTCCCTCGCTATAATCGGAAAAACTTACCGGGCCATCGCTTCCTGCGAGATTCCCCAGACTGCTACTGGTAATGTGAGCCATGGCAGATAATCGCTCCGATGCTGCCGGAAGCTCCGAAAGCTTACGTCCTTCAGATACCGGTTCCTCGCCACCGATAAGATATCCGATGGAAGCGTCCTTTTTAGAAGGTACGATTTCTAAAATGTGAAAGGTGCCGTCCGAAGATGCTACTGTATCCTGTACCAGCTTCTCGATGCCGGGCAGTGTCATCTCATGTGCACTTACTTCCATAGAGCCATAGCTCTGGCAGACTCCGGCCGCCAAAGCTATGGTGAGGATTCCGGCTATGTACTTTTTTGTGTTGTGTTTCAAGTTCTTCATGTTATCTCCAAAAGATTGTTAATGCTCTTTCCGGTTTCTGATACGATACATGTCCACCTTCCTCACCGCTGTCTCCCTTGACACGACTATCGCTGAAGGTCACAAATAAAGTATCATTCTTTTCATCTCTATCAATATAGAGATGAATCATATAAGTAAATACTGTTTCGTTTTTATCATTTACTCTGGTATCACAGTGAATATTCGGATCAATATGTGTTCCGGATTTTAGAGTATCCGTTCCTCCAGCTACAAGGCTGCCTATAACCTTCATTCCTTTATCACCAGTCTTAAATGCTCCCTGACCTGTTTCAAATCCATATAGATCAACATACACCTTCTTATCGTATACACCATTCTGCCATCCATCGTTCTTATTCAGATTATAATAACGATTACCTTCCGAGAAATAAAAAGTACATCTGGGAATCAACAGATATGTGGATGCAATTTCATTATCATTGTCGTCAAAAGCTACAAGTGTGAGAACATGTTCCTCTTTCCAGTTAATATACCACTTTGCATACACTCCGACTGTTTCACCTGTAGCCGTGGGAAATACGCTTCGTGTAGCTGAATAATCTACTTCTGAATCTGCGAATCCGGTCACTGCTTTATCAATGACTAGATTCTGTTCATAATCGCCCAGTCCATCACTTGTAACGTTTCTACTAAACCCTACTCTTCTACTCAGTCCAACTTCGCCACCGAAATTATCCTTCACAGGATTACTCTGCGCCAGACCTTCCTCAATATCATTGGTAATCTTCCAGGTAACTTTGCTCATATCTCCGGAATAATTTTTCAACGTACAAGTCACCATACTATTACGTGACAGGACAAACTGATCACCGTCTATATATGGCTCGTCTGCACTGTCAATGGTCAGCAGATTTGGAATGTCCACTGTTACTTCAGGATATACTGTAATGGTAGCTGATAATTTTACGGTTGCACGTACTGTGATTGTCTTATTAATATTGTTGCTACACTTTAACAGCTGTTTATATTTAGAAGCCGGAGTCGTATCTTCAAAGCTATAGCCCTTCGGATTTGGGACTCCATCCTCCAATACTTCCCAGTTCACAATCTGAGGATATACATCATAATCCGCCCATGCAGTCAGGCACTCCAGATCTACACTCCATCCCATTTTTTTTATACCGTTCTCCGTGTAGGAATAAGGCTTCACTACGTTTCGGATCAGTTCCGCCTGGAATTGTCCTGATACCGCCGTCACTGTAACATACGCAGAATCCGACTTCGTTGTGTCCGCATTTGCCATACAGGTAACTTTCAATACCTTTACACCGATGCTTTCCGACTTACTGATATTCAATGTATTAATCAGGGCACTAACATCCGGCATGGTAGAAAATGTAGTTGTGCTGCCATCCGCATAAGTTACTTTCCATTTTACCCCCTGTGCCACAGCAGAATCTTTACCGGTCAGAGTACACTCAAAAGCCTGTGACTTGCCGCGGACTACCTCCACATCTTTAGGAGTTATGGAAATGGAGTCTATCAATCTCTCTTCTACTGTCACATATGCATATGCCACCATACTCGTATCTGCTTTTGCAGTACATTTTACCACCAGCACATTCGTGCCGATAGTTTCCTCTTCATCTACTTTTAAAATACCATCCTGATTGATCGTACTCTTACAATTAGCCCCGGAAGCATAGGACACGCTCCAGGTAACGCCCTTGGAAACTGCCTCTGCGTCACCGCTCAGATTATAGGTAAACTGCTGTATCTTGCCCTGAGGTAATGTTGCACTGGGAGGATCAATAGTCAGAGCACTGATCCATGCGTACGCGGTTCCGGTCTTCTCCAGGTCATTTCTAAGCTTAATTGTCTCTGCAATGTCATAGCTTCTGTCCTGGTAAGTAAAGGTCATATTCAGGATAACTTTCCGCTTGTCCTCCACCTGGCTTAAGTCTACGCTGAATCTTGTGACATGTTCTGCCATAAGTGCCGGGGTTGCGGTGGTAGGATCTCCTGCGACGAGATTGCCGTCCGCATCCGTTGTATTTTTCACTTCATAGAGGTATACCTGATTCGCAGTCGCATAGTCCCCTGACGCGTTTCCCTGCCAGCGGATCATATAGGTATTCTCATTATTGACCAGGCGCAGTTCGCTGACATGGGCTGTGGTGATCTCATTGCCGGCTGCATCCTTGGCGGTACTGCCATCCAGATCTACTGCTGTGTCGGGATGATCCGGTGTGAATTTAATCTTCTTCTCCACATCAATGATCAGGTCGATCATCTGATTCGCTGCAAGCTGTGCTTCTTCCTGCAGGGTCAGCTCCTTATTCCCCCGCAGGTAGGAATTGTTGCCTGCGATGATAAAGGCACCCACAGATCCTGCCACAATGGTCATGATTGCCAGGGACACTATCACTTCTACAAGAGTGAATCCTTTTTTTCCGATACGCATAGTCAACCTCCTTATTTCTTCAGGATTTTGCCGGTTCTGCCGACTGTTGTAACAGTTATCGTTCTTGTTCCGTTTTTGTCGCTGATCACAATTTTCTTACAATAGTCCTTGTCCGCATCTGCTGCAGCGCAGGTCTTCTCTTCAAAAGCTCCCGATGCTCTGTTGAACACCAGATGCAGTCCGTCGGTTGCGGACGCATAAGGCAAGGTACCTTTTAATCGTGACAGATTATAGGGAGTGGAATCATCATCAAAATATACTTGTATTGTGATAGGATCCTTTCCAACGATTCTGTCTGATACCTTCGTACCTCCCTGATAGATCTGCGCATGATACTCACCACTCACATCTGTCAGTACAAACTCCACCTGGTTCTGTTCTTTTCCCAGGGTCAGCACTCTCGCCCTCTCAAGTGTCGAAACGATCTCATCCGCACATTTTGCAATTTTTCTTCCGGTGAGTGTTCCCACAGACAATCCAATGACGCCCACCACGATCGCCATGATGGCGACGACGATGATGAGCTCCACCAGAGAGAAGCCACCGTTTTTATTGTTTCTGCCAGTTCTCATATACGATCAGGTCTCCTAAATTAATGTTGCTGTTCAGGTAGGTCTTATTGTTATTCTGCAGGTAACCATCACCGCCGATCAGGAAATCCACCACATGATATTCCTTCTGACCGCCGCCGGAGCCCGTAACCTCCTTGGAATATGTCAGCGCGCGAAGCACTGCTTCCTTGTCCGGTGTCACTTTCACATTCTGTCCTAACAGGATATTACCGCCTGCCAGGATCACACCGTTGAATTCCTTACCATCCTGTATCTTCACATTTCCCGTAGCGATAATAATGCCACTCTTAAATTCATGTCCCGCTTCTGGATAGGTATAATCACCATATACGATGACTGCCTTGCAATCCGGATAAGCCGAACTTTCAAAATACTTCTCTGTATCAACGACCAGTCCCGCACCACGGACCACACCGGTAAAGCTTGTGATCGCGTCCGTATTTACCAGATTGCTATATACATTGGCAGTATCCGCTTTTTCGGAAGGCGTAAGCTGCTCATAGCCATCGATCAGCTTCTTGCAGAGTGCCTTGAATTTGGAATCATCCGCTGCCAGCTGCTGCTTATAGCCGATGTTGCTCTGATCACTGCCTAATGTGGCATTCAGCAGACTGCCGTTGTAGCTGCCTGTGGTCTGATCCTTGTCGAACATCACCACATTACCTGCCAGGTGCATGATGTAGGCACCGGCACTCTGATTCCGGATCTTGATGCCATCGGTGTAGATGCTGGCATAGGCATCCATGGTACTCTTATTTACCTTATAATAATCCTGAAGATACCGGTTGGCAGCTTCTCTGCCCGCCTGGGTGGAGTTATCAAAGGACACATAATAATACACAATGGTAATCTTGCTGTTTAATCTCTTATAAAAAGTACGGACACCCTGACTATCGCTGCTTCCGTTCGTAATAAACTTCGTAATACCATAGGAAGCAAGGCTGTTACCGCCTAGCATACTGCTGGCTGCATTAAAATCAACTGCCGTATTCCCCATAGTATCTGCCTGCTCCCTGGTCACGGGATTGGAACCCTGTTTTATCAGATCTCCCGGTACCAGATATGCCAGCTGGTCACTTTTGACTGCAATAGACTGCCCCATCAGGATATCCTTGCGGTCGGAGGCGCTGCCATTGGGATTCCCGTCCGCCCCGGTGAGATTATCCTTAGCAGTTTTCGTGGCAATATAGGTATTCCCTGCCAGAGTCAGATTGATCAGGCCGCTCAAATCAATATCCGTTCCGGTACCGTTGACTACAATGGCACTGCTGTCACCGTTCTCCCCGGTGCCGAAGCCTATATACTGTCCGGAGTAATTCTCACCCACCAGACTTCCTGCGGTAAAATTATTATTTGCGCCGTCTATGCGCAGATCTCCCGCTACATAGACATCATTTCCTTTGAAATTCATATTCGCGCTGCCGGTAGACGTCGCTGCTCCGTGCATCGTGATCTTGCCTGTCCACAGTTCTCCATAGCTGTCGGATTCCAGTGTTGCGCCCTTGCCCAGATACAGTTCCGTAGCCGCTACCATACGCTTATCATCATTTTCCTTGCCTGTCGGCTCTTCCAGGGTCAGTGTCACGTTAGCGCTGGTGGTATCGTCCTCATTACCCACCAGTACCTTATCCGCATAGAAGCTTCCGGCGATCTTCGCATCGCTAAATTTGCCGCTCTCCGCTACTATCTGAATATTCTTCTGCGCCACCAGTGACATGCTGGTCAGTGAAGGCAGGCTTACAGCCTGTGCAAAGCTCATATCCGGCATTTTCACGCGGATATCCGTCTGGATCACAGAGACATAACCATTAGCATTGGTATAAATCACCTTTAATTTCTGAAAAGACAATCCGTCCGTGAACAGGGTAAGCTGACCCTTCGGCAGATCACTCACCGCATCTCCGGAGCTGTTTGTGCCTGTCGTCTGCACGGCACCGCCCACCATCTTGATTGTATAGGAATTGACTCCGTCACTGGTCTGTAATTCTGTATATTTCTGTACCTCCGGTGACAGACTGTTGAACAGTTTCTCCAGATCATAGTAATTTAAGCTGGCGGTATCGCTGCACTTATATGCCTTCTGCATACTGTTTAAGAACGCATAGCGGAGCTTACTCTCCTTCTCGGATATGGAAGTGTCATCATAGTTCACCAAAATCTGCGTGTAGGCATCTCCCAGGGATGTGGACGCCTGCTCTTCCATATGGACACGGATCTCATCCAGCACTGTCTCTGCCGAATAGAAGTTGTCCTTCGCCTGCAGGTTATTCGCCTTCATCTGATAGTTCAATAAGGACATATACATCAAAACACTGGCTAAAATGCCGATAAAGGCCATAGCTATGATCACTACGACCATTGCCGAGCCCTTATCGTCTGTCTGTTTATGTAATTTGAAGTCTCTGCCACGTATGTTCATGGTTCTTACGCTTCCTTCCGGATTCTCCTGTTATTCCGTTACCGTTCCTGTCATAGTAATGATCGGGCTGCCGTCTGCTATCTTATCCTCTGCATAGACCTTCACTTCCATGTCGTAAATACGGTCCTGTGCCCTGGCCGGTGTCAGATTCGTCACTGACATGATGTTCTTCGCCAGTTCATAATTAAGTCCCGTTCCGGCTCCCGCGCCGGTCATGCTGGAATTCTCAAATACATATGCCGTAAGTCCGTCACTCTCGTCCAGCAGATTCGTACGAAGAGTTCCCGCAGACGTCTGTGTCGTGCCGGGAGCGGGCATCCAGCCGGGCCATGCTTCCCGCAGTTCCAGAGATATCCCATACTTACTGCGCATGGTATCATAATCTGTCGCTAAGACATCCCTCAACATATCTATTCGGTCCTGTCTCTCGGTCTGCTCCACTACCAGCAGATTCGTCTCCACATTGTCCGGATTGTTGAACACTATCCGGTCTATAATGGCAGGTCTTCCGGCATCGTAGTGCGCACTCTCCACTCTAGGCTGCAAGCAGACAATGATATTCGCCAGCTGATTGCCAAGCTCGCTGACATCATTCACCTGTGCTGCACGGCTGCGCACACTGTCTTCGTTGGAAAAAATCACATAATCCGCTCCCGTCTGCGGATAGTCCGGAGATCTGCCCGTTGCCAGTATTGTGGGATCACAATGATACGTTGTGGATGCCGTTACCAGATATACATCTGTCTCCGCCGTAGCTCCCGTTGCCAGCGTTACGTTGATCTTACTGCTGTCAATATTGATCTCGGTCTTCCGTGTAGTATGCTGCATGATATCTGCTGTATAGAGTCCTCCGCCGAAATAAGAATAAGCTTCCTTAGCGCCGTCCGCTGCTTCGCTGTAGACAGCATTCAGATTACCCGCCAGGTTACTGATATCTACCTGTGCCACACTGTTCACCACACTGTATGCTGTGGGATCCACCTTCACCACTACATCATAAGTACCGGAAGTGGTAGAATCGTCCCGGATCGTGTAGGTCCAGATGCCGGTCGTGTCGTCTTTTACTGCGGTATTGGTAAATCCCGCAGGTGAAGCACCCGTGTAAATATCGGACATTTCCTCCAGAGAATGTGCCTCGAACATTTCCATGACGTCCTCAGCGATTGCCGTGGCATGCATGGTGCTGCGGGACTTGGCGTTCGTTCTGGCAGAGGTCACAAAGCTGTGCAGCAGGGGCACTACAATGATTGAGAGGATCACAATGGCGATCAGAAGCTCCACCAGGGAAAATCCTTCATTATTCAGTTGTCTTTTCTTCCTATGCTTCTGCATTACGACAACTCCCGATTAGCAAATCTATTAGTTCACGTTTCCAAATATCGTCTGTACCCCCATAGGCATATCGGGAATATAGGGTTCCCCATATACCTTATCCGTGCCCAGCAGATAATAAGTATTCAGGTTCATATTGCCGGACAATTTTCCGTCATCACCGTTATAGCTGATGTTCACGCCCTGGATGCTCTGACGCTCCTGCTGATTGTAAATATATCGAACCAGCCCCTTGAAATCATCATAGGTACATTCGATACTGATGCCCAAAGGCACCTCATACATATGAGTCTCCGCATAGGTGGTTCCCTCTGTGGAGACAGGGGATGTAGTAACCGTGGTCGTATCTGTGCCCGACACTGCGGCATCTGCTTCCGCTGCTGCGGTATCCGCCGGTGCATCCGCAGTTGCAGCCGCCAGGGCAGAATTGTCTGCGGAAGCCTGTGCATCATACGCCACTTCTCCTATGGTTCCGAAAGAGATGTTTGCTACATAGGTTCTGGTAGCATCCTCCATGTTCTTCACCATCATAATGCTGTCTTCCGGTAAAATATCTGCGGGGAAACGATTCTCAAACCCGGTAATATATGTCTTCATCTTCTCGGTAGCAGCCAGATAATCTGCCTTACGCTGCTCCAACACCTCCAGTGTAGACACCTGGGATCTTAATGACATATTCTGACTTTCCATAGAATCCGACAACTCATTGAATTTCGCATATACAAGGAAATAAGTCACCACGACCAGAAGAACTCCCAGTACAGCAATCAAAAGCTGAATTTCACTCTTTTTTACTTTCATCTCTTATCCGCCTCCTACTGTGCTGTGGTACCGGTTGTATCTCCGGTGCTTTCGGTCTCTTCGGTATCTGCGTGGATATCCGCATAAGTACCTGTAATAGAGAAAGTAACCGCCGATTCTCCCAGTTCATTCTGCGTATCTGTAATATTGCTGATCTGTACATCCTCGATGCTCTCCATATTCCGGATATTCAGAATCGTTCTTGCTGCTGCAGCCTTACCTTCCACAGTTACAGACATACTGATTCCTTCCATATCCGAACTGAAGCTGTTGGTCCAGAAGCTACTGGGTAATATCTGCTCCAGCTCATTGATGAACTCTACGAGATTCTCATTGGGATTCTCGGTATACTCATACAGATATTTGTATTTATCATACTGTGCTGCCGCTGAGAGATATTCATTATATACTGCCTGCGCGGGCTGTAATTCCTCAACTCTCGCCTGCAATGCCACATTCTCCGCCACGGTACCGAAGTATCTGGTCAGGGAAGTCACTGCCATGGCGATGGACAGGATCACGCCCAATACCAGGACCGCCACACTGACGAAGGTGTAGTTCGTGCCGCTGACTACGGTCATGCCCTTGGCCTTCTGCTGGCTCTTATCGATCAGTCCTACGGGGGCGAGTACTGCGCCCAGGCAGGAAATATAAGCTGCGGGTCTGGTGGAACGGATTGCCTTGCTCATACCGATCTTGTCATCCATATCGGACAAGGTATGTACCTTGCGCTCCAGGCAGTTGGTGAACAGCTTGCTCATGCCGCTGAAGCTGCCGCCGAGGCCGGTGACGTAAGTTCTCTCAATAGGTGTATCACCATTTCTGGAATCATAGAAATCAATTACACGGTTGACACCGACGATCAGAGGTTCCAGGGTAGCGGTGATCTTCTGTCTGGCTGCTGTGACTTCCACATTTCCGGCATCTTCGTCTTCCCAGCGTCCGGCATTTTCCTCCCAGAGCTTATCTCCCTGATGGAGCACTCTGTTCAGGCAGGTCTTCTTCTGGAAACGCTCTACCGCGCTCATGGGATCGTTCACGGCATAGGCACCGGATGCGATCATGGTCTCGATGGCATCCTGCACGCCGTATGCCACGGTTCTCTGTAACAGCACCTTACCTGCGGAAAGTACGGTCACGATGGTGTTGTTCTCATCGATCTTGATCATCATGGTAACTTTTTCGGACTTCTCATCACGAAGAATCTGGTATAAGCTGTTGCTGCTGTAATCGAAGCACTCAACCTCCCAGCCGCACATCTGCGCCAGCTGGTAATAGCTGTCTAACAGCGCCTTGGGCACTGCCAGTGCCATGACACGCAGCTTCCCTTCCTCGGTCAGTCCGCCTGCCAGATAATGTCCGATCTCATACTGGGTCAGATCCACGGGAAAATAATCGTTCGCATTGGTCTTCACCAGTGCCTCGATCTTGTTCGCCTTCACGTTCGGGATCTGTACCTCACGGCTCGCCACTCTGGTAGAAGAAATGGTGAAGATCACTCTCTTCGTGTGGATACCATTCGTATCCAGTGCGTTCACCAGGTGATCCGCATACTCCTGCGTCGGCTGCAGCATACCGTCCACCACGACGCCTTCCGGGGTCTCGACGGTCAATACCTTATAGACCTTCGGTTTCTTCACCTTATAGTCGATCTCGCAGATCTTCGTAAAGGAGTTGCTGATCTCAATACTCAATACGCGATTGTTCATTGCCATGCTTCTACCCTTCCTCTTATCGGTTCTTTATCGTATTTGGGACAGAAAAAGTGTCCCAAGAACTTTCTAATCTCATATCAGATGCAAGTACCCAGTCTCAATGATATAGCCCCAGATACCACTGCAAGAATTCATTGCCCCACAGGACAGCGACTGCCACCCCTGCGGAGAGATACGGTCCCATGGCGAGGACATGCCCTTCGCCGCTTACTTTCATACGGATCAGATGGATCACGGAACCAATGATACATCCCAGTAAAAATGCAAAAATGATCAATTTCCAGCCGAGCAACAATCCGCAGACCGCCATCAGCTTCACATCACCGCCGCCAATGGCTCTGCCACCGGTAGCGTAATACAGAATAAGTAAAAATACACTGACACACAGGAAGCCGATCAGGAAATCCAGCCACTGTGTATAGTGGAAGGCTCCATGGATCAGCCCCAGTGCCAGTATAAATAAGTTAAATCCCACAGGGATCTCATATGTTCTGAAATCAATCACACTTAAAGCAAGAAGTGCACTAAACAACAAGCAGTAGACTAGGGAATCCACGCTCATCCCATACTTCCAGAATACGAGCAGGTACAGCACTCCGTTCAGTGCCTCGATGATGGGGTACTGAGCGGAGATATGTGCCTTACATTTCCGACATCTGCCTCCCAGCGCCAGGTAGCTGAACAGCGGTACGAGGTCGTACCACCGCAGCTGGTAACCACAGTTCATGCAGTGAGACCTGGTCGTTACAATATTCTCTTTTTTCGGAATGCGGTAGATCAACACATTGAGGAAGCTACCGATGACGATTCCATAGAGGAATACGACTATGTAGAGAAGGATTGTTGGGAACATGTCAGGTGCCTTTCAAATATTACTTATGATTTAGTTATAAGAAGAAGCATCAGGATAAATTTCTGTTCCACCAAGTGTAATTTTAGTTACACCATTTGTTGCATCGTATGTAAATACCCATGTACGTGTAGCATCTACCTTTGACTTCGGAACAGCGGTAAATCCATTAATTCCACCAACAGTAGTTCCTCCAGCAACCGCTGTTGTTCCATCACCAGTGATACCAGTAATTCCAGTAACACCAATTGTCTCATCTGAAATTGCTACATTAATTGCGGATGCCATTTCCTGTGCATTTGTTACGTCAGTAGAGACTTTTGACTTTTTAACATACTTCAGATACTGAGGTGCCAATACACCAATCAAAACTGCCATAATAGCAATAACGATGATCAGCTCTACCAGGGAGAAACCTTTGTTTGTTAAGCTCTTCTGTTTCTTGTTCATAATTACATTCTCCTTTTTATGTGTTTTTTGAATTTCAGGGTAGTAAGTTTTCCGCCCCATTTATTAATTATCGTCCTGTCCCTACACAGAACGGATAATTCAATATTAAAAACTATACTTATAAATTATCAAGTGCTGCATACATAGATACCATAGGTGCCATACATGCCGCAATCAATCCACCAACTACAATTGCCAACACAATAATAATCATAGGTTCCAGTGCTGCCATAAATGACTGAATTTCCATTTCCACTTCTTCATCATAATAATCAGCAATCTTGTCAAGCATTTCTTCTGTACTACCGGCTTCTTCGCCGATACGGATCATCTGATAGACCATGGGAGGAAACAATCCACACTCCTGTAATGGTCTGGATAATGGCATACCAATCGTAATTTCTTCTCTTGCATCCTGCAAGGCTTCTTTAAAGTAGATATTGTTCATAACTCCGGATACGATATCCACAGCTTCAATCAACGGTACGCCTGCACCCATTAAAGTGCTTAATGTTCTCGCCATCATTGATGCTGCTGATTTCACTGTTAGATTTTTAAACAGTGGTAATTTTAATGCCATTTTACCAAATACATGTTTTCCAAGATTTGTTCCTGCAAAATATTTAATTCCTATAATCAATGCGATTATTATAGGAATAATAATAAACCAGTAATCTCTGATTCCATGGCTCATATTTACATAAAATTTAGTAATCCATGGCAAATCCGTTCCCAAATCTGCAAACATATCCTCGTAAGAAGGAATTACTTTTACCAACATTACTATCGTCACGATCACAGCCACAATACATACCACAATCGGATAAATCATTGCCTTTTTCAGCATTGCCTGTGTCTTGCTGTTTTTCTCCAACTGTACTGCCACTCGATCCAGTGCCGTCTCCAGACTACCGGATGCCTCACCGGCAGCCACCATGTTCACCATGATCGCCGGGAATACTTTCGGGTGTTCTGCCATGGAGTCTGCCAGGGTCTCACCCTTTTCCACGCTGATGCGGACTTCCTTCAGTGCATCCTGCAATCTCTTGTTCTCTGTCTGTTCGCAGAGCATTTTCAGGGATTCGAGGATGCTGACGCCCGCTTTGGTCATGCTGACGAACTGGCGGCACATGACGCTTAGATCCCTGGCCTTGGGCCATCCGCCGATCTGGATATCGATGTCTTTCGTCAGGAAGCTCTGTTCTCCCAGATCGATAACGGTCAGCTCCTGCCTTCTCAGTTCTGCCATTGCCAGATCTTTGTTATCCGCTTCCAAACTTCCCTTTACTTCTTTTCCAGCCTTTGTGATGGCCTTGTAGCCATAGGTCGCCATGTGCCTTCCCTCCAATTACGTCTCTATCTTTAACTGTCTCCCCAACTAGGTAAGACGGACCCGGGTCCTAGAAAGGCCCAGGTTTTTGAAAAATTTTTATAAATTTTGATAAATTTCTATAAAATATTGCGGCTTTTATAGAATTATACGTCAAATGATACCTTTACCATCTCGGAGAAGGAGGTGGTGCCATCCAGTACGTAATCCGTGGCACTCATACGCAGGGTATGCATTCCTTCTTTTAATGCTTCTTCCTTTAAGATATCGGCACCTTCCCGCTTGCTGATAATGGTCTTCAGCTTCGGAGTGATCTGCATGATCTCGTAGACACCGATACG
>ERZ1504953.374-NODE-374-length-14109-cov-4.080760_pt1 | contig 14109 bp, 7 predicted proteins | sample MGYA00574592_ERZ1504953 | MGnify/ENA primary metagenome ERZ1504953 (study PRJEB39906, sample SAMEA3182086) | gut metagenome | biome: human; feature: gut; material: Stool; isolation source: human stools | place: Canada | collected 2013-01-21 ...
CGCCCGTCTCGAAATGATGAATCGCATCGACAACTGAATAGCTGCGGCAGGAAAGCATACAGACCCCGGGGAAATCGGCGACGAGACGAGCCGGTCAAGGGGCTGCCAACGTGGTCTTCGTCGAGACGGACGGGAGCACAGGAAGACAGACTGACCGCAGTGGACAGCATTTCTTTTCATATCTGATGGCGAAAGCCGTGAAGATAAATATTTTTCAGGAGGAAATACACATGAAAAACATGCGCAAATTGACGGCCCTGCTGCTCGCAGTGGTCATGGTGCTCAGCCTGAGCATCGCAGCGTTTGCACGCGATGGTGGTACCATCACCAACGCGACCATCAACGGCGAGACCGCAACGATCTCGACCACGAACTACATCACTGCGACCCTGAACGGCACAACAGCATTCTCCGCATCTGAATACTCTCTGCGGAACGCAACGATTTCCTTTACCGCGAGCGCAGCGCCCACAGCGACGGGCGTTACCTTTACGGCGGGCGCGAACAACACGTACACGGCAACTGGCGTTGATCTGTTCAACAAGTGCCTGGACGTGACGGTCGACGGCACGGTCTATCACTTTGCAGCTGGCCTCAAGAACGGCACGGTCGATATCGATGATGCCGACCCGCTGAAGGTGGTCTTCACAATCGAAGATGTGGCCTTTACCAATAACGCTTATAACGTCCAGAATCCGAACATCGGCACCTCTGAGGAGCCGGACGGCTGGACCGGCATTGCCTACACCGTGCGCGGCACGCTGCCTGCTGGCTCTGATATCAGCGCGCTTGCTATGACCGTTGAGAAGAACAATACAGATGCAACGGTTTCCGGCTCTTGCGTTACCAGCGAGGGCGGCGACGACTATACGCTGAACCTGAGCGGCACCGACAAGATGATCACAGTCACCTACGACGACATGACCAGAAACTACTATGTCGCGGCGACTGTGACAGGCAGCGGCAAAATCAACGTGACCATTATGATCGATGCTTCCAACGCGGATGTGGCATATCCGACTCAGGTGTCCGAGATCGATAGTAAGATGGGCACGGCCTCTGGCGATAACACCGGCTATGTCCGTCTGGAGATCGACAGCGGCAAGACCGTCTATGACGCACTGGTCAATGCCACAACGACGGCCGGTATCACAATCGGTGCGCAGAACAGCAGCTACGGCGTTTATGTCTATGCGATCGGCGGCATTGGTGCCGGTGGCCGTGCGGGTTGGATGTACTCTGTGAACGGCGCAGTCCCCATGGTTGGCGCGGCCAGCTATGTTCTGACTGACGGCGACGAAATCATTTGGTACTGCGTGGGCTACAAATAATAACGAATTCGGGCGGCCACAATGTGGCCGCCCCCTTATTAGGGAGTGGGTGAAAGATGACAATGAAGAAGAATCTGCGGCTTTCCGTATTTCTTCTGGCGCTGGTAGTTCTCCTTTCGGTGCTTTCTGTAACTGCACTGGCTGGGGAAAAAGCTCCATTTGAAGTAATAAAGCTTACGGGTGAAGACAGCAATGGTACACCGGGCGAGACCCTTTTTTACGTCATTCCTGACGAGAAGGTTCTGGTTTCCTATTACGCTGCTGGTGTTCCAAATGTTTATCCTTATAATGCAACATGGACTGCATTGAATGCAGATGGGCAAGAAGTCAGTGATGTTACAATAAAGTGCAACGACCTGAAAGTCCTTGCTGGTCAGGAATCAATTTTTGAAATTACATATAACGGTAAAACAGAAACCTATAAGCAATACTATATGCTGGAGGGCTATTTATGCTCTGCTGTAGCGTATTCTGTTTATGCCGATAACGATACTCCGCACATAACCAGAAAGAACAGTGGCAAACTGGACCGCAAGGGCTGCATGAGCATAACGGTCGATAATGATGTTACACCGCCGCAGCCCACGATTGCACGGAAATCCCCACTTACGCTGGAACATTTTTATGGCGAGATCATAAGCGCCACGCCAGCGGAAGCGGTCACCATTGCTTCGTCGAAAAGAACAGCAACAGTTGACTGGTATAAGACAAGCGGAAAAATCGTACTCACAGTAGATAACTTCCCGGCAGGAAGTAAAATCACAGAGCAAAAAACGATCACCATCTACGATAAAAGACCGCTGAATGATGTAAAAACTGTAACTTATGCGAATGGTTCCATCACCCCGGCCGACGCGAGTGCCAAGGCAGGAGCTAAGATGGCGTGGACGGCGTATCCGGAAGATGGTTATAAACTCGATAAAAGCAGCGTTTCTGTCAAAGATGCTTTTGGAAACAAGATAGAATATACTTGGGATTCCAGAGATCCAAATAAATTTAAATTTGATGCACCTTATGGAGAGGTAAAGGTATCAGCGAAATTTATTCCTTTGGAAGAAGGCGATAAATCGTCCGTATCAAAGCTGATCAGCATTTCCCTTGGTGGGCATGAAGGCGTTATTTCTGGCACCACTGTTAAAATCGAAGGTTTTGCAGCCGATGATGATCTGGCGCAACTGGCCCCTGTTATTAAGCTTAGTAAGGGTTCAAAGATAAAAGAAGGCAAGCCTGAAGATATACGCTTTGAAAGCGGGAAAGCAAAAACAATTACGGTTCAGGCCGAGGACTATACTTCAAGGAATAAACATTCGAAAGCCTATAAAGTAACCGTCTACAAAATGGAACTTGAAGGAGAGGGGACGGAGGAGAAGCCGTTCCTGATCAATACGGAAGACGATTTCAAGAAATTCGTCAAAATGCACCCGTATGCTTACTACAAACAGACACGTGATTTGGATCTGAGCGGGTTCACAGCTCAGACCGGCGGCGCGATCGTCAACGTTCAGGGTGACCCGTTCAAGGGCATTTATGATGGCGGCGGCCACAAGATCACCGGCCTGCAGCTGAAGAATGAAAATATCACCGGCTGTGCGGCCCTGTTCCATACCATCTCCGGTACGGTCAAGAACCTGACCATCGACAGCTCATGCAGCTTCACCGCCCGCCAGTGGGTCGGTTCCTTCGCCCTGTATCTGAAGGACGGTGGTACACTCGAAAACTGCGTCAACGAGGCTTCGGTCACCTGCAAGCCGTCGGATAAAATGCAAGGCGGTTCCGATTACACGCTCAACTGCTTCGCGGGCGGTATCGTGGCCCGTACAGACAGCAGTTGGCGCAACGTAGCACAGAACCAGATCACAAACTGCCGCAATGACGGCAGTGTGACCGTCGACCCGGCGGATGTGGCGAATGGCAGTTTTGCCAGCGCGGGCGGCCTCGTCGGCGGCCCGGCCAACGTGAAGATCAGCCGGAGCGCCAACACCGGCGCGGTCTCCAATGCAAAATCCAGACCGTCTTACTACGGGACTGACGGCAACTATACCGGCGGTCTCGTTGGTCAGATCGACCCGAACGACGCGCTCGGCGTGAAGACCGAGATCATCGGCTGCGTCAACACCGGCAAGGTCACCGGCGGCTGCAACGTCGGCGGCGTGGCAGGCAAGGTCAACAATAAGAACGGCTCCGTCCTCATCGAGTCCTGCCGCAATCTCGGCAATGTCCACGCCACCAACACCGCGGACGTGCAGAACGCCGGCGGCATCCTCGGCTGCGGCTACGCCGAGATCTACAACTGCGACTCCGCCGGTACCATCACCGGCGAGACCACCTCCGCCAGCGCCTACCGCGGCGCGATCGCCGGCTATCTCCGCCGCGAGAACTCCGTCATCAGCCGCTGCTTCGTCGCCAACGCCGACGCCGTCGTCGGCGGTCAGGCCAACGGCGTCAGCTACTCCGGCGCGGTCGAGACGAAGTTCATCGCCGCCTCCGACGTCAACTCACAGACCCACATCGACGAGCTGAACGCCTACGAAAAGCCCAAGTCCCTCCTCAAGATCACCTTCCGCGCCCCGACCGCGGAGGAGACCTGGGCGGGCGGCAACTACATCCCCGGCGAAGCTGAGACCGCCAAGGGGTATGAGGCCAAGCTCCTCGGCTTTGCCATCAATGGCCGTCAGGCTGAGATCGACGAGGCGGCGCAGACCGTCACCCTCGTCCTGCCCAACGGCACGGCCCTGACGAGCCTCACCCCGACCCTCACCCTCAGCTCCGGCGCGACCTATACGCCCACCAGCGCGCAGGACTTCTCCGCCCCCGTGACCTACACCGTCACCTCGGAAGACAAGTCCGCCACCGCGACCTACACCGTCACCGTCACCGCCGCCTCGGAGGCCAGCGGCCTCGGTTCCTTCGCCGTGAAGCAGGGCAGCACCGCCTACACCGTCACAGACGGGCAGGACGGCAAAAAGACCGTCACCATCCCGGCCTCCGCCCTCGCCTCCAACGCCGAGTCCGCCCTGACCTTCCTCTACCGGACCAACTCCGGCAAGAAAGCCGAGGGTGCCATCGGCGATACGGCCCTGACGCAGACCACCTCCGGCGCGTATGACGCCCTCAGCTGGCCCTTCTCCACCGCCACCCTCACCAGCGGCACAAAGACGCTGACGATGACCTTCGGCGGCGAGAAGCAGCTGGTCGACATCGTCATCGTCCCCGAGCTTTCCAGCCTCTCCGTCAAGATCGCGGATGCCGCCCAGCGCGTCACGAAGACCGAGACCGGCTACAAGCTCGACCTGCCTGACTCCGCTTCCACCGTCTCCGTCACCGCCGCCCCGGCCCTCGCGTCGGACGAAGTGACGATCGACGGCACCTCCGGCGCGACGAAGGACGTCACCGTGACAGGGAAGGACAGCTTCGACATCGTGGTCAGCGGCAAGACCCTCACGGTCGCCATCAACCGCGTCAAGACCACCTCCGTCACCTTCACCACCACCCCCGCCGACGCCGCCGTCACCGTCATCGATCAGGCCGGGACCCCCGTCCTGCCCGACTCTGATGGCGTCTATACCCTCCTCGGCGGCGCAGGCTACACCTACACCTACCGTGTCTCCAGCAGCGGCTACGTCACCAAGACCGGCTCGCTGACACAGGCGCAGCTCAGAGGCGGTTCGCTCCTCATCGACGTCAGCCTCGCTCCCGCGGGCAGCACCGTCACCCCCGTCGACCCGAGCGAGCCCGTCACCGGCGAATGGCCCAGCTTCCGCGGAAATGAGGCGAACAACGGCGTCACCTCCGCGAAAACGCCCATCTCCAAGGACGAGACCGTCAAGTCCTGGTCCGTCCAGATCGGCGGCACCCCGACCCCGCCGCTGATGGTCAGCGGCAAGCTCTACGTCCTCACCGGCAGCACCGTCAAGGCCATCGACCCGAAGACCGGCACGGTCACCGCGACCTCCGAAAAGCTCGCCGGTACCAGCCAGTTCGGCACGAACCCCATCGCCTACGGCGACGGCAAGTTCTACATCCAGCTCGACGCGAACACGTCCGACGAGAAGGCCCATGTGCAGGCCATCGACGCCGCGACGCTCAAGAGCGTCTGGGTCTCCGAGGGCTTTGAAGGCCAGCTCATCTCGCCCATCACCTACCACAACGGCTACATCTACACCGGCACGTGGCAGCAGGAGGAGAAGACCGGCACCTACTTCTGCCTCTCTAGCACCGACGAGGACCCGACCGACACCGACGAGACCAAGTACACCAGCTGGCGCATCTCGAAGCAAGGCGGCTTCTACTGGGTCGGCGCCTACGCGACGGACAATTACGTCATCTTCGGCTCCGACAACGGCAAGGGCGGCTCTACCGAGTACGGCTCCACGCTCTACAGCGTCAACGCGAAGACCGGCGCCGTCATCGACACCGAAACGAACCTCATCGGCGACCTCCGCTCCGCCGTCGTGAAGTCCGGCAGCTACGTCTACTTCACCTCCAAGGCCGGTTACCTCTACCGCGCAGCAGTGAGCAGTGACGGACAGCTGGGCACGCCTGAGGCGCTCAAGCTCGACGGCATGATCACCGGCACGCCCGTCGTCTGCGGCGATACCGTCTTCGTTACCTGCTCCGGCCAGACCCAGTTCCAGAGTCCCGGCAAGATCTACGCGATCAAAGCTGACGCGGAGACCATGTCGGTGTATGATCGTGCTGCAACGACCGGCTACATCCAGTCCAGCCTCCTCGTCTCCAACGCCTACAAGGCCGACGAAGGCAAGCTCTACATCTACGGCTCCTGCAACGAGGAGAACGGCACCATCAACTTCTTCAAGTACGACGTCGCGAACCACACCTTCGACACCGGCGTGACGAAGGAGCTCTACACGCCGACGGGCGCAGAAAAGCAGTATAATCTCTGCAGCCTGATCTGCGACGCCCGCGGCACGCTCTACTTCAAGAACGACTCCGGCTACCTCACCGCCCTTGCCCGCGAGGTCATCGAGACCGACGTGAGCAAGGTCGAGGACATGATCGATGCGCTCTTCCCGATCACCGACGACAGTCTCACTGCCATCAAGCAGGCACGCCGCTACTACGAAGCCCTCGGCGACAAGAAGAGCGAGGTCACCAACCTTACCTCGCTCGAACGGGCCGAAGCCGAGTATCAGCAGCGCCTGACCAACAAGCGCCAGACCGTGCTCGACGATCTCAAGAAGATCTACGACGCGAAGGACACCAAGGACTTCACCACCAGGGGCCTGCAGAAGCTCAAGGAGGCCTATGAAGAGGGCGTCCGGAACATCAACAACGCCGACGACTGCAAGCTGGTCGAAAGCAGCTTCAACGCAGCCGCGGAGAAGATCAACAAGCTCAACGGCAAGGATATCACGGTCACCTTCCGCCTCATCGGCGCGCTGCAGGCCACGCAGGACGTCAACCTGACGAAGGACAGCTACCTGCCCGAATACGTGACCTGGATCCCCACCACCTCCTACGACCTGCAGGAGGATGCCACGGTCTACGATCTTTACACCAAGGCCATCGGCGAGGCTGGTCTGCGCTCCATCGGCGAGGAGAACGACTATGTCCGCACGATCTACGCCCCGTCCTGCCTCGGCGGCTACGCCCTGAGCGAGTTCACCAACGGCGCGCGCTCCGGCTGGATGTACACGGTCAACGGCACGCATCCGGACCGCGGTCTGAAGAACTGGAAGCTCAAGGACGGCGACGTGGTCGTCTGGCACTACATCAATGACTACGCGCACGAGGCGGCCGACTGGTTCGACGACCCGGATTATCCCGCCCTCGGCGACGGCACTTACTACAACGGCTGGCTCCGCGCGGCGGACATCAGCCCGGAGCAGTATGTGCAGCAGCTGCTCGGCAAGATCCTGAAGGTCGGCAAGAACGGCACCGTCGAGCCGAAACTGACGCTCTCGCACATCGGCAGATCCGTCACCTTCACCTTCAAACCCGACAAGGGCTACCACGTCAAGGACGTCAAGGTCGACGGCAAGTCCGTCGGCGCGGTCACGACCTACACCGTGGACAAGCTGACCGTCTCGACGAGGATCGAAGTCGAGTTCACCAACGGCGTGCTCCCGTTCACCGACGTGCGCGAAGCCGACTGGTTCTATGACGATGTCGTCTACGCCTATGAGAACGGCCTGTTCTCCGGCACCAGCGACACGACGTTCAGCCCGAACGCTTCCATGACCCGCGCCATGCTCGTCACAGTCCTCTATCGTCTCGAGGGCCAGCCCACTGTCTCCGGCCGCAGCGGCTTCTCGGATGTCAAGCTGAACAGCTACTATGAGGACGCCGTCACCTGGGCCGCCGACAACGGTATCGTCAACGGCACCGGCGCCACGACGTTCTCTCCGAACACCAACGTCACCCGCGAGCAGATGGCTGCCATCCTCTACCGCTACGCGCAGTACAAGCAGTATGGCACCACCGCCAGCGCGAGCCTGAACGGCTTCTCCGACGCCGCGAAGGTCTCCACTTACGCCAAAGCCCCGCTCAGCTGGGCCTTCGCCGAAAAGCTGGTCAACGGCTCCGAAGGCCGCCTCCTGCCCACCGGCAATGCCACAAGAGCACAGGTCGCCGCCATCCTCCACCGCTTCGTGGAGAATGTTGCAAAGACCACCGCCTGATCCTTTCCCGCACAGGGCTGCCCCTTTTGGGGGCAGCCCTGTTTTCTGCCTTGCGCCCCATGCGTATGCAGAGGCGCTGCCCGGCAGGCGCAAAGCGGCGGCCGGGTCATCCGGCCGCCGCTTTGGTTAGAAGCTCCGCGTCTCCGTATTCATGAAATCGTGGATCACATCGAAAAGATGGATGGGATCCAGCTGCTGCTCGGTGCAGAGCTTTGCCAGGCGAGTGACGCCGGGGCGGTCATTGGAAAAGGGCACGACAAAGAAGATCGTCGTCCAATGCGTCTGCAGATATTTCTGCACAAGAATTCCGTAGGCATAGAGCATCCGCGCCTCGCCATGCGCTTCATAAGGAATATGCCGGTAAGTAAGACCTTCTGGATCCTCTGTCTTGGCTGCAGTGGGGTGCACATCCAGGCGGTTCCATTCCGCCGAGAGCCGGAACGCTGCGTGCAGCAGCGCGACCGCCTCCCGCGCAAGCCCCTGCGCCTGCGGGTGCAGCATCCGGAGTTCCTCCTGGAGCGCGTCCATGCTGAACAGCCCGAATTCCTCCGCGTACACCGGCCCGGAGATCAGCTGTGCCGGTGAGAGATCCAGGCGTTTTGCGATCTCCTCGATCGAATCCGAGCGCAGACACTTGTCCCCTTTCAGATACCCCTGCAGGGTCGAGCGCGGGATCCCAAGCTCCTTTGAAAATTCCGGTTTTGTCTTTCCTGTTTCCTTCATTTTGCTTTGTAGCATGGCTGCAATATTTTTCTCTATCTGCATATCCAAAGCCACCTCCCACCAAAAGGATACGAAAATGGTTTCTTTTGGTAAATACCGGCATGCTGGCAAAGCGCCCAGCTTTCCGGCACGGCGGAAAGCCGTCCAAATCCGCCGTGATCTCCGCCCCTCGGAAGCTGCTGCGAGGTGGCAGGATTGCCTTGATCCTGCAGGTTTTTCCAATGGTTTTGTGAAGTTTATAGAAAAATGCGTGGCGGGCAGAAAAGGTTTGAAATCTCGAGTAAATTCGTGTATATTGAAAATTAAGATAACCGCCGGCCCGGACAGATGGTCAGCCGGCGTGATGGACGGCTCGAAGAGAGAAGGCGTTATCAAAAAGAGCCGGAAAGTGAATACAGAGGAGCGTGATTTAGTTGGAAGAACTGCTGCGCATGGAGCACATCAGCAAACGATTCGGTGACTTCTATGCGAACCACGATGTCAATCTGTCCGTAGCCAAGGGCGAGGTCCATACCCTGCTCGGCGAAAACGGTGCGGGCAAATCGACGCTGATGAACATTCTGATCGGTCTTTACCAGCCGACGGAGGGGTCGATCTTTCTCAACGGCAGGCAGGTGCGGATCGAGTCGCCCAGCCAGGCGGTCAAGCTCGGCATCGGCATGGTGCATCAGCACTTCATGCTGGTCGAGGCGATGACCGTGTTTGAAAACATGATCCTCGGCGACCGGAATTCCAAGGGTATCTTTATCGACCGGGAGGCGCGGCGGAAGGAGATCCTCGCGCTGTCGGAAAAATACGGGCTGGACGTGGAGCTGGACAAGCTGATCACGGAGATCTCCGTCGGCGCGCAGCAGCGCGTGGAGATCCTGAAGGCGCTCTACCACGGCGCGGAGCTGCTGATTTTGGACGAGCCGTCCGCGGCGCTGACGGACATCGAGGTCGAGGGTCTGTTCGCCATCATGAAAAAGCTCGTCAGCGAAGGAAAATCCATCATCTTTATCAGCCACAAGATGCGTGAGGTGCTGCACATCTCCGACCGCATCACCATCCTGCGCGCGGGCGAGGTCGTCACGACGGTGGACGCGCACGGCGTCACCGGGCAGGAGCTGGCCAACATGATGATCGGCCGCGAGCTGCAGCAGTCGCAGTACGAAAAGAAGGACGTGGAGGCCGGAGCGGTCATCTCCCTGCAGAACATTGATTATCATAAGGAGTCCAAGCACGCGGGCCTCAATGACGTCAGCCTCAGCATCGGCCGGGGCGAGATCGTCGGCATTGCCGGTGTGGACGGCAACGGGCAGACGCAGCTCGCGCAGCTGCTGACGGGCGTGCTCTCGCCGGAGAGCGGCGAGTTCCAGCGCAAGGGACAGAAGATCGCGGTCTTCAGCCCGCGGGCCTCGATCGAGGACGACGTGGCGCTCATCCCGGAGGACCGGAATCTGCAGGGCCTGATCGGCAACATGTCGATCGCGGACAATCTTGTGCTCAAGCAGACCGACGAGCCGCAGTTTTCCTCGCTGCACGGCCTGCATATGAAAAAGAAGACCATCTCGGCCTATGCCCGGGAGATGATCGGCAAATACGACATCCGCTGCCAGTCCTCCGACCAGGAGGTCCGGAATCTCTCCGGCGGCAACCAGCAGAAGGTCATTCTCGCCCGCGAGCTGGAATCCGATCCGGATGTGCTGATCGCCGTACACCCGACGCGCGGACTGGATATCGGCGCGACGCGCTTCGTCCACGATCAGATGATCGCCGCGCGCGACCGCGGCGTGGGCATTCTGCTCATCAGCGCGGACTTCGATGAGATCCTTGAGATGTCCGACCGGATCCTTGTCATCTTTGAAGGTCAGATCATGGGCGAATATTCCGGCAAGAACCCGCCGATCGAAGAGATCAGCCTTGCCATGACCGGAAAGTGAGGGGAGCGCGCGTATGAAATTCAAAAAATCACTCGGGGCCTTCCTTGTCCCGCTGCTTTCGATCCTGCTGGCGTTTGTCATTGGCGGGATCATCATGGCCGCGCTGGGCGCGGATCCGTTCCTCGCAGTCAAATACCTGTTCCAGGGCGCGTTCGGCTCTAAGGCCGGCATCGGCACGACGCTGGCCAAGGCGACGCCCCTGATGTTCACGGCGCTGTGCGCGTGCTTCGCGTACCGCTGCGGCGTATTCAACCTCGGCGGTGAGGGCCAGTTTCTGATGGGCTCCATCGCGGCGTTTCTGACCTGCTACTTTACGGGCCTGACCGGCTTCGGCGGTATTTTGCTGGCGCTGCTGGCCGGCGCGGTGGCCGGCGGCTTCTGGGGCATGATCCCGGGCGTATTGAAGATCACGCGCGGGCAGAACGAGATGATCATCTCCATCATGCTCAACTATGTGGCGACGCTGTTTATGGGCGTGATCTACACCAGCTGGATCCGCGACGCCTCCGTGCCGCAGACGCCCGCGATCGACGATGCGGTGCACCTGCCGCGGATCATCAGCGGGATGCGCATGACGTGGGGGCTCGTGATCGCGGTGGTCGTGGGCCTGCTCCTGTACTACTTCCTGTTCTGGACCAGCCCCGGCTTCAAGCTCCGGGCTGTTGGCCTGAACCAGACCGCCAGCCGCTTCAACGGCTTCCCGGTCCGGCGGTATATGCTGATGAGCTTCATCGTCTCCGGCGCGATCGCAGGTCTCGGCGGCGGCGCAGAGCTGCTCGGCACGCAGTTCCGCCTCATCAACGGCTTCGGCGCGGGCTACGGCTTTGACGGCGTGGCCATGGCGCTGATCGGCCAGCTGCATCCGATCGCGACGATGGTCGTGGCGCTGTTCTTCGCCGTCCTGCGCGTGGGCTCGACCACGATGCAGGCCGCCACGGGCGTGCCGACCAGCGTATCCGATATCATCCAGGCGCTTGTCATCGTCTTCTCCGTCGCCGGTATGGCGCTGACGAAGCTGCCGGAGTTCCAGAGCTGGAAGAGCCGCGTGTTCGGCAAGAGAAAGGCAGGTGCTGTGTAATGGATTGGATCTTGAGCTTACTGCTGGCAACGGTCCGTCTGGCCATTCCTGTGCTGCTGATCTCCCTCGCGGAGCTCTACGGCCAGCGGGCCGGTATGGTCAACATCGGTCTGGAGGGTCTGGCGTCCATCGGCGCGCTGGTTGGCTTTCTGGTCTGCTATGTGACGGGGTCGAACTGGCTGGGGCTGCTGTGCGGCGCGCTGGCCGGTATTCTGGTCAACATGATCTACGCGTTCTCCACGGTCACGCTCTGCGCGGACCATACGGTCTACGGCATGGCGGTGAACATCTTTGCGCCGGCGCTGGCGTCGTTCATCTACCGGGTCTATTTCGGCACCGGCTCCGACCTCAAGCAGATCACCACGATGGCCTCCATCGCCATCCCGGGGCTGAAGGATATCCCGGTGATCGGGCCGCTGCTGTTTGACCAGAGCCCGATGGTGTATCTGACGTTCGTGCTCGTGATCGTGACGGCCGTCTTCTTCGGCAAGACCCGCGCGGGCCTGAGCTACAAATCCGTCGGCGAGCATCCGCAGGCCGCGGCGACGCTGGGCATCAACGTCATCGGCGTCAAGTATCTCGCGTGCGTGATCTGCGGTGCGCTGGCCGGCATCGGCGGCGCGTACCTCACGACCTGCTACTCCAGCACCTACACCGACGGCATCGTCGCCGGGCGCGGCTTCATCGCGCTGGCCGCCGTCATCTTCGGCCGCTGGAACGCAGGCGGCATTCTGCTTGCCTGCCTGTTCTTCGGCTTCTGCGACGCGCTGCAGATCCGTCTGCAGGTGTCCGGCATCGCCATCCCCTATCAGTTCTTCCAGATGATCCCCTACGTGGCGACAGTCGTCGTCCTGAGCCTCATCGGCACGCGGCAGGCGGGCCCCAAGGCCAACGGCAAGCCCTACCGCCGCGAGCAGCGGTAAACGCTGGCGCACCCGTTCAGTAATAACACGCCCTGTGTTATTATAGATGATGCCGGCGGCGCGGGCTGCCGGCGCAAAATCCAAATCTACGGAGGAAAAACTATGAAAAAGATCATCGCAATGCTTCTGGCTCTTGTCATGCTCCTCTCGCTGGCGGCCTGCGCCAGCTCCGGCAAGACCGACGCCCCGGCTGCTGCGGACACCGCCGCCCCGGCCGAAACGACCGACACCACCGACACCGCTCCCGCAGCCGACACCAAGACCGACGGCAAGACCTACAAGGTCGCCATGATCTGCGACTCCAGCATCAACGACGGCGGCTGGGGCGCAGCCTGCTACAACGCCATGGTCGCCGCAGCCGAGAAGAAGGGCTGGCAGACCGAGGTCACCGACTCCATCTCGCAGGACTCCTACTATGACTCCATCGTCGCCTACTGCGCGCTGGGCTATGACATGATCTACGCCCCCGGCAACCAGTACACCGACGCTGTCCTGCAGGCAGCTGAGGAATATCCCGACGTCGCCTTCGCCCTGCTGAACGGCGCAGTCGACACCCCGGAAAAGGCTGTCAACAAGAACGTCTCCTCCCTGCTCCCGAACGCACAGCAGATCGGCTGGATCGCCGGCGCGCTGGCGGGCCTGATGACCGAGACCGGCAAGCTCGGCTTCATCGGCGGCATGGAGCTCGACACCACCAAGGGCAAGATCGCGGGCTTTGAAGAAGCCGCGAAGTACGTCGCCGAGCAGGAAGGCAAGACCGTCGAGCTGCTCAACGTGCCGTACGCCAACTCCTTCTCCGACGCCCCGAAGGGCAAGGAATTTGCCACCGAGCTGATCTCCCAGGGCGCTGACGTCTTCTTCGGCGACGCTTCCGCCGTTGACTCCGGCGCGCGCGAGGCCATCGATGCCGCCAACGCCGCTGCAGGCGAGATCAAGATCTACGACATCGGCCAGCCGGCGGACATCCTCGGCCAGAACGAGTGCATCATCTGCTCGCAGGTGACCGACAACTCTGCCATGGTCGTTGCCTCCATGGAGGCTGTGGAAGCCGGTACCTTCGGCGGCGAGACGCTCTACGGCACACTGCAGAACGGCACGCTGTCCGCGGGCGCGCTGAGCGATCTGGTCCCGGCCGACGTGCAGGAAAAGTACCTCGGCTACATCGAACAGATGAAGGCCGACACCTTCATGAAGTAAGATCCGGAACCAGCGTTTTCCCCGGTAACATGACCAGCCCGGCTGGCGCAAAAGCGCCAGCCGGGCTTTTTCTGCTTTTTTGCTCAGTCCGCATGCGCGGACAGGCGGCGCATCCACCTTCTCCTGCGGAAGACGGCCAGCGAGATGCCGAAGCGGAGGCATTCCTCCAGTGACAGCGCAAAATACACATACGGGACCGGCAGCGCAAACACGAAGGCCGTCAGAAGCCCCGCCGGAACACCGAAGCCCCACGTTCCGACAAGATCGATGACCATAACGTACGCCGTCCGCCCG